>Ga0209536_100013049_pt1 | contig 12010 bp, 11 predicted proteins | sample DeeMarSeWOR28_12_FD_187461 | JGI IMG/M metagenome (GOLD analysis project Ga0209536, IMG submission 187461) | Marine sediment microbial communities from White Oak River estuary, North Carolina - WOR-2-8_12 (SPAdes) (version 2) | ecosystem: Environmental > Aquatic > Marine > Intertidal zone >...
TATATAAATCCTTAAACCTTTCATCATCATCAATTTGTGTTTTGAATGAGTTGATAAAAAATCCAACTATCTTATGTCCTTGATTTAGTAAATCTAAAATGCCCTTTTTGGCACTGATCCAATTATATAATCCAAAATCTGTAATTAATACTATTAAAACCTTTCTCTGTGCCTTTTTAGCTAATTTTATTATTTGATTTATTGGTAATATAGTACCTGCACCTTGATATTTCAACAATTTCTTCGTAAGGCTCTATGAACGTTACTGATATGCCTGAATCTTGTTCCGGCGGCTCGTCGGGGGCTTCGCAGTCAGCCCGGCAATTCGTGTGGTTTTCATGCGGGGCTGTGGTGTTTTCGCATACGCCGTTGCCGCAGCATGGCACGATTACATCCTGATAGCATTCGCTTAGCGTGAAATTGAAAAGGTCTTCCGTGCAGTCGTTCCCGTCATTGCAGTCAGAGCAGTCGCCTGATTCCGGATACTCGCCGCTTTCGCATATGCCGTTTCCGTCGCATGGGATGATTATGTCGCAGGAGCAGTATTCTGTGTTTTCATATTCGCATGTACCGCAGGAAAGCTTGCATTCTTCTTCGGTGCTCTCGTGGCCTGTGCAGTCCGGTACGCATTCATCGCAGACGCCGTCAAGGCACTCGTTGCTGCAGGTGGCGTCATACCCGTCGCTGCATGTCGCTACAGAATCCTCGCATGTTATGCCGGCACACATGTCGTGCCCGGAGCAGTCAGGTATGCAGACCGAACAGGCTCCGCCTTCGCATGTGTTCTTGCATCTCGCTTTGAAGCCGTCTTCGCAGTTTGTAACGGAGTTGGGGCACGCGAGGCCCTCGCAGGGGTCTGTTTCTTCTTCCTTTTCCTGCGTTTCGGCCGCACCGGTTTCTGGCCCCGGTTCTGTTAATGTGGTTTTGGGCGCTTCTTCCAACAACAGGGTGTTCTCGGGCGGTGCCTGGCTCGCGGGGGATGCTCGTTTTTCTGATGACGTGTTTATTATGCTTCCTGTCTGGGTGCAGCCAGAAATGAAAATTATTATGATTATCAACAATAAAGGGAGCACGGATTTAATCATCATATGTTAAACTTTAAAATAATATATTAAATATCTTTAGCAACAACAAACCTGTATGCGCCCCGGTAGCTCAGCTGGATGTTTGGCGGCGAAGGCCGCCCGGCCAGTGGTAGAGCGGCACAAACATGGCTGGCGGCCGATTGAGCGTCGCCTGCCGTTTGCCGGACCTCCTAAGGTGAAGGTCGTGCGTTCGAAAGTGGCATGGCTGCATGAATGCGTGCCATGCCTTCAGGGATTCGCACCCGGGGCATACAAACATCGTCGGTACGGTCCTCAAGATGATTAAACCGGAAAAATGTGAAATTTGCTACCGGTTAAAAATAAACCATTTAAATCTAACTTGCCCAAAGATTTAAAGGACTTCGGATAAATAATAAGGCAAACAAACCTGATTGGCGGAAAACCTGTTCCAACCGGGTGTCGCCAGCGGTGTTGTGGTTGTTATGGGACGTATTGTAGCGCTAAGCTCCGGGAAGGGCGGTGTGGGGAAAACCGTTACAACGGTCAATTTAGCTGCTGCTTTGGCCAAGTTCAACAAAAACGTCATAACAGTTGACGCCAACCTCACTACATCAAATCTCGGGCTGCATCTCGGTATTCCGCTTTATCCGGTGACGCTACAGGATGTCATAAGGGGGAAGGCAAAGATTCAGGATGCTACGTATTTTCATCCAGCCGGGTTCAGAATAATACCCGCGGATGTGTCTTTATCTAAACTCATGCTGCCTGATGCGTCCGATCTGATTAATGTTTTTTACAAGGTTGCCGAGGACGCCGATTTCGTACTAATTGATTCCGCGGCCGGCCTTGGCAAGGAGGCAGTGTCTTCCATAGAGGCGGCCGATGAGATGATAACTGTAACAAACCCCGAGCTCTCTGCGCTGACGGACGCACTTAAGCTCGGCAAGATGGCGGAAAGGCTTGAAACAAAGAACCTTGGAATTGTTCTGAACAGGGTAAGAAACGAAAGGCATGAGTTTTCCAGAAACTCGGTAGAGGATTTTTTGGAATTGCCTTTGCTGGGCCACGTGCATGAGGACAGCAACGTGAGAAGGGCAATAGCCAACAAACAGCCGGTCGTAAATTATTCGCCGTATTCCAGGTCATCGAACCAGTTCAAGAGCATAGCTGCAAGGCTTATAGGGGAAGAATACTCCCCGCGGTCGTTCCTTGCGCACAGGCTTTTCGGCTGGTTGAAATAGAATTGTTTTTTCACGGCTTATCCAGCAACTTTTCCAGGTCGAGTTCAAATGCCGCTACCGGCTTCTCAAGCCCCCAGTTATTCAGCACGGCTGGGTTTATTTCCCCTACAACGCCCAATTCAATGCCGGAAACAACGACTGCGGCAGTTCTGCCCTGTATGAAGCTGGGGTGCGTCCTTGTTTTGAGCTGGTATTTCACTCCGAGCGAGGAGAGCAGCCCGTCCATGATGCTTGTTATGTCTTCATAACCAACGACTGTGCTGCTCACCGCGCAGGCAAGTTTCCTCGCGTCCTTTGTTTTTGTTTCCTGTGCCGGATCGGGAGTTATCGCGTTGCCCGTCTCGAAAACCTTCTGGGGATATTCGATGTGCTTGTTGCCTGATAAAAATTCCAGCAAGCCCGGAAGCAGCCACGTTCTGAAAACAGACCAGTTAACAGAGATGAAATTCTCTATCTCCACCGCGCGCTCCTCTTTCACGTTCATCTTTCTGAAAATGTTGTCCTTGTTGGTAAGCATGTATGAAAGCACCTCCTGCAAGCCCATGCCCGTCATGACTCCGGCAATCTTCCTTGAAGAAATTTCTGTTTCAAGCTCTTTGCCTGTCGTGGCAAGCTGCGGGGGAGCGGGTTCGATGTTTTCGTAGCCATACGATATGGTTATGTCCTCAGCCACGTCTCTCCAGTGCATTATGTCCTGCCTGTACGCCGGATAAAGCACGTCTATTTTGCTGCCGCTGGTTCTTGCCGAATATCTTGCCTGTTCCAGCAGGTTTACCATCTGCTTTGTCGTGAGCTTCAGGCCGAGCAGCCTTATGATGTCTGATGGCTTGACGGAGAACTTCTTGGGGCCAAGGTCGGGTGTTATTAAGGTTTTGTTAATCTTGTTCCCCTTTGCGTAAACCACCCTGACACCCTCTACCTTGCCGCCGCGGTCGGCGAGCGCAGCTATCAGCACGTTGAGCGCGGACTTGTTCCATTCGAGGTTGAAGCCCGAACATTCGATGAAAACGTCTTTTGTTTCAGCCGTGACCTTGCCGGTATGGTTTGAGTTTATTATAGGAGGCATGGACAGCACTTCTCCTGCGGAGTCTATGAATATCGGGTATTCTGGGCAGCCATCAAGCAGGTGCTTGTATTCCTTGCCTTTGGGGTGCTGCTCGAGTATTTGTTTTGGTGTCAGTGGTTTTTCGAATTCCAGCGGCACGAACTTTATGCCTTCGGGCTTAACGGTCGTGTACCTTATGGGGCCCTTTATCTTGTGGTAATCATAAACGCCTATTGCAACTTCATGCCTCTTTTTGCCGAAGGTCTCCGAAACCTTTTCCTGCAGCTGTATCATTTGCGAAAGCATGTTGTCATCAATGTTCAGACCGCGCACAACCGCGCAGACGGTGTAAGGCCTGACGTTACTGACCTTTGGGTCAACCCTGACCGTTAGTGTTGGCTTCTTTACCTTGTACTCGGGAATGCCCGGCTTGCCATATCTTCCGGCTATTTCCCTCGCGACTCCCTCTGCTGACCAAAGGTCGGGCCGATTGGTGTCTTTGATGTCTATTTTCAGCATATCCCCGTCAACGCTTTCTATCTCCCCCTTGGCGTACAGTATTGCCTTGTCGCGCAGTTCGTCCAGCGGTACGTGCCTGCCTATCAGAGTCTGCAGGTCGTCATAATCTATTTCTATTGTTGGCATTTTATCACCCCATCAAAACACTGCTTTTTCTCAACCAGTCCAGATTTTTACTGAACAGTTCCCTGATGTCTTTGATGTTAAGTTTCATCATTGCTAGCCTGTCGATGCCGAAACCCCACGCCATAACCGGGTCTTTTACTCCAAGGGGGTTTGTGAGCTCTTCCCTGAACATGCCGGCGCCGGCAACCTCAAACCAACCCATGTCAGGGTGCTTCGCTGACACCTCGACTGACATTTCTGTAAACGGGAAGTAATCCGGCCTGAACCTGACTTTGTCAAAACCGGTGGTTTCTGTCACGAATTCTTTCAGCAGCCCCAAGAGGTTTCTAAAATTCAGTTCGCGGTCTATCACAATGCCGCCCATCTGGTTGAACTCGACCCCGTGGGTCGCGTCTATTATATCAGGCCTGAAGCACCTTACTATCTGGAAGTATTTGCCGGGCACTTTCAGCTCCTTTGAAGCGAGCGTTACCGGCGAAAGGGCCGTATCATGGGCTATGGGCATGAGCCTTGCCGCTTTTTTCTCATCCCATTTGTAGCCCCACCCGCTCGAGCCTGTTTTCCATCCGTTTTCGTGCGTTGCTTTAACCTGCTTCACTATCTTCGAATCAGGAAGTTTTCCTTCTTTGGGATATTTCAACGAATAGGTCTGTGCCCAGTCCCTTGATGGGTGGTTCTGTGCCTGGTATAGTGCATCGAAATTCCAGAACTCTGTTATTATTGATTGCCCGCGGACTTCCTCGAATCCCATGGAAAACAGCTTTGACCGCATGATATCAAGGAACTGGTTGTACGGCTGGCGCTTTCCTGCATATATTTTGTTTCCCGTGGCTGTCACGTTGTATGGCTTTAGTTTGGTTTTCTTCCACAGGCCGGTCTTGATCAGTTCCGGTGTCAGGTTTGTTATTTCCTTTCCCACCAGCTTTTGTGCTTTCTTGACTATGTCTTCACGTTCCTCTTCGACAAGCTTTCTATTTATCAGTGTTCGCAGTGTTCTCTTGTCGGGAAGTTCGTTCCTGGACATGAGCTCCAGGCCGTCCTGCTCCGGGGGTTTTCCTGGCCTTTTTACAAGAATTATGTTGCCCTTCTCAAGCTTTACCCACCCGTTTTTCTTTGACCACGAAAGCGCTATGTTGAAGTTTTCAACCATTGACCTTGCCTTTTCGACGCTCAGTGGCTTGTCCAGGGCCCTGACCAGATTGATCTCGGGCAACCCCTTCTCAAGGTACTGCCTCCCCTCGTCGGTTAGCCTGTACATAGATGACACCTTATAGTCTAATAATTGGCGCAGGTGATTTATAAGAAGTGCATCCGCAACAGCACGTCCGGCTACCAGTTGCTGAACTCCAGCTCCGGCCGGCTGTGAAGCTTGTCGGAAACCCCGGAAAAGATCCCCCTGGCGTACGCAAGGGTCACTATGGGCATGAAGAAAAGCACAAAGGGCAGTATTGTGGTTGTGAAGCCTGTTTTTGCGGCCGTTGATGTCGCCATTGCCTGGCTGCCAAGGACCGCTCCCAGAACAGATACCAAAGCTATCAGCGAAACGATGATATAAGACGTTATGCCCTGAACCACGAAATACGTGAGCATCATTGTTATTGGAGCGAGTGTCAGTGGATTATGGAAAATCAGTGTACCAACGACCGCCAGCATCAGAAGGAACTGGGGATAAAAACACACGAGCGCCTGCGGAGAAACCACATAAGGTTTCCTGTGGTTCATCGCGCAATAGAACATGCCTTTTCCGTATCGTTTTTTAGCGCTGAGCAGCGAGGACCAGTTCTCGGGTTCCTTTATATTCACCACGGCCTTGGGTTCGTATTTGATCGTGTAGCCGGATTTTATGACTTTGGCGGTGAAATCCCCGTCTTCAAGCAGCGTTTGCGAGAAGCCCCCGGCAGCATCAAACGCCTGCCTGTTGATCAGAAGGCAGGAGCCCCTGATTGAAAGTATGCTGCCAAGATTCATCTGTATCTTCAGAAGATTCTGGTGAAGTTTTTGCTCCATGTCAGAAAGCCGCGCAATGAAATTGTTTTTATTGCATGCGGTGTATTTGGGGGCCACTATGCCGACCATTTCGCCACTGTCCTCATGCATATCATAAGACTTCATGAGGGTTGTCAGCGTGCCCCGCTTAAGCGTGGTGTCAGCATCAAGTATCAGCAGCAAACTTCCATTGCTGGCCTCGGCGCCCATGTTAAGCGCCGCGCCCTTTCCAAGCCGTTTTGAATTCTGTATGACCTTTGCGCCGTATTTTTTTGCTATTTCGGGTGTTTTGTCATCATAATCATTTATCACGATTATTTCTTTGTTGGGGTAATCCTGTTTTTGCACTGATTCAAGTGTTTTGGAGATATTCTTTTCTGATTTGTACGTGGGTACGAGTATTGATATCAGCGGTTGGTAAGAGAGCGGCTTAAGCTTTCTGTTGTTTACCGTATTGTCAAACCTGTGCGACAACCCCATGAAACCAAGAGTCACTGCTATCAGCAGAACGAATGTTGTGCCCCATAGCATAATATAAAATTTGTTCCCAATACGCTTATATAGTTTATGTTGAAGGTAAATGATTGTAGGTGTTATTATGAGGATAGGCATGTTCACCGAGAGCTTCCTGCCGCAGGTAAATGGCGTAGTAACGGCTGTTTGCGCTTCGGCTCGCGCGTTGTCCGGGAAGCATGAAGTGAAGATATTCACTGTGGGGTCCGGTCCCGACCGGGCTGCTGGATGCAGCGTTCACAGGTTCAGTGGCATGAAACTGCCAACGTACAAGGATTACGTGTTTTTTGTCCCAAGCAGAAAGGTGTGGAAAAGTCTTTCGGGTATTAGGCTGGATGTTGTTCATGTCAGAAGTTCTGTTGGGTTTGGTTTGGTTGCGCTCAGATTCGCCAGGAAGAGGGGCATACCCATAGTCGGCACCCTTGACACGCCCATATCGGATTATGTGCATTACGTGCCTCTGCTGGGAAAGATAAGGCCTGCCAGGAGGATGCTTTCCAGCGCCGCTCTGAAATACATGGTATGGTTCTACAACCGCTGCAACGCCGTAATAGTGCCCAGCAAGGCGACAGGGGAATGGCTGAAAGAAATCGGGTGCAAGAGTGATATCGTGGTCCTGAGCAACGGGGTAGATACCGGGTTGTTCAGCCCGAAAAGGAGAAGTGCTGCGTTCAGAAAGCGGTTTTGCCCCGAATCTGTGCCGATGCTGCTTCATGTCGGAAGGATGACCAAAGAAAAATCCGTAAGTGTGCTCATAAAGGCCGCGAACGCAATGAAAGAGGACGGGATTGAATTCGTGCTTGTAATCGCGGGCAGGGGCCCGGAGCTTGAGAAGCTCAAGCGCATGTCAAAGCTTCTTGGTGTTTATGATTGCGTGTTTTTTGTGGGTTTCGTGCCTGACAGAGACCTGCAGAAATACTACGCCAGCGCCGATGCCTTTATAACCGCTTCACCAGTGGAAACAGAAGGTATCGTGATGCTGGAGGCCATGGCATCGGGGCTTCCGGTGATAGGTGCCCGAGCCGGCGCCATACCGGAAATCGTTGAGGATGGCGTCAACGGTCTTGTTTTCAAACCAAACGATCACACGGATCTTGTGAAAGCGATATCAAAAATAATGGATAATAGGCAGCGAAAGCGAATGGCAGCGAACGCTTTAAAGGCATCAAAGAAATATTCGATTGAAAGGACTGCCAGGGAATTGGAGCGCATTTACAAGCACCTGCAGAATCATCCGGCTGTTAATGATTAATAAAACCAACCCCCACAATTATTCTAATGGCTGATTCGGACTGGTCAAACATATGGAACAGCATTGGCAATGCGGATTTCAAGCACGGCAGGGAACCGTACGTATGGAAATACTATGAAAAGCTGCTTCCCGGCTGCAATTTCAAGGGCAAGAAGGTGCTGGAATTCGGGTGTGGAACGGGAATAAACACTGTCATAATGGCACTTCGCGGGGCAAAGGTGACCTTTGTTGACTATTCGGGGGATGCGCTGGACCTTGTGAGAAGCAACCTCGAACGCCTTGGTGTTGATGCAGAGCTTATACAGCAAGACGTTTTTGATTTCTGCGAAAAGAACAAATACGATATCGTGCATTCAGAGGGGCTTGTTGAGCATTTCCTGCCGCCAAAGAGGCAGGAGATGGTGGATATCCATGCTCGTGCGGCCAAGAAGGGCGGCAAGGTCCTCATAATAATCCCCCACCTGAAAAACCCCCCTTACAGGCTCGGCAAAAAGCTGGCAAGCTCTCTGGGTTGCTGGATATACGGAAGCGAATATCCCTACACGAGAAACGAACTCGTAAAAAGGATGCGAATGGCTGGGCTGAAGCCGGGAAACATTGTTGGCGGCGAGTTCTTTTTTTCCCTGTTCTGGCTTTTCACTCCAATAGCGCTTAGATCCAGCAGGATGCTGAGGAAGGGCATAGTGAATCCCGCACGTCCGTGGTGGGTTAGGCTGAATTATGCAAATTACTTCGCGAACCGCTGGGGAAGGGTCATTGGATGCGTGGGTGAGAAATAGTATCTTTGTGTAGCTTGCGGTTCATCTTCCTCAAAATCTTTTTCATCCTGGCTCTCAGACCCGCGCCGCGCAGGCCTACAACGTTGCCGCTGCATATGGTCCTTCCCGCGCGTATGGCGGAATAGATGCTCGATTCGTCTGGTTTGGGTTCGCCGGTTTCGATTATAGTGTAGCATGACCCTATGTATTGCGGTATGTGGGCATCCGATCCGGCGACCATCGGCAGTTTGTTTGATTCAGCGAAATCCCGGGCCTTTTTGTTGAAGCGCTTCCAAACCGACTTGGAGTTCAGTACCTCAACAGCGTCTATATGTTCGTGTATCTGACGGATTTTCCTGCAAAGTCCCTGGCGTATGGGATCGAACGGGTGCGGAACAACTATGAAGCCTCCGCGTTTTTTTGCCAGTTCACACGTCTCAATAAGAGGTTGTTTTTTCGGTATGTTTTCCTCCGGGCCGAAAACTATTATCTCTCCTGATTTTGTCCGCACTTCCTGGCCAATCAGCACAATAAGCCCGGGGTGCTCCTTTGCCGCCAACTTTCTTGTCTCAAGCGCTCCCATTGTGGTGTTGTGGTCTGTTACGCCGACAACATCCAGGTCATTGGCGCGCGCCTGTTCAATGATATCCCAGGCGGATATGTCGCTGTCTCCTGAGCGGGCCGTATGAATGTGAAGGTCTGCCTTGAGTGCGCGCATGCGCTTTCCTGGTTCCCCGGTTTTCCCGCTCATAAACTATATTTAAAATCATAACTAAATATAGCTATATGGCGGAATCGGCCGATATAATCGAAATGGCGAAGAGGAGGGGATTCTTCTGGCAGAGTTCGGTTGTTCATGGGGGTATTGCCGGCTTCTATGAATACGCTCATTTGGGTGCACTGCTCAAGCGCAAGTGGGAAAATGAATGGAGACGTTTTTTCCTTGGCCTGGATGACAACTTTTATGAGATAATGACATCGGTCATAATGCCCGAGGCCGTCTTCAGGGCGTCCGGTCACCTCAAGCATTTCGTGGATCCTGTTGTCAAGTGCGCTAAATGCGGCAACAAGGAACGCGCTGACCACATACTCGAGGAGGAGCTGAAGGAGAGTTTTGAAGGCCTGAGCCCGGAAGAGATGACGAATCTCATAAGGAAGCATGGCATCAAATGTCAAAAATGCAAGGGCCAGCTAGAAAGCACTGATGTATTCAACATGCTCTTCCCCGTTGACGTGGGTGCTGGTAGGGATGTGCAAAAGGCCTACCTGACGGGCGAGACGGCGCAGGGGGCGTATGTCAATTTCAAGCTTGAGTTTGAAACACTGAGAAGGAGGCTGCCCATGGGTCTTGCTGTGATAGGCAGGGCTTTCAGAAACGAGATTGCGCCGCGAAACGCCCTAATACGCATGCGCGAGTTCACACAGGCAGAGCTGCAGATATTTTTTGACCCCGGCAGCATCAAAGAACACCCAAGGTTCAGGGAAATAGCCAGATACAAACTGAGGCTGCTTCCCGTGAGCAAGAGGAGATCGGGCAACGCTGTCTCTGTTTCCTGTGATGACGCTGTCAGGAAGCTTAAGCTGCCCAGGTTTTATGTATATCACATGGCAAGGATACAGCAGTTCTATCTCGACCTCCTCGGTCTGCCGGCCGGCAAGTTCAGGTTCAGGCAGCTGTCTGATGAGGAAAAGGCCTTTTACAACAAATACCACTGGGACATAGAGCTTGAACTGCCTAGCCTGGGCGGCTGGAAGGAATGCGCAGGCTGCCACTACAGGACTGACCACGATCTCAAGGGTCATCAGGAAGTGTCGGGGGAGAACATGACTGTGGATGTTGATGGCAAGAAGGTCCTTCCCCACGTACTTGAGCTTAGTTTCGGTGTTGACCGTAACGTTTATGCGCTTTTCGAGCTTGCTTACACCGAAGAGCGACAAAAGGGGCAGGAGCGTACTGTGCTGAAATTCCCGCGGCGCGTTTCTCCTTTTGATGCAGGTGTTTTCCCGCTCGTGAAAAGGGATAGGCTGCCGGGCCTGGCAAGGGAAATACAGCGCAGCCTCCGGGATGCCGGGTATGGTGTTTTCTATGATGAATCAGGCAGCATAGGCCGCAGATACCGCCGCATAGACGAGATAGGGGTGGCGGCCGGCATAACGGTTGATTATGATTCGCTGAAGAAAAAGGACGTCACGCTGCGCGAACGGGATTCAATGTGTCAGATAAGGGTAAAGATAAGGGATTTGCCGGCTGTGCTGAAGAGCTTCCTGAACGGAGAGGACGTGTCGAAGCTGGGCAAAAAGATTTAGCGGTTCCTATTTGGTTTGTTTTTTGTTGATAATCTCCTGAATCATGTCTCCGTATTTGCGTCCCTCAATGACCGGGTCCGGGGACAGCACCCCCAACAGGTCAAGACATTCCTTTCTTGCCTTCTCCTTTTCCTCGTTTGTGGTTATCATCTTTTCTATTTCGATGAAATTGCCCAGTCCGTTAACGCTGTCGAGGCACACATAGAAGTCGTTGTAAGCGTATTGTTCGCGTATTTTGGAGACGGTAAACGCTTCCTTGAATTCAAGCTTTCTCAGGAGTTCAAGCCCGGTGTTAATGTCGTTCAGCTCTGATTTTATTTCCAGGCCGGCGCCGAACCTTGCCACTTCCTTGAATTCCAAAACAACGCGCTTTCCAGCGGTCCTTATCCGGGCGAGCAGCCCGTTCTCGATAACCATTTTGTTGGCATCCAAAAACCTGTCGTGACCGAATATCCTGTCCGTCTGTTTTTCTTTCTTTATGAGTTTCGCGCCTATTCTGTCCAGCCTTTTTCTGATTCCGGTCGTGTTCTTGGTGCGCGCCTTGACTTCCACTTCTATCATGTTCAATATTTGACCAGAAAATATTAATGGTTTTGCGTGCGTATTATTTTTTCTTTTCATTCAGTTTGATTATGGCCTCTGCAAGGTCGCCGTGGGCTGCCTCAAGGGCCTCGGTGACTTCTGTCCTGCCTGCGCCTGTCTGGTTCACTACGGTGTCTATGTCCTCGTCGCTGAAAGGTTTTCTGGGCTTGTCCGTTGCCTCGCCTGTTATCTGCCATGTTTCCTGGCCCATCATGTTGACCTTGGACACCTGGGGATTGCTTATTATTATTTCTTTTTCAGGTGTCTTTATTACGACCTCTTCGGCGTCAATGCTGCTGGATTGTATGCCCATGCGCTTTGCCATCTTTTCCAGTTGCCGCGGGTTTATTTTCATGGTATCACATTAATTGTTTGGGTTTAAATTAATGCGGATGGGGTTTGTTTTTATTTCTTCACTGCAATTAATATTGTGGTTTCCCTTATTGGTGTTTTATGGGGTTTTTATGGAATTTCAGATACTGGATATCGATTACGTGGTCGTGAATGAGGAGCCCATAGTTCGGGTTTTCGGCAAGAGCAAAGCCGGCAACACCGTGTGCATATTCCGCGAGGGTTACATGCCTTATTTTTACGCGATGGGCGGCGGCGTAGAGGCCGTGCTCGGGAGTCATCAG
>Ga0209536_100013050_pt1 | contig 12009 bp, 12 predicted proteins | sample DeeMarSeWOR28_12_FD_187461 | JGI IMG/M metagenome (GOLD analysis project Ga0209536, IMG submission 187461) | Marine sediment microbial communities from White Oak River estuary, North Carolina - WOR-2-8_12 (SPAdes) (version 2) | ecosystem: Environmental > Aquatic > Marine > Intertidal zone >...
GCTTTTTCTTTATCCTCGGCTATAGACATGATTACCTCCCGTTTGAAATAATGAATGTCGAATGATGGAAGTCGCTTCGCTCCTCCGATTTAACTGAATAAATACTCGTGCGTGATGAAGAATTGCAGAAATTACGCTGCGCGTCCCTTTTATAGCAGTAATTTTTCTATAAAACGACAGAATTCCTCGATTTTTCATTCGTCATTCCAGATTGGTTTGTTTTAATTTGGTGTAAACAGCACCCGACGGTTTTAAGTCACTTTTAAACAGGATGACCTGATCGCAGGTGAATTCATCCGAGCTTAGCGTTGCATGCTCGGCTATCATTTGACGGATCAGATCGGGTCCGGGTGGCTGTTTGATGCGACCCAGGGTCAAATGGGCCTTGAACGATCTTTTGTCTCTGGCAACTCCCGCTTCGGCCAGCTCATCCACCAGCCGGCTTTGCAGCTCCAACAACGACCGGATGTCCCCGCCAAGGCCGACCCAGACGACACGCGGACGTTTGATGGACGGAAAAACGCCGATTCCCCTGACAGCCAGAATGACCGGCGAAAATCCCTTGGCGGCGTCCGCCATCGCAGCGCTTAGGGTGTCAACATCACCGGGGTTGATATCCCCTATAAATTTGAGGGTTAGATGAATATTTTCCGCTCGCACCCAACGGGCCCGAATTTTAAGCTGCTTTAATTCCTGCTGCACGGTATGCAACAAGGATATAACCGTCGGCGGCAGCTCCAAAGCAATGAAGGTGCGTATGGAACCGGACATGGTGCGTTTTGGCTTTATTTTTTCCATAAATACCGGACTCAAATTGATTTAGAATAGCAGTTCCTTTTACACATGTCCGGTAAATTCGAAATTCGAAGCTCTAATTTCGATACCAATCCCGAATCCGAATGCGCCAATGACCAAAACTACCGTAGCATCAGCTATTATTCAAGCCGTGATCCTCTTCGGCTCATTGTGGCTCATTGGAATTTTTGCAATTCGAATTTGTTTCGGCCCGCCCTGACGCGACTCATTGGTTTTGACTGATAGAAGCCAAACTGTTCTTATAAAGAAAATTCATAGTTTAAAAGATGGTCAATCGGTCTGGGCCAGGGATTTCGGATTTCGATATTCGGATTTAAATTAATCTACAATTAACCCGTTCCAGTGATGAAGGAAATCACTAAATTTCGAAAGCAATTATGTAAAGGTTCGCCCGCCTATTTTCCAGGTAACATCATCTGGGGCTCCCCAAGGGTAAACTTTCCAGCAGCGATTTTTTTCTTCAGGATATCGGCAATTTTGCGGGCTTTCACCAGGCTCGACAGGGGAACGGTTGGTATCTCCTGCCCGTTGAGCTTGATAAATCCGCTTTTCAGCTCGGCGTAACTGACCTGGCCGTAGCTTTTGGAAACGCCGTTGGGGTAGTCCTTGCCGTAGTCGATGATCTGGGTAACGATATCATCATCGGAGATGCCGGTATAACCGGCAATCTCTTCATTCAATAACGGAATTGGGATCCCCAGCCCCACGCCCAGCGAACACCCGTAACCCTGCAGGCTCATGCCGACCAGCCATTCGGGACTCATCTCTTTTAAGTCCCCCATCACCCAGAGCGTGCCGGCGGGCGATACCGGCACCCCTTTTTTGTTGCGCTTGACCGACGGCTTGTGCTGGGTGCCGTGCCAGGTCACATACCCTTCAGCGCCGCCGAGAAAGATCCGGGTCCCCAGCCCGATGGTTTGATAATACGGATCGTTAAACAGGGGACTGAGCTGACCGGCGGAGCAGTAGTTGGCATTGGCCGCCTTGGGTTTCAATGCCCCCATATAGGTGTAGATCGTTTTTTTGGTGAAATTAACGGCACAGTTGTAATTCTGATAGCCGTTTCTCGGGTTACACAGGGTCGCCTGGGGCAGTGTGCGCAGGGTCACCTCCTTTTCCACCAGACGATTGGGATAACAATCGGTACCATAAGCACTGGCCTTAAGGTGGACTTTTTTCCCGGCCACCAGATCCTGAATCACGTGCCCGCCCCCGTAGTTGAACTCTCCGGGGTAGACCTTGTTAAGCGGGTCATCCTCAACCGGTTCGGTGGCCCCGATATAGCAGTCGACCGCAGCCACACCGGCGTAGGCCGGAACCCTGTTCAGCCAGACTTTCGAGGCTTTAATGGTCGGCACCGAATGACCAAAATTGATAAAGGCGCCCGATGAGCACATGGGCGCAAAGGTACCGGTGGTTACCACGTCCACCCGCCGGGCGGCCTCCACCGGCCCCTCGGCCTTGACGATGTCAATAATCTCCTCGGCCGTGACGACGACCACGTCGCCGGATTTTATTTTGGCGTTGATTTCCCGAATGGATTTATTGATCTTATGCTTTTTCATATTTTATCACTCTTTCCCGGTTGTGGATTGAGCCGACTGGATTTTTTGGGTAACATTGTTTTGGATCCATTGCAGATCCCACCATTCGACCGGATTGACGAAGGTGTCGCCGACCAACATGCTGAAGTGCAGGTGATCACCGCCGGCCATTCCGGTGCTCCCGGTGTGTCCCAATTTGTCGCCCCTGGCCACCGGGTCTCCGACGTTAACGGTGATCTGACTTAAATGGGCATACATGCTGAACAGCCCATAACCATGATCCAGAATAACGGTTTTACCGTAAATACCCACCGACTCGGCTAAAACAACCACGCCGGCGTTGCCGGCCGGCACCGCACTGTTGGCGACCGACGCCAGATCAATGCCCAGGTGCACCTGTCTGTCTATGGGGTTGCCTTGGTAAAAATAGGTCCGGTGATCCGCAAAGCGGGCCCGGGTCGCCGATTTCGGCAGCCTTAAAAAACTGCCCCGCCAGTGCATCTGTTGAACGGGTTTCTGACATACAGCGGCAATCCGCTGGTAATTGGCCTTGCGAAGATCCCGGTTGACTTCCAGAAAGGCATCCACGGCAGACGTCGAAGCACCCGGGGAAATCTGCGATGCAAATTCGGGAATTTTACGGTTGATAAACCCGTCGGAAAGATTGATGGTATCTTTCCTGAATACCTTCCGGCGGATATGGTAGTAAAAGCTGCTCTCGGCCCTGTTGCCGGCCGGATCCACCGCCCTGACCCGCATATCGATATCGCGCCCCTGCTCGTAACCGAGGGCAATAAAGGTGAGGTAAATCAGGGGATCGGCGAAAAATCCCCCATAGCCGCTATAAAATTTATCCCCAACCTGAACGCCGCTTTGCGAACAGCTTTCAGAGGTTCGAAAAATGACCAGTCCGGCCCCGCCCTGATTGATATTGTGGGCGCGGCTCAGCACCTCTATTTCCGGTGGCCGGGTATCAATCACCACTGTCTTTTCCAAATAGGTCTTGTTGCCTTTCCACCAATCCCGCCAGGAGTAATCCAGCACCACCATGCGCAGGATGGCCTCACCGTCCCCGAAACCCAGTTTCTGAGGCGCGAGGGCGACTTTAACGGATGTCTGTTTCAGCCGGCCGCCTTTGAAGAGGCCGGCCGACGGGAAATCACTCTCATGTAAAACCACTTCCTTGCCGTCCTTGAGGAGCCCGACCCAGAGGCTGCGCAAACCGCTTTTGGTATCCGACAGCGCAATGGTAAGTTCATGGGAGCTGCCGATATAAGGTGAGACCAGGTCCAATTCCAGTGTCGGCTGCTCCCCCTCGAGGCGCACCATTAAGAACCAGGCCAGTGGCAGAATGATCAGCGCGCATCCAACGGCGATGATCCCCAATTTTAAATTTATCTTTTTTGCTTTCAAGGTAAACGGTGGCTCCTGTGTCCATCAGTGGATTCAAAACACGTTGAAAATCAAAACTGATTTAATACCAGTTAACCTGCTGATAATCAAGGGTTGTTTTCGTTTCTTGACATTTGGCAGCACGCAGGATAAGTATCTGGGTTACGGGTTACTGAAAGGGCATGGCGCGTGGCGCATGTCGCAAAGCGTTCAAACCAACATTCGGACACATCATAAAAATCAAGCGCTGTGCCCTTGGCGCTTGGCGCCCGGCCTTTCAATTTGTTAACCGAATCAACTTATTGACGAATTAACGCATACAGCATGAAGGAACCTATAAAAATTGACAACTTGAGGGTGGGACAGGGCTCCCCCCTGGTTCTCATTGCCGGACCGTGTGTCATCGAAGATTATGAGACGACCCGCAAAATTGCCGGCCATCTGAAAGAAATCACCGCCAAATTGGGAATGCCTTTCATTTTCAAGGCATCCTTTGACAAGGCCAACCGGACCTCGGTGGCCGCGTATAGGGGCCCGGGCTTGCGCGAAGGCCTGAAGGTGCTCGAAGAGATCAAGACAGAATTCGGCATTCCGATTCTCTCCGATGTTCATCGCATCAGTGAAATACCCGCCGCCGCCCGGGTGCTGGACATCATTCAGATTCCGGCTTTTTTATGCCGCCAGACCGATGTCATTGTGGAGGTGGCCAAAAGCGGCCGGGCCGTGAATATTAAAAAGGGGCAATTTCTGGCGCCGTGGGATATCGTCAATGTCGTCGAAAAGATCACCTCAACCGGCAACCGCCGCATTTTGATCACCGAACGCGGGACGATGTTCGGCTACAACAACCTGGTGGTGGACTTTCGCGGTTTGGCGATTATGCGCCAAACCGGTTATCCGGTTATTTTTGATGCGACGCACAGCGTGCAGTTGCCCGGTGGCGCCGGTAAGAGCTCAGGGGGCCAGCGGGAATATGCGCCCGTGCTGGCCAGGGCGGCGGTCGCCGCAGGGGTCGACGGTGTTTTCATGGAGGTTCATACCGACCCGGAGCGAGCCTTGTGTGACGGTCCCAACGCCTTAAAACTCGACACCATCCATGACCTACTCTCCCGGTTAAAGACCATTCATCATACCATCAATTAAGATGAAACCTATGGTACCCTTGGAAAAGTTAAAGCATATACGGCTTCTTTTGCTGGATGTCGACGGCGTCCTGACCGACGGCGGCATCATTTATAACGAAGACGGCGGCGAAATCAAAGTTTTCAATGCCAAGGACGGGCTGGGTCTCCGGCTGGCGATGACGGCCGGAATCACGGTTGGCATCGTAACCGGACGAAGATCAAAGGCATTGCGCCACCGCTGCGAAAACCTGGGGATTCGATATTTATTCGACGGCGTTGGTGACAAGGCCAAAATGCTCCCAGAAATTGTTGCCCAAACAGGGATTGGCCCGGAGCAGGCGGCTTTTGTGGGCGATGATCTGCCCGACCTGCCGCTCATGAAACGAGTGGGCCTTGCAATCGCAGTCGCGGATGCCAATGGCATCGTCCGTCAGAAGGCCGCTTGGACGACCAAGGCCCCGGGGGGGCACGGTGCCGTGCGCGAGGTTTGCGAAGCGCTGCTGACAGCCCAGGGGTTATGGGAAGAGATAATTGCCCGTTATTAATGCAGAGGACAGAAAACAGAAATCTGAGGATGGGGTTGGCTTTAAATCATTGTTTATCTGTCATCTGACCTCTGAAATCTGTTATCTGAATCTTTTAACAGGAAACGCCTTCCTGGGTTTAAATGAAAAATAAAACACTAACCATCACATTTCTGGTGCTTATCTTGGTGGCCATTGGAACGGTTGCGGCGGTATATATCGGATACCGACAGGTTTCCACCGCACCGGAGCAATTGCTTTCCTCGATCAAAGATGGCGCCGATTTGTCGCTGGGAAAAATTCGGCAGACCGCTACGCGTGACGGCAAAAAAGAGTGGAGCCTGGAGGCCGGCTCGGCGCATTATATCGAAAACGATAAAAAGGCTGTTTTAAAGAATCTGTTCATCACCTATTTTCTCAAAGACAATCGTGAAGTCTACCTGGAAGCCGAAGAGGGATTATTGCAGACCGATACAAATGACATTGAATTTTCCGGCAATGTTGTGATAAGGAATGATGACTATCAGCTCAAAACCAGGCGAATGAATTACGAACACGAGCGCCGCGTGATTTTCTCCAATGATCCGGTGCACATTTCTGGCGAGGCCGTAAATTTATCCGCCAGATCGTTAACATACGATCTAAATCTTAATAAAATTATTTTTGCCGGCAATGTGGAAGCCCTCATCACCGAGGATTTCGCGGTTTTTCCCGGTTCGGCTGGTCGGGGACAATAAAATTATTCAGCCGCACCTGATCACAAGCAGGTAAAAGCTACGGGTTCGGGCTTTTTTAAAAATTATGCTGTAATGGTTGCAATTTCAAATCAACTCAATTAAAATATAGAAAATTGGCTATAATGGCACTCAAATTGCAGGACGGAGGTGCCGCTCAACCCATCGATTTATTAACCCCAACGGCGATAATGCCAAGCCCGCGTATATAAATGGCACTTGAACTAAGACAACAACTAAAATTAACCCAACAGCTGATTATGACGCCGCAACTTCAAATGGCGATCAAGCTGTTGCAGCTGTCCAGACTGGAACTCATGGATACGATCCGAGCCGAGTTGGAAGAAAACCCGGCCCTGGAAGAAGTGCCCGAAGGCACGCCCAACGATCAGCTAACCGATGGGGCGGATAACACTTCCGCCGACGCCACCGAAACCAAGGAAGTCACCATCGAGGAAAAGCTCCAGGAGGATATCGATTGGAGCAACTATCTGGACGAGTACAACACGCCGGGACGGGTTAATTTTGAAGCCGAGAATCGGGATACGCCCAAATTTGAATCCTTCATCGCCCACAAAGAGTCCTTGAATGATCACTTGCTGTGGCAGTTTCTGATGACCAAGCCGCAAAAGGAAGAAGAAAAAATTGCCAGCCTGATCATTGGGAATATAAACAAGGATGGTTATCTTCAGGTATCGACCCAGGAAATCGCCTACACGAGCGGTTTGCCACATGAAAAAGTCGAGGAAGTTTTAGCCATCATTCAGTCATTTGACCCGGTTGGCGTTTGCGCCCGTGATCTGAGGGAATGTCTCTTGATCCAGGCCAAGAACCTGGGGTTGGAAAATACGATCATCACCGATATCATCGATGAGCATTTGCCGAACCTGGAAAAGAAAAATTACAAGGCCATTTGCAAGGCGCTCAAGAAAAGCCAGGACGAGGTGGTGGCGGCCGTTAACGTCATCAAGGCCATGGAACCCAAGCCCGGCCGGCAATTTAGTGAAGAAACGCCTCAGTATATCAATCCCGATATTTACGTTTATAAACTTGATAACGATTTTGTCATCATGCTCAATGACGACGGCATGCCGAAGCTCAGGGTAAATTCTTTTTATCGCAACTCCATCGGCCGCGGCAAGAAAGTTTCCGGGGAAGCCGAAGATTACATCCAGGAAAAAATGAGATCCGCCGCCTGGCTGATAAAGAGTATTCACCAGCGCCAGAAAACCATTTACCGGGTGATGGAAAGCATTTTGCGCTATCAGCGGGAATTCTTTGACAAGGGCATCGCCTATCTCAAGCCCATGGTACTCCGAGATGTCGCCCAGGATATCGGCATGCATGAATCAACCATCAGCCGGGTGACAACCAATAAATATGCTTTCACCCCTCAGGGTATTTTTGAATTAAAATATTTTTTCAACAGTTCCATTCGGCGAATGCACGGCGGGGCGATCGCCTCTGCAAGTGTCCAGGAAAAGATCAGGCAAATCATCCAGGGGGAGGATCCCAGAAAGCCCTACAGTGATGATAAGATCGCCCAGATTTTAAAAAACGAAGAGATTCACATCGCGCGCCGGACAGTCGCTAAATACCGCGAAATGTTGAAAGTGCTGCCATCCAATAAACGCAAAGAACTATAAGGGGGTCTAAAAGAATGCAGACATCCGTCACGTTTAAGAATATTGATCCTTCAGACCATTTAAAAGCTTACGTGAGTGAGAAACTGGATCGTCTCGACAAATTTCTCGACAATCCGGCCGAAGCCAATGTCGTGCTGGCGGTCGAAAAATTTCGCCACATTGCAGAGATCAACATCGCTGGTGATAAGCTTACCATCATCGGCAGCGAGGAAACCAACGACATGTATTCCGCCATCGACATGGCGTTGGACAAGCTTGAAAAACAGATAAAAAAAAGCAAACAAAAAATAAGAGAACGCCGGTCGACTTCTAAAAATCGCAACCGATCCATGCTGGAAGAAGCTGACCATCTGCCCGATGAGGACACCGAGCGGCAGATAAAGATACGCAACATCGAATATAAACCCATGGATATCGAAGAAGCCGTTTTGCAGATGGATTTAATCGAAGATAATTTTCTGGTTTTTACCAATGCCCGAAGTGACCGCATTAATGTTCTGTACCGGCGCAGAGATGGTCACTACGGCTTGATTCAGCCCAATTCATGATTACTATTTCATTTCATTGAATTGCCTTGATGTGGTTTCAGAACCACGCCTGAGACCCATCGGCCTTTGGCGGGTGAATCCGTCCGAGGCAGACAGGCCCGAGGGGAGCGGATAAACCCCCGGATCACGCCCAAATACCCGCTGACAAAGCGGGATTTGATATCCACTTTACATAGGTGACGGCATTCAACAGACGGCACACCGTTGAAGGGGGCGGCATGACCGCCACCACAGGATAGACAATAGTTGAAAACATGAAAATTTGCGACGTCCTACAAAAAGAAACGATCCTGGCGGATTTAAAAGCCCGCAATAAAAAAGGCATCTTAGAAGAACTTGTGGCGCCGGTATCAGAGATAGCCAAGGTCAATCCGGAGGAGCTGGTCAAGGTCCTGATGGAAAGGGAACAGCTTGGCAGCACCGGCATCGGGGGCGGCATTGGCATTCCTCACGGTAAAATGAAAGATATGGATTCGCTGATTCTTGGCTTCGGCCTCAGCCGCAAGGGCGTTGATTTTGAGTCCCTGGATGGCCAACCGGCCCATATCTTTTTTCTACTGATAACGCCGGAGAATTCAACGGGACTGCACCTGAAGCTGCTGGCACGAATTTCGAAAATCCTGAAGAATGACCCATTCAGGGCCCGATTGTTGAATGCCTCGAGTGGTGATGAGATTTTTGATATTATCAAAGAGGAGGATGAGGATTTTTAGCTATTTTTGAAGATGTAAAGTGAAAAATATACGCATATGCATAATTACCGGGCTTTCTGGCTCTGGAAAGAGTACCGCCATGGCGGCACTGGAGGATGCCGGTTTTTATTGCGTCGATAACATGCCGGTTGAGCTGCTGCCCAAGTTTTTGGAACTGCCCATCGAGCAGGATTCCGAGATTTTGGGGGTCGCACTGGTAATGGATTTACGCGAAAAAGGCTTTCCTGAGAAGTACCAGGCCATCTTCAACGAGCTTAAACAGAACGGTTACTATTTCGAAATTCTCTTCCTGGAAGCAGAGGAAGAGGTCCTGGTTCAGCGATACAGCACAACACGACGACAACACCCTCTATCCCTGGGAAAAAGCCTGCTCGAAGGTATCCGGACAGAAAAACATCAGCTGAAAGACTTAAGGTCAGCAGCCGACTTGGTGATCAATACCTCCAAGTTCAACGTCCATGAGCTCAAGTCAAAGATTCTCGATATTGCCCAGAAGAGTAAAAAGCTTGTGCCGATGCGCATTAATGTGCTTTCCTTCGGCTTTAAATACGGGATCCCTTATGACGCTGATCTAATCATGGATGTGCGCTTTCTGGTGAATCCCTATTTTATTCCGGAATTAAAAGAGCTGGATGGCGAAACGCAAGAAATAAAGGCTTTTGTCCTGGAACACCCTGAGACACGTACTTTCCTGACAAAATATCTGGCGTTCCTTGACTATTTAATCCCGTTGTACGAAAAAGAGGGCAAGGCCTATTTAACCATTGCGCTCGGATGCACGGGGGGGCGGCATCGTTCCGTGGCCATTGCCAGGGCTGTATTTGAACATATCCGTGCCCAGGGCAAAACAGTGGGACTGAATCACCGCGATCGTGTCCAGCCGTAAGGAGCAAAAAGAAATAGCTCTGTAATCCTTATAAAATCCAGTACAGAAGCTTTGGCGTCAACGGCCACCCGCAAAGCGGGTGACTTGGATTTCCCCGCCCTTATGGGCGGGGGAAGACAAAAGCACGTCCGTGCTTTAAACGTTGCGGTTGTAATCCGCCTCAGGCGGATTTGAAAACAACCAATCAGAAATTGGCAAGGTGATGTATGATCGGTATTGTTATTGTTACACACAGCGAACTGGGTGATGCATTGATAGGAGCGGCGGAATTTATTATCGGCAGCCGACCTGAGTCAATCGAATCCGTTTCAATTGACTTGAGTGAAAATGCAGAAAAATTACGCGGTAAAATCGACCGGGGAATTAAAAAGGTAATGGGAGAGGAAGGCGTCATTATTCTCACGGACATGTTCGGGGGGACACCGTCCAACCTGAGCTATTCGTTTTTGGAAGAAGGTCACATTGAGGTGCTGTCCGGCGTCAACCTGCCGATTCTCATCCAGGCTGTTAACATGCGCCCAAAAATGGCGCTTGACCAACTGGCAGCTAATCTGGAGGCTTTCGGCAAAAAGAGCATATCATTGGCCAGTGGCATATTAAAGGGTAACAAGCGGAGTTAAACCGTGAACGGGTGGCAACTTGACCATTTCAAGCGTGCCGACCTTGAACCGATTCTGGCTATCGAAAAAAGTTCGTTTAAGTGGCCCTGGGGCCGCCTTTCTTTTGAAGGTGAGTTGCACGGCAACAGCTGCTGCAATTTCGTAGTCAAATCGACCGAGGGGCAAACCGCCGGTCAGGTCATCGCATACGCTTTCTGGCGCCTGACGGTTGATGAGATGCACATATTAAAAGTTGCCGTCACCCCCGCCAGGCGCGGACAAGGAATCGCCACCCGGCTTCTGAAGCGCTGTTTGGCCTGGAGCGTTGAACAGGGTGCCGTTTCAGCGCACCTTGAAGTCCGCCCTTCCAATGTTGCCGCCGTTGAGCTCTATCGCAAACTGGGTTTTGAGGTCGTCGGTCGACGACCGAGTTATTATACGGACACAAGAGAAGATGCACTGTTAATGATGAAAATCCTGAAGGAGGATGTATGAGCATAAAACTTGGAATAAATGGTTTTGGCAGAATCGGACGCATGGTACTGCGGGCCGCTTTAAAGCACCCGGATGTGGATGTGGTGGCGATTAACGATCTGACCGATTCGGAAACGATGGCTTATTTACTGAAATATGATTCGGTCCACGGCCAGCTCCATATGAACATTACGGCCCAAAAAGACAGCATCGAAATCGATGGGAAATCCATCGCCATTCGATCGGTAAAAGATCCTGAACAAATCGGCTGGAGCGATTTGGGCGTGGATATCGCGGCGGAATGTACCGGCATCTTCCGCGACCGGGAAAATGCATCCAAACACCTGACCGCCGGGGCGCGCAAGGTGATCATCTCCGCACCGGCCGGCGATCCTGACATCACCATTGTCATGGGCGTCAACTCCCAGCAGTACGATCCCCGTCAGCACCACATTATTTCCAACGCATCCTGCACCACCAATTGCCTGGCGCCGGTAGCCAAGGTATTGCTGGAAAATTTCGGACTCAGCCGCGGCTTGATGACGACCATCCACTCCTACACGGGTGATCAGCGCCTGCTTGACTTTCCCCACAAGGATCTTCGCCGGGCACGTGCGGCCGCTTTGTCCATGATCCCCACCACCACCGGCGCGGCCAAAGCCGTCGCCCTGGTGCTGCCGGAACTGTCCGGCAAGCTGAACGGTCTGGCCATCCGGGTGCCGACGCCCAATGTGTCGCTGGTGGACCTGGTGGCAACGGTTGAAAAAACAGACGTGACCGTCTCGGATATCAACGAGGCCTTAAAGCAGGCTTCCGAAGAATCCCTGTCCGGGATTCTGGGCTACAGCGATCAGCCGCTGGTGTCCATTGATTACAACGGGTCGTCCCTGTCATCTATCGTGGATGGACCGACCACCTATGTGGTCGACAATCTGGTCAAAGTGCTGTCCTGGTACGACAACGAGGCCGGATATTCCCATCGCATGGTGGATCTGGCCGCGATGGTCGG
>Ga0209536_100013051_pt1 | contig 12008 bp, 13 predicted proteins | sample DeeMarSeWOR28_12_FD_187461 | JGI IMG/M metagenome (GOLD analysis project Ga0209536, IMG submission 187461) | Marine sediment microbial communities from White Oak River estuary, North Carolina - WOR-2-8_12 (SPAdes) (version 2) | ecosystem: Environmental > Aquatic > Marine > Intertidal zone >...
TACAGGAACGCAGCTCCGTCGGCCATCGACAGGGTGGTGAATCCCGCCGCTGCCGCGACATCCATTGCGCGAATGACATCCTCGTACCGAACGCCGTCTTCGGGCGCGACGATCAAGTCGTCACGCTTGTCCCAAGCCTGCTTCCACTGCGCGAGCTTGGTTTGCAGCTCGTCGATGTCGAACTCCTTTTGGTCGGCGACGACGCGCTTGCTGATGTCGATGCTCTCCCCGGCCGATGACCCCAGCACGTAGCCGGAGTTTCGAACCTGCAGGATGAGCTTCACTTTTTCGTCCTCTGGCGGCGCGTCTTCCGTTGAAGCCTGGCCTGGGACCTGTTGATTGGCGTTCATCGCGGCGAGCTGGTTCCAGACCGCGGTGGCCAACAAGAACATGACGCAGCAGAGCAGAAGGTCGATGAACGGAATCAGGGGGATCTCCTGATTGACCGCCTTCTTCCCAGCCTTTCCTCCGCCACTATCGATTGCAGCCATCTGAGGCGTTACTCCGCCGGAAGGTTCTGAAGATCGACCTTCGAGCGGTTGCCCACCACGAGGTTCAGAACCTGCACGGTAGCCGCGTTGATGTCGTCGATGATCCTCTGAGTCTTGCCGTTGAGAAGGCCCATCATCAGAAGCGCGAAGACCGCGGTGATCAGACCGAACGCGGTGCAGTTCATCGCTTCCTCGATGCCTTTGGCCAAGCCGGTGGCCTTGCTGGCCGCGTCGGCCTTGGCGACCTCACCGAATGCGGTGATGAGACCCACGACCGTTCCAAACAGACCGCAGAGCATGCCCACGTTTGCGAGCAAGCCCAAGTACGGCGTGCGCCGTTCGATCAGCGGCAGCTCTTTGAGCGCGGCCTCGTCCATCGCCGCTTGAACTTCAGCGTCGGGCCGGTTCACTTTCAGCAAACCCTGCTTGACGATGCGCGCGAGCGGATTGTGCTCGGCGGAGCACACCTTGATCGCTCCCGCCACGTCTCCGGCGGTGATGCACTTCTGCATCTTTGCGATGAACTCGTCCTTGTCGATCGACGCTTTGTAAAGATACATCGCGCGCTCGATCGTGAACCCGATTGCAAACACCAGACAAACGAGGATTAGCCACATCGCCCATCCGCCTGCTTCAAAGTGATATGCCAATTTGGCCATCTTATTCCTGCCTCCTGCGAACTTTACTTCGACAGTGTTATCCGGACCCCGAGTGAGTACGGTTTGATCCCCATCACTATCTTCTGACTAAAACTCGCTGTTCCCCCAGAACAGTAAGCAATTCCATGACTTGCTTACTATATAGGGATGATAACGGTTGGATCCAGCAAGTCAACATCGTGCCCAGTACAGCTGCTTAGAAACCCCCGCCGGCCCGAGCTTGGGTGCAAAAAGCGGAAAAAGCTGTAGTCGCGTTGACAACTTCGCGGGGGGTGGGGTAGCTTGCCCCTCGGTTACGGGGTTCGCCCCGACAGTCGTAATGATTTCAACGGATTCCAGCTGTCTGGGTCCGAATTTCAGTGGGGCTGGAGGGTAGCGAAAAAAGAGGGGTTTTCTCGCCAAATCAACGGCGAGCCGGAGGGAGCCGCAAGCATGCATGAAATCTGGGAGGCGATGTACGAGGGGTTCCCCTTTTCGTTCATCAATCTCGGTGTTTTGGCTTTTGGGGTGGGCATCATCATCGATCGCGCCTGGTACATCCGGATGAACTACAGCGTCGATGCGACCGAATTCATGAACCGAATTCGCAAGCTGGTGCAGGCGGGGAACATCGATCGCGCGATTCGACAATGCGAGGCGAAGGCCGTGCCGCTGCTCGAGGTGGTGAAGTCCGGGCTGACGCAGGTCAACCGCGGCGAGGAAGCCGTAATCGCTTCGATGGAAGAAAAGATGAGCGAGGTGATCCCTGCGCTCGAGAAGCGCACGGGCGCCCTCTGGACCCTAGCCAACATCGCCACCTTGATCGGGCTGCTCGGGACGATCAGCGGTCTCATTCGTGCCTTCAAGGCGGTCGGCACCATCGACGACCCTTCGCAAAAAACCGCGCTGCTCTCGGCCGGTATCGCAGAGGCCATGTGGAACACCTTTCTCGGTCTTCTGATCGCGGTGATCTTCATGGTTGCTCATCTGGTGCTCCATGGGCTCACCAAGCGGCACAAGCACGAGATGGAAAAGGTCACGATGCAGCTCGAGAATCTGCTCACGCTGCGCCGGCAAGGCGGTTGATTGGGCTCAGCCATGCCCGCACGACTAACCCCACGCCAACGAGCCTACGTCCGGAAGCGAACCCGCATTCCCGACCTCGATCCGTCCGAGACTAGCGACGAGCTGAACATCGTTCCGTTCCTGGATATCGTCGTGAACATCGTCATGTTCTTGTTGATGACCTTGACCACGATCGCTTTCTTCTCGCAGGTCGAAGCGGCACTTCCAGAGTATCGCAAGGGCGGAATCGGCAAGCGCGCAGCAGCGGATGAGGCGCTCAACTTGAACGTCACGGTGACGCGTGAAGGGATCGTCGTCTCTGGGTCGGGCGGCAAGCTCGCGCGGGGATGTACGACCACTGCACCTGGCAAGGTCATCACCGTACCCGCAGGGATGAACGGCGAGCACGACTGGAAAGCACTCACCACCTGTGTCCGTCGCGTGAAGGAGCAGTTCGAAGACGAAACCCGGGTCACGCTCAGTGCTGACCCCGAAGTTCCGTATGAAGACCTGATCGCAGCCATGGACGCCGTCCGCGGCGACGAGAACGACCTCTTCCCGGAGGTGTTGCTCTCTGCGGGGATTAGATAGTGGCAACCGAAAGCACTAGGCCGTCACGCCCGTCGATCGCACCTCCCGTCGCGGAAAAGTCGGTTTCGATGTCGTATGTGAACCGGGTCGTGCGCGCCAAGCTGCGTCGCCGCGGCGAGCCCGAGCACTTCGGGCTCAACATCTACCCGATGATGGACATGCTCACGATCCTCCTGGTCTACATGATGGCGATCTTCGCGACGTCGTCAGCGGCGGCTGTTCAGGAGAGCAGCGAGCTGCGCATCCCCTACTCCACCTCGAAGGTCGAGCTCAGCGACGCACTCTCGGTTCAGATTTCGCGCAGCGGGGTGGTGGTGGATGGCAAGTCGGTGCTCGAGCTTCGCAATGGCATCGTCGACCCGAGCCTCAAGCAAGGCGGCAGCAGCGGCTTTTTGATCATGCCCCTCTACAAGGCCCTCAGTGAAATCCGCGACCGGAAGAAGCGAACGGCACAGCGGTTCGCAAACCAGCCGTTCGTCGGTGACGTCCAGATCATCGCAGACAAACGAACCCCGTACCGAACCCTGAGCGAGGTGATTTACACCCTCGGGCAGACCGAGTTTAAGAATTTGCGGTTCGTGGCTAATAAGAAAACGCAGTAGGCCCGATCGGGGCGAGTTCCTCCGTACGGAGCCAGCAAGACAGGTTCTAAGAGACCGCCCCAAGCCATGCGCGGCCGCGCGAGCCCGAAGGGCGAAGCCAGGTGCGAATGCGCCGGTAAGGCAGAGCGAAGCGAATGCCGCGCCGGGGAGTGTGACGGGTGGGGGCCGGGCGAGGCGGTGTCGACAAGCCGTACGACGCGACCCACCCAAGATCCGACCCCCAAACACCCGCGGCAGCCGAGCCGTTCGACGTAGCCCGTGTCGCGCATTTTTCCGCGCCCCGGTTAGAGCTCGAAGTCCCCGTACTCGAGAATCTCAGCGATCCGGTACAAGAACCCATTGGCATGCACCCCATCGACGACACGATGGTCGTAGGTCAGCGCCATGTGCATGACCGGGTGAATCGCCATGACATCTTCGCCCTCGTGCTCGATCACTACCACGCGTTTCTTGATTGTGCCGAGACGGAGGATTGCGACGTTGGGCTGTGAGATGATCGCGCCGCCAACCAGGTTGCCCCGGCGGCCTGGGTTAGAGATCGTGAACGTCTTGCCGGCAAGGTCGTTCGGCGTGAGGTTGCCCGAGCGTGCTCGCTCGGCGACGTCAGCCACGGCACGGGCGACGCCTCGAATCGTTAGGTCGTCGGTGTTTCGAATCACGGGCACGACCAGGCCTTCATCGGTGTCGACCGCGATGCCAACATTGACCTCGGCTAGCTTGACAAACGCGTCATCGAGGACACGCGAGTTGATTTCCGGGAACTCGCGCAGAGCGCGAGCTGTCGCCGCGATCGCGAAGGCGAGGTAGGTGAGGTTGACGCCTTCCTTCTTGAAGTGCGATTTGTGCTGGTCTCGCAGCATCGCGGTCCGATGAAGGTCACATTCGGCAAAGGTGACCACGTCGGGGGCGGTCTGCTTCGAGAAGACCATGTGGTCCGCAATGATTCGGCGGCGGCGGGTAAACGGGACGATCTCGTCGCCAGCCTTTGGAACATAGGGTGGCAGGCGAAACGCTCCAGATGGACCGGCACCTCGCGCGGGCGCTGGCGCGGGCCTAGCCGCAGGCGGTGATGCGGCGGGCGGAGGAGGAGGCGCGGTCGCCATCCGTTCGGACCCGGGAGCGCTCGAGATCGCCGCCATCACGTCGTCATGCATGATTCGGCCGCTCTCGCCGGAGCCTTGGATACGGGCAAGGTCGACGTCTTTCTCCCGCGCGAGCTTTCGCACAGAGGGTGACGTCACCGGAGACGCGCCGCCATCGCTGGAGACCGGCCCCTGGTCGGCAACGGGTGCGGGGCCCGCGACGGCCTGGGCGTTCTCCTCGATCTCGCAGATCGGATCGCCGACGGCGATGATGTCGTCCTCGCCGGCGAGGAGCTGAGTCACGACTCCCGCGACGGGCGCCGGGAGCTCACTATCTGCCTTGTCGGTGAGAATCTCGACGAGCGGCTCGTCCTTGGCGACAGACTGTCCTACCGAGACGAGCCACTTGCCGATGGTGCCCTCTACGACGCTCTCTCCGAGCTGCGGCATCGTCACTTTGGTGGCCATTGGAGCCGCACCATACCGCAAAACACCGGGTGCGGTAGCTCCTAGAGCGAGTTGCGGCGCACCTGGTTTTTTTCAGGTCACCAGACACCTACTTCGGGCTAGTCTTGCTTCGCCACTCGGAGTAGAGTCCCGCGCATGCTAGACGCGCTCGATAGGGAAGATAGGCTTCAACTCATGAGGTTCGTCTGCTCCTTCGCTTGGGCCGACCTCGAGATCACGGAACGTGAACGTGAGTTCATCGTTAAAATGGTGATTCGACTCGGCCTGGACGACGACGAGCAAGACCAGGTCGCAGAATGGCTCGAGGTTCCGCCCCGCGCCGACGACCTGGACCCCGCGGACATCCCTGCAGAGCACCGGCAACTGTTCCTAGACGCGGCAAAGGCAATGATCCTCTCAGACGGCAACGTCGAAGAAGCCGAAGCTGAGAACCTGATCATCCTCGACCAACTGCTGCGCTAACAGCTGTTCAGAGAGTGGATAAATCATGGACATCGACGCAAACAAGTACATCGATCTATTGATGGAGCATGGCCCGAAGGTCTTGGGCGTTCTGCTCGCGCTATTTGTCGCATTCGTCCTCGCGAGCTGGGCAGAGCGAGGCGTACGCGCAACGCTGGAGAAGCGCAGCTTCGACGCAACCCTCACGCGCTTCTTCGCGAAGTTCGCTCGCTACCTGATTCTCGTCGGCGCTGTTCTCGGATGTCTCGGGGTGTTCGGCATTCAAACGGCGAGCTTTGCCGCAGTGTTGGCCGCTGCGGGCTTCGCCGTTGGCATGGCGTTCCAGGGCACACTCGGCAACTTCGCCGCGGGCATCATGCTTCTCGTTTTCCGGCCTTTCAAGGTCGGTGATTTCGTTGAAGTGAACGACAACACGGGTATCTGCGAGCACATCGATCTATTCACCTGCGAGTTCCGCACACTCGACAACCGAAAGCTGATCATCCCGAACGGCGCCGTCTTCGGGAGCACCATCACCAACTACACCGGATACGACATTCGCCGCGTCGACATCGATGTGGGCGCCGAGTACTCGGCGAACATCGACGCGACCCGCAAAGCCCTCGAAACTTCGGTGGCAAACGTTCCCGGCATGATCAGGGAGCCGACACCTCAGGTTTTCTTGAAGGGGCTCGGTACCTCGTCGGTCGACTGGCAGGTCCGCGTCTGGTGCAAGACCGAAAACTACTGGGACGTCTGGCAGGCCACGGTTCGGGCTTGCAAGGTGTCGCTGGACGAAGCTGGCATCGGGATTCCCTTCCCGCAGCAGGATGTCCACCTGGACGAAGCCGTCATCAAGGCGCTTTCCAACTAGCCGGGCACCTGGGGTCCGGCCGCTGCCAAGTCGGCAAGATCATCAAGCGCACGGATCGAGGAGCTCCGAAACGGCAGGGCGCGCAGCCGCAAGGCTCGCGCCCTGGCTGACGACCTCCATCGGGTTCAAATCCGAGCGGGGACGTTTGCCGAAGTACGACTCGACGTACTGGACGAGACCCGGAAGACGTGTGGTGCCCCCGGCCAAGAAGACCGCCTGCATATCCCGTGCTTTCAAGCGCGCCTGGGCCAAAACCTCATCGCAGGTCACGAAGGTGGAGCGCACAAGGTCGAGAGTGAGCTGTTGCACCTCGTCACGCGTGATCGGAATGATGCCGCAGCTCTCGGGGGCCGCCGGGTCGACGCTTGGAATCGCGATTGCGGCCTGCTCGGACTCGCTGAGCTCGCATTTCGCCAGCTCGCACGCATGGACAAGGCGATCGAAAGTCACGGCGTCGTTCGAGAGGTCCCAACCGTCGCGCGCAAGCGTCCGGTCCGCCACGTAGAGCGCAATGGTCCGGTCGACGTCGTCGCCGCCGAGGTATGGATCGCCTCCGTGGCCGATTACGCGGAACGGGTAGCTGCTGCAATCGACCACCGCCGCATCGAAGGTGCCGCCACCCAAGTCATAGACGAAGGCATACTTCAAGCTGCTGCGATTCAAGTACGCAAGCGCCGTCGCGATCGGCTCCTCGATGATCCGGACCGACGCAAAACGGGCAGATGCAACGGCACTCGCGGTCGCATCGCGGCGGTGCTGGTCAAAGCCCACAGGTGCGGTGACGACGGCGTGTACCTCCTCCACGGGACACTTGGTGAGCTGGCACAAGCCTCTCACGACGGTGCCCCCGATTTCCACGGGCGTGATCACCCCGGCCCGGGTCTTGAAAGCGACTCCACCGGCTGGAGTTTCGATCAGATCGTAGGGGTAGTGCTCGCGGAACTGTTTGGTGTACGACGAGCGCCAGCGCGCACCGATGATACGCTTGGCGGAGAGAATCGTGTGCTTCGGGTCGATTGCCCGCCGGCGCCGCGCAGGCTGGCCGACCAAGGTCGCCCCACTGGGTGGGAAGGCCACGGCAGACGGCATGACACAGCCGCCGCCTTTCATCTGCAGCGCCTCGAAGTTCCTGGCGATCACCGTGTTGGTGGTACCAAGATCGATTCCTACGGTTTCTTTCCTGCGCACGGCCATCGGCGCCCGGGTATCTGGGGTCTAAGATGATCGAGGTTCAATGGGGGGATTGGCCTCGTTGAAATAACCAGGCTACGTGATTCACCGCCTCGCTGCCACAGTGAGTTCGTCGACTGGACCGGATGGCGTCGCTACTCTAGAGTGAAACACGTTCTAGTTGGAGGCTTCAAGGGATGCCCGCGGAGTTCTATAAGCTTCAAGTAGCAGGAATCGTTCAGGAAACTCACGACACGCGCTCCTTTATCTTCGCCGTGCCGGGATCTCTGCGCGAAACGTTTCGCTATCGCGCGGGTCAGTTCCTGACATTCGAGGTCCCATGGGATGGCATGCAATTGCACCGCTGCTACTCGCTTTCGAGCGCGCCAGAGACCGATCCTTGGCCCAAGGTGACCGTCAAGAGGGTCGACGACGGGCGCGTGTCGAACTGGTTCAATGACAGCGTTCAGGTCGGGGATACCATTGGGGTGCAGCCACCTGAAGGCCGTTTTGTGATGCGGTCGAACGAAGGGAGCCACGGCATCGTCCTTTTTGGAGGAGGGAGCGGAGTGACTCCGGTCCTGTCGATTCTGAAGTCCGCGCTGCGCACCACTCAACGCAGCGTCAAGCTGGTCTATGCCAACCGCGACGAGCGCTCGATCATCTTCAAAGACGAGATTGATCTTTGGCTGGCTGAGTTCCCGAACCGCTTCGAAGTCGTGCACCATCTCGACAGCGTGAGCGGCTTCATGTCGGTCGCCGAGATTCGAGAACAGATTCGCGGCTGGGAAGACGCGGAGTTCTTCGTCTGTGGGCCGACCGGATACATGGATGCCGTCGAAGCAGCCTTCAAAGCCTCTGAGATCGACCCCGGGCAAACCAAGTTCGAGCGCTTCATCTCGCCGATCGATCCGGACCGCAGAGACGAATCGGAGGCGGTCATTGCAGAGCAGTCAGACGACGAGATTCCCGAGTCGTTCCAGATGCTGCTCGAGGGGCGGACTCACAAGGTGCCCTACGAGAAGGGCCTGACCCTGCTCCAGTCTGCAATCAAGGCTGGACACAAGCCTCCCTCCTCTTGCGAGGACGGCTATTGCGGCTGCTGCATGGCGCTACTCAAGAGCGGCAAGGTCAACATGGCCAACCACGACGCGCTCGAGCCTAGCGACATCGACCGCGGCTGGGTCCTAGCCTGCCAGGCCCGCCCCGCCAGCCGAGAGCCCCTCGAGGTCGACTTTGACGCGGAGTACTAGAGCAGATCGGCTGACGGCCGCTGACGGTCGGGCCAATCCCAGAAAGACGTCTTTCCGATCGTCCAATCAGGACCAGTGCCCCAGTCTTTGCGGGTGCGCTTGTTCCTGTGGTCTGGGTCGTGCTTCTTGAGCGCTTTGCTGTAGTCCTGCCACTGTTGGATCCCGAGCTTCTCGGCCCAGTAGTCTTCTTCGGACGACCATTGATTGTTGCCCGCGTATTGCAAGACCGTGATGCCTGGAAAGTCCAGGGCACCCTCTCCACCTGGATGATCGCGCCGGTTGATCATGCGGAACACGACTCGGCCACTGGGGTCGGCCATGTGCCAGTTGTAGACCCCATAGATCTCGCCGTACTGCTCCATGAGAGGGACGATCCAATTACGAACCGTCTCGCGACCGTGCATGGTGCCGAGAACGCGCTCGAGATAGACGACGTCTTCGGTGAAGAGGTCTGCCCAAGCGTTCCAGTCCTCGCGGATCATCCCGGTGTGCCAGAAGTGTCGGAATGCGTCTTCGACCTCGCTGAGATCAAAGGTCTGCACTATTCCGCTGCCTCTTCGCCCGCGGGGTACGAATAGAATTGCGTGCACCAGCGGCGGAAGAGTGCGATCGGACCGTCCCCGTCGCAAAGGAGAGGCCTCTCATACTGGACCTTGTTTTCCCAGATCGGAATGTCCTGCTCGAGTTGCCGCGTCACCTCTGCGACAAAGGCTTTTCCGACTCCGCGCGCCATTTCCGCGCCGGCGGTCTTCTTCACGCTGAAGTTGAAGCGGAGCTGACAGTGGTCGGCGTCGATCGGCGTAGTGGACGCGACGTTGAGCGTTTCGACGATGCCCTGAAAGCGAACGATGGCGAGGCCGAATCCGTAGTTGAGGCTTTCGATCGAGCCTTCCACCGTGCCGCGAGGGGTCTCCATTCCTGCGTCGGAGTACACGCGCAGGATCGGTCCATCGGCCGAAGCCTCTGACTTCGGCATGTTGGTCGTGCCGTGCAAGTAGTGAAAGTGCGCCGTGTCGACGGCGTTCTCAGCCATCTCCTGGTTTCGCGTTCGAATGGTCCACTCACGACGGACGAACTCGGTCCAGTCGTCGTCACCCCACTCAGGGATCTCGTCGGGAATCTCGAAAGTCGGGGGCTCTCCGTCGGCGTGATGCCAGCACATCACCATATTGGCGAGCTCCTTGATGTGCCAGGTCGAGAGCTTGGCTTTGCGCGGAACATGCTCCGCATACGGGACCGCAGTGCACTTACCGTTCGTTCCGAACTGCCAAGCGTGGAACGGGCACTCGATGGAGCTCCCCTTGACTTTGCCTCCATGACCGAGGTGCGCACCAAGGTGGGGACAGAAGGCGTCGAGCACCGAAAGCTCGCCCTCTTCAGAGCGCCAGATGACGAGATCCTTGCCGAAGTACTTCAGTGGTTTGACGTCTCCTGGCTTGATCTCGTCCGAGTAAGCGATTTGGAACCAACCGTTCGGGATCGGCGGCGTGAAATAGCGATCGTCCATCCGCCAAAAATAGAACGTGTTTCACCAATTTCAAGTCGAAACCTGCGCGGAGGGCCCTGGGGTGCTACCTGCCTGGCCGGAGGAAAGCCATGTCGAGCATCGGCGTGGGGATGAGCGCCCCAGACTTCACAAAGACCACCCAGACCGGCGACACCATCTCGCTCTCGCAGTTTCGCGGGGAGAAGACCGTGGTGCTCTACTTCTACCCGAAGGACGAGACCCCCGGATGCACCGCCGAGGCCTGCACGTTCCGCGACAATTTCGAGGACTTCGTCGAGGCGGGCGCGGTGGTCATCGGCGTCAGCCAGGATAGCGAGGAGAGCCACCAGCGCTTTGCATCACATCACCGTCTTCCGTTTCTGCTCGTGAGCGATCGTGACAAAGCACTGCAGAAAGCCTACGGCGTGCCCAAAACGATGGGCCTGCTCCCGGGACGTGTCACCTACGTCATCGACCGAGACGGCACCGTGCAACACGTCTTCAATTCGCAGCTCAACGCGAAGAAGCACGTCCGCGAGGCACTCGAGGTGGTCAAGCGACTCGCCGCCTGAAGGGGCGCGCTACCGCGAACAGGAACAGTCCCAAGATCCCGGCAAGCGGGCCGGGCGAGCCCGTCGATGCGTTGCATCCCGCGTTCCTTGGCGAAACCGTGCCGCTGCCTCCAGATGGTAAGGGAGCAGAACCGCAGGGCGCGCCACCACAGGCTTTGGGGCCGCAGAGCGCCTCCGTCTGCCAGCCGCCTTCGCACAAGCTCGCGACAATCGGGGCGATGTTGTGGACCAACTCTCCTGCCTGGGCGTCCTGGTAGACCTGAACCCGGCGACAGTTTTCGCCTTCCGCGAAGGCATAGTCGGGAGTCCGGCCTCCGATCAGAATGCCAGCGAGACGATTCTCAGAATCAAAGGTCGCGCTGCCGGAATGCCCCTGGAACGCGTCGAGATTGGCGACGAAGAAATCGAGCGTGTCGGCGCGCGGGTCGGCCACCGACGCGCCGGAGTCGATCTTGGCAGGCAGCCCACTGCCGAAGCCGATCATCGCGAGGGCTTCTCGTTCGGCGAGCGCCGTTGCCGGTCGGATGACCGCTGGCGCCTGGTCGCCTTCAACCGGTCGGTCGAGTTGGATGATGGCGAAGTCCGGCGTGTACTCATTGGCCGGCGCACTCTGCTGAGAAACGACTCGCCTGCAGCTGTAGACGTCTTCATCGCGAATTGCCGCGAGGCCGTTCGGCCGGTCGTAGTAGTAGTTGAAGACGTACGAATAGGCATCGCATGGCGTGTGATCATCGACACAGTGACCGGCCGTCAGAACTAGGTCATCGTCAATGAGCACACCCGAGCAAGCCGCGGCGGTCGGTTGTTCGCCAAAGAGCTCGCCTTCGCAGAGGCCTCGCAGATCGTTCAACGACTCGGTGAAGAGGCTGTAGGTGCCATTCGGCTCCCGGCTGATTCGAAAGCTGGGGATCAAAGCGACGATCGACTGCCGGGCGATGTCCCGGAGCTCAGGGTCGGGATGGTTGAACACCTCCACTCGGTCGTCCGCCCCGTAGACGACCGAAGCGGTCGCGTCCGCGACGAGAGTGTCGTCGGGAGACCCGCAGGCCGTGATGACCCCCAAGATCAAACCTAAGCAACTGCGTGCACGCATGTTCTTACTACCTAAGGTTAAATCGAGCCGGAAGCTACTCGGAGACCCGAACTTGTATGCTAGTCACCAAATCCCCTGTCGAAGTGGCCACATCGGAGACGACCACGACCGGCTCTCCCGCCTCGATGACGGCCCGCTCGCGCAGCTTGGCGCGCGCGTTGACGATCGTCTTTTCCGGGTCC
>Ga0209536_100013052_pt1 | contig 12007 bp, 12 predicted proteins | sample DeeMarSeWOR28_12_FD_187461 | JGI IMG/M metagenome (GOLD analysis project Ga0209536, IMG submission 187461) | Marine sediment microbial communities from White Oak River estuary, North Carolina - WOR-2-8_12 (SPAdes) (version 2) | ecosystem: Environmental > Aquatic > Marine > Intertidal zone >...
GCGATCCGATCTCTTCTCGCCTGCCGTGCGGATGTCTTCACGGGGACGCTGGACGACGCTAGTTCTTCGAGGTCGCGACATAGCTCGTGACGGCGACGAACCAGCTCTTCCCTCTGCTGATCAATCCACGTCCAGCCGTCATTACTCATGATCTTTGACCGCGGGCACCTCGGTCCGCTTGCCAAACTGGCTTTGACTCCAGATTCTGCCGCCGCTTGACCGCTTCGAGGAGAGCGAGGTGGTGCCTGGCATAGCTCATGTAACGGCGTCGTGCCGGTTCCATCGCGCGGAACCAACGTCAGCGCGACAGCGGCGGCCTGCCGCAACCGGCATCATTACGTGGACGAGCTTGCCGGGGCCGCTCGCCGATGGGCGTCCGCACGTCACCGGCCGTGATGAATGTTGTCCCCAGGGTCGCGATCACAGCGAGCCCTGCGACACCCGCCACGAAGATGAATGCGTAAGAGAGATTCAGCATGGTTTCTAACATGGTGGTTCCCTGTATGAGTCGACGGACGCTTCATGAGTGACGAGCGTTCTCGCACGCGGGTCGTCGCAAAGCCTGCCGCTCTTGTGCCGTGGGATCCGGCGCGAAGAGGCGCACGACTCGCACGGTCATCGACATCAGCTTGCCTTCGTACACCGTCTTTCGATCCAACCTACTCGCTCCGCTGAGTGTGGCGTTCTTGTTGAGCATGAAACGACGCATGGTGTCTACTCCGTGCGGCAGCGCGGCCGTGTGGAAGCTTGAGTTGGCCCGTTCGTGTCGGGCGAAGGGTTCTTTGCCTAGTACATGCCGCCCATCCCGCCGCCGACGGGCATGGCCGAGGACGCCCCGTTTTCCTTCTCCTCGACTACCACGCACTCGGTGGTGAGGAGGAGACCCGCGACGGACGCGGCGTTCTGCAGCGCCGTCCGCGCCACCTTGGTTGGATCGATCACGCCGGCGGCGACCAGATCCTCGTACTTGTCGGTCTGGGCGTTGTAGCCGAACGCCCGCTCCTTCGAGGAGCGCACTTTCTCGACAACGATAGAACCCTCGGCGCCCGCGTTGGCGGCGATGATCCGGATCGGTTCCTCAAGGGCGCGGCGGACGATGCCCACTCCCACCTGCTCGTCGGGATCCTCGAGCTTCATCTTGTTCAATGCCGCCTGGGCCCGGAGCAGCGCGACGCCGCCGCCAGGCACGATGCCTTCTTCGACCGCCGCCCGCGTGGCGTGCAATGCGTCCTCGACCCGGGCCTTCTTCTCCTTCATTTCGGTCTCGGTCGCGGCACCCACGTTGATCACGGCCACGCCGCCGGCCAGCTTGGCCATGCGCTCCTGCAGCTTCTCCGTGTCGTAATCGGACGTACTCTTTTCGATGGCGGCCTTGAGTTCCCGGATCCGGCCCTGGATGTCGGCCCCCTTGCCGGCGCCGTCGATCAGCGTCGTGTTGTCCTTATCCACCACGATCCGCTTGCACCGGCCGAGATCGCTTAGCTCGGTCTTCTCCAACTTGAAGCCGACCTCTTCGCTGACCACCTTACCGCCGGTCAGCGTCGCGACGTCCTCGAGCATCGCCTTCCGCCGGTCGCCAAAGCCTGGCGCCTTGACCCCGCACACGTTGAGGGTGCCCCGCAGCCTGTTGACCACCAGGGTAGCCAGCGCCTCACCGTCGATGTCTTCAGCGATGAGGAGGAGGGGCTTCCCAGCCTGCGCTACCTTCTCCAAGATCGGCAGGAGGTCCTTCATCACCGAGATCTTCTTGTCGTGAATCAGGACGTACCCGTCTTCCAGCACGGTTTCCATCTTCTCGGGGTCGGTGACGAAGTAGGGGGAAAGGTAGCCGCGGTCGAACTGCATCCCGTCCACCGTTTCCAGCTCGGTCGCCAATCCTTTGGCCTCCTCGACCGTGATCACCCCGTCCTTGCCCACCTTGTCCATGGCATCGGCGATCAGGTCACCGATCTCTTGATCGGTATTCGCGGAAATGGCGCCGACCTGGGCAATCTCCTTCTTGCCGACCGTGGGTACCGACTGCTTTTTCAGGTCGGCAACAACCCCCTCGACCGCCTTGTCGATGCCGCGCTTGATGGCCATCGGGTTCACGCCGGCGGTGACACTCTTGAGCCCCTCCCGGAAGATGGCCTGGGCGAGAATCGTCGCGGTGGTGGTGCCGTCACCGGCCACATCCGAGGTCTTGGTCGCCACTTCCTTCACCATCTGGGCGGCCATGTTCTCGACCGCGTCCGGGAGTTCGATCTCCTTCGCCACGGTGACGCCGTCCTTGGTGATGGTTGGGCTGCCGAATTTCTTGTCAAGGACCACGTTCCGGCCCTTGGGCCCGAGGGTCACCTTCACCGCATCAGCCAGCTGGTCCACGCCCCGCTTGAGGCGCGCCCGCGCGTCGATGTCGAAGTGCAGTTCTTTCGCGTTCGCCATGAGTCTACTCCTTCCCAGATCGCTCAGCCGATCACGGCGAGGACGTCGGATTCCTTGACGATGAGGAGTTCCTGGTCGTCGAGCGTCACCTCGGCGCCGCTGTACCTTCCGTACAGAATCTTCTGCCCCTGCTTGAGCTCCATCGGCACCCGCGCGCCCTTTTCGAAGCGGCCGGGACCGACAGCGATGATGCGGCCCTGCTGCGGTTTCTCTTTGGCGGTGTCGGGGATGTACAGCCCACCGCGCGTCTGCTCCGTGTCCTCGAGCGGGCGCACGACCACCCGGTCAGCGAGGGGCTGGATCTCGATCTTCGACTTCGTCTTGATGGGCGATTTCGGCAAAGTGGCCATGGTCCTACACCTCAGTTCACGTGAGTGTTGAGAGGAGGAGGGTACCAACGGAGATGATCTCGCCCTGCTGAGGCTTCTGCTTGGCGGTGTCGGCAATGTACAGGATCTCGATCTTCGACTTCATCGTGATGGGCGATTTCTTCAAAGTGGCCACGATTCCCACACCTCAGTTCAGGTAAGCCGTTGAGTTGAAAGGCGGGGGGCCGGCTTGGCCGGCCCCCCTCGTCCGAACAGTGGTCAGCCCTACTTGTGACTCGTATAAGGTCAGGCCGTCAACAACGCGTTCTCAGGCGCGGCCTCCACCTTGATCTGGTGGAGCTTGGCCGTCTCCGCCTTGGGCAGCGTGATGGTCAGCACGCCGAGGTCGTGGGTCGCCTTGATCCTGCTGGAATCGATCGAGACGGACAGTCTGAACTCCCGCTCGAAGGCGCCATAGGTCCTCTCATAGCGATGGACCTTCTCGGCCTTCCCCGCCACCGGCTCCTTCGTGCCCTTGATCGTCAGCCGGTTGCCCTCGACCGAGATCGTTACGTCCGCGGGCTTCACCCCGGGCAGCTCTGCCACCAGGCGGATCACATCGGGCTCCTCGAAGATATCCACGACCGGCAGCCAGGCGGTCGTTTCGGCCTCGGGTACGGGCCAGTCAAAGGTGCGGAGCGACTCGTTGAAGTTCCGACCCATATGGTAGATACGGTGCTCTCGGTGAAACAGTAAATCCAGCATCGGGTCCTGCCTGGTAACCGTGAACATGTTGTGCCTCCTGGCTTATCGTGCGTCGATTAACTTAACTACTTGCAGTTATCGTTGATGAAGTGTATACTATTGTACTTAACTTGTCAAGTACACTAACCCAGCTAGCGGCAGTCGCTAGTTAATTGTTGTCAATCAGTAAGCCAGCCCCCTGGAGGATTGCCATGGACGTCCCGCTTCTCATTCGGCACCGGCTGGAGGAATTGGGGTTGGAGCAGCGACATCTCGCCCAAGCCGCGCAGGTGACCGACTCGTACATCTCCCAGTTGCTCACGGGGAAGCGAACGCCTCCCGCGCCGAACCGCACCGACATCTACGAGAAGATGGACAAGTTCCTAAAGCTTCCCAGCGGAGAGCTCGCGACGCTGGCCGATCACCAGCGGAAGGAGCAATTGAAGAAGGAACTGGAGGAGGAGCCCGCGGCGTTGTTTCGGGAAGTCCGTGAGCTGATCCTCCGCAAATGCAAGTCCCACACCGAAAGACACCTCCGCGCGGTTTTCGAGAAGCAACCCTTTGGCGAAATCGAACGCCTGGTCACGCAGAAGCTGCTGGACCTGGTCAAGGGACTGGCCCAACAAGAATTGGAGAACGAATCCTGGGTCCGGACGGTCGCGGAACTGGGCGGCCGGAGCTACGAAGAGATGCGCGTCATCGTTCTCGACTTCCTCGACACGGACATCTTCCATCTGTCCAATGAGAATTGTGTCTCCTTCCTGGATCCGCTGATTGAATCCTGGGACATTGACCTGGCGACGTTCGCGCTGGACATCGTTCTGACAGACCGAGTGATCGCCGGGAACGTGAAGCGATTTGAGTTTGTCGAAGTCGAATCTCCAGAGCACCTTGTCGAAGAGCCTGGGCTCAAGGGATTCCTTGAGGATCCGTCCCTCAGCGGCACAGTGACCGCGGAGGAAGTCGACTTTCTGAAGAGGCTGAAGTTTCAGGGCAGGCGGCCGACGCCGCTGTACTATTACCGCGAGTTACAGAACCTCAGGGACCCCCTTCATTTTCGCACCACGGACAAAGCACCATGAAGCGAGTGAACCGCCGCTCGTGCCGTGCGCCACCGGAGAGTCCCCGTATGAACCTTTCTTGCGGGCGCATCGCCCACCGGCGCAAGTGAACCGTTCGCGGCTGATACTGGATCGCGCCGGGATGGTGCCGGACGGCGGTCCACCACGCTGTAGGGGATGCGGCCTGCGTTTGCAGTTCGGCACCGACCGCGATGGCCGGGCAACGGAATCCTGCGTCTGCGGATACTACGCGTATGTGAAGACGCGGTGTGGGCGCGTGGATTTGCGACAGGGTGGCCCCGCGGGCGGGCACGCGTCAGCGGTGTTCACCACCGCTACTCACGACAGCCGCGACGCGACGCTGAGGCGGACCGCAATGTCGGGCAATGGGAGCGGTCGCGGTCTCGTGAGACGGAGGACGACAGGCCGTCATGCCGCCCCATGGGCTCAATTACTCTGGCGTGCCCGATGGCTCGGAGCAATCGCCAGACGTACACTTCACGCACTCCTGACGTTGATCAGCGTTCGCCCCCCTGAAATCCCTGTTGTGGCAGATGTCACACAGCCCATATGAAACGGGGCCGAAGGTGAACTTCTGCTCGCACCACTTGGCGTTGGTGCAGCCACTGCCGCTGTGACACTTCCTGCAGAGGAGCATCGTGTCCACCGCCGCGGTACCAGAAACACGGCACCCCACCAGCCGACCGAGCGTTGTCTACGGAACTCCGGGGGTGGGACTCGACGCGAGCGCCGCGAGCGCGAGGCCGCGTCGTTGCGCGCCTTGGCTGGGGGCATCCATCCGTTGCGGGAACCGCGTGATAGCTCCGGGGGTGGGACTCGAACCCACAACCCTTCGGTTAACAGCCGAATGCTCTGCCATTGAGCTACCCCGGAATGTCGCCGAGGCCGTGGCGCGAGCCCCGCGAACGCACGAGAGTCTAACGGCGCAGGACTCCCCATGCAAGCGACGCGACAGCACGAACCCGGTCTCAGGCCCGGGCGCGCCCTGGGCGTGCGGCGTCCGGTCTCCCGAGCGCTGCGCGAAGAAACTGCGCAGTATGGGTGTCGGCCGTTGCGACCTCTTCCGGGGTGCCGGTCGCGACCACGCGTCCGCCGGCCGCGCCGCCCTCGGGTCCCAGATCGATGAGCCAGTCGGCGTGCTTGATCAGATCGAGATGATGCTCGATTACGAGGACTGTGTGTCCCGCGTCGACCAGGCGGTCGAGTACGCGGATCAGTGTGCGGACGTCATCCAGGTGCAGCCCTGTCGTCGGCTCGTCCAGGATGTACAGGCGCCGGTCTTTCTTCTTCGCCGCCGCCGAGAGCTGGCGTGCGATCTTGAGGCGTTGGGCTTCCCCTCCCGAGAGCGTCGTTGCCGGCTGGCCCAGCCGCAGATAGCCGAGCCCCACCTGCTGCAGGTGCCACAGTGCCTTGCCCAGCCGCTCCTGGTGACGGAAACGGCTCATCGCCTGCTCGACGGTGAGGTTCAGGACGTCGTGGATGGAGAGCCCCTTCACCTGGACGTCGAGCACGTCCGGCTCGAAGCGAGTTCCCTCGCACGCCTCGCAGGGGAGGAAGACGTCCGCGAGGAACACCATCTCGACCTGCTGGTAGCCCGCTCCCTCGCATCGGTGACAGCGGCCTCCGCCGGCGGCGTTGAAGCTGAAGGTGGTGGGCGTATAGCCTCGTACGCGCGCGAGGGGCTGGGCCGCGAACAGCTCCCGGATTTCGTCGAAGGCCCGCACGTACGTGATCGGATTGGAGCGCGGGGTGCGGCCGATCGGCGACTGGTCGATGAGCACGACGTCGGAGAGTCCCTCCCAGCCCGTCAGCTGGTCGACGTGACCCACGGGCTCTCCGAGATGCTCCTTTGCACCATGCGATCCCCGGAGCCTGGCGGCGAGCTGGCGGTAGAGCACGTCGTGCACGAGGGAGGACTTGCCGGATCCCGAGACCCCGGTGACGACCGTGAACGTGCTCAGGGGAATCGACGCGTCGAGCCCGGTCAGGTTGTGACAGCGGGCTCCTCGGACGGTCAGCCACTGCGGTCCAGCGCGGCGGCGGGCGGAGGGCACCGGGATCGCCTTTTCTCCTGACAGGTACCGTCCCGTCAGCGTGCGCTCCCATGCCTCGGTTGCCTGTGGGCCGTTGTACAACACCTCGCCGCCGTGCTCGCCGCTGCCTGGCCCGAGCTCGATCAGGCAGTCGGCGGCCCGGATCGTTTCGGGATCGTGCTCCACAATGACGACGGTGTTCCCGGCCTGCCTCAGCCGGCCGAGCAAGGACAGCAGACGGCCGATGTCGCGGGGGTGGAGGCCGATCGAGGGCTCGTCGAGCACGTAGAGGGTATCGACCAGCCTGGAGCCGAGCGCGTTCGCCAGGGCAATCCGCTGGGCTTCGCCACCGGAGAGGGTACGCGTCTGGCGGTCGAGTGTGAGATAGCCGAGGCCGACGTCGCACAGATAGGCCACACGGTCGCCGAGCTCTTTCAGAATGGTCTGAGCCACCCCACGCTCGAACGGGCCAAGCTCGAGTCCGTGCAGCCAGCCGGTCAACTCCTCCGCGGTGAGAGCGCCGACCTCGCCAATCGAGCGGCCACCCACGGTAACCGCAAGCGCTTCGGGACGCAGCCGGGCACCCTGGCATGACTGGCAGGTCTGCGCGAGCTGGTACTGCCGGAGGAAAACGCGGATGTACTGCTTGTACCGCTTGCGCTCGAGCGCGCGCAGGAAGGGGAACATCCCCTTGAATCGACCCGAGGTGTTGTGCAGCAGAAACCGCTGCTGGGTCTTGCCGAGCGACGTCCACGGTGTATCCCAGGGTATGTCGCGCTCGGCTGCTGCCTGCTCCAGCAGGCGGCGGCGTGACGTGTACCTCGGCTTGGTCCACGGATCGAGCGCACCCTCCGCCAGTGAGCGGCCCGGGTCGGGCACGATCAGCGACTCGTCGTACTCCAGCACGGCACCGAAGCCGTTGCACCCGGGACATGCGCCGCGCGGGCTATTGAACGAGAACAGCGCCGGGGTCAGCGTGAGGCTTGGTGTGCCGCACGACACGCAGCGGGGGTGCTGCGAGAGTCGCACGACCTCGCTGGCACGTACTTCGGCAATCCCGTCACCTTCCGCGAAGGCCGTCGCGATGGAATCCGCCAGCCGAGTACGCGTGGATGCGCGCGCGGTCATTCGATCGACGACGACCACGAACTGATCGCGGTCGAGCCGAACAGTGGCCGGGAGACTGTCCAAGCGATGGACCGTACCCTCGCACATCACCCGGACGAACCCCATCGCCCGCAGGTTCTCGAGAATGCGGTCGTGGCCCGGTGTTCCGGACGTCGGTAGCGGGAAGCACACCTGCACGGTCTGGCCAGCCGCCCGCTCCAGTATTCGGGCCGCAGCGGTCGATGGCGAGTCGACGGTGACGGGCTCGCCGCATCGGTGGCACGCCGGCCGGCCGATTCTCGACCACAGCAGGCGGAGGTAGTCGTAGGTCTCCGTTGCCGTCCCGACGGTCGAGCGTGAGGACGTGGTCGGGTTCTTCTGCTCGATGGCGACCGCCGGCGCCACACCGTCCATGCGGTCCACGGCGGGCTTTGGCATCCGGTCGAGGAACTGCTTTGCGTAGGTCGAGAGCGACTCGATGTAGCGGCGCTGCCCCTCGGCGTACAGGGTGTCGAATGCCAGGGTGCTCTTCCCGGATCCCGACGGCCCCGTGACGACCGTGACGGCATGGTGGGGGATCTCGACCGAGATGCCCTTGAGGTTGTGCTGGCGGGCGCCTTCGACGACGATGCGGTCGGCCGGCATGGGACGAAGGTTAGCCCGGATTGTGCCGTTCCGGCAGGTTGGTCGTTGACGCCGCAAGCGTTCTGGACGTAGCTTGGCTCCCATTCATGACCAGCATCCTCGCTCCACAACTGCTCCGTCGCGGCGTCGAGATCTTCGCCGCCATCTCGGTGGTCGTCTTTGCCGGGCTGCTCCTGTACGGCAACAACCTCCAGCAGTTCGCCAGCGCGATGCTCAACCTGCGATGGCACTGGGTGCTGATCGGTGTGGCCGTCGCGTCGCTCGACTGGTTCGGCGGCGGGCTCCGCCTGTACCTGCTCGCCAAGCACGTCTATCCGAAGACGCAGCTCAAGGGCGCCATTCTCTCAGCGGGACTCAACGCCTGGGCGACCCTGATCACGCCATCACAGGCGGGCGGTGGGCCCCTCGGGATCTACACCCTCCGACGCTACGGTACCCCGATTCCGGAGGGTATGGTCTCCACCTTCATGAGCTTCGTGGCCACCATCCTGTTCTTCTCGGTGGCGGGGCCACTTGCCGTGTTCCTCGGCGCCGGCCAGTCCCTGAAGGAACATGGGATCCTCGGAGTCGCGACGCTGAACGACCTCTTTCGCCTCAGTCTCGGCGGCTTCATCACCGTAGGGGCGGTGTTGCTGTTCCTGATGATCTTCCCGGGTGTGGCCCGGCGACTCGCACGCGGCATCGTGGCGTGGCTCGAGCGACGGGGAAGCGAGAAGCTGGCTCGCCGCGTGTCCGGGTTGAACGACGGGATCGATCGGGCGCACCATGCCATGGTGGCGTTCTTCAAGGGAAGGGGCTGGTTCGCGCTGGCCGGCAGCGTGCTCCTGACTGCCCCGACCCTCGCCAACAAGTTGCTCGCGGGCTATATCGTGTTGCAGGCGTTGGACATCCACGCTCCGTTCGTGGACGTGCTACTGCTGCAGACCCTGATCATCTTCCTGCTGTATTTTGCCCCCACGCCGGGCGGCTCGGGTCTGGCGGAGGTGCTGTCGGCGGCGGTGATGTCCATCTATGTGCCAAGGGAGCTCACGCCGTCCTATGTGCTCCTCTGGCGCTTGTTCGTGGGTTATCTGACCCTCGGAGTCGGCTCGTACGTGTTCTGGCGCTGGTTGAAGCTCTGGGAGGAGCAGCTGGCCACGGAAGAGGCCAATGGGCCGGACGACCAGGCGAACGGGGGTTCAGTTGCACCGCCTTCTAAGGGGGACTAGGTTTTCCTAGTTTCCCCCGCGCTCCGAGGACGAGTCGATGTCGTACTTGGAAGTCGGCGGCAGGCGCTATTCCGTACCCGTCGGGGAGATGGTGATCGGAAGCGCCCCGACGGCCCACATTCTGATCGAGGGTGCCGACGTCCTGCCGAGGCACGCCGTGGTGCAGGGCCTGCCCGAAGGCCAGTCGGCCATTCGGATCGGCAGCGAGGGAGCGAGAGTGCTGGTAAACGGCGTTCGGCTCGGTCCGCAGCCGACGCCTCTGCTCCACGGAGACAAAGTGGAGGTGGGGTCCGTCGAGTTGCTGGTCGTCGATGAGCGCCGCAGCGGCAGTACGCAGTATGTGCAGGCGGTCGATCCGGCGGCATTGGCGGTCAGGCGGCCTCACGGCGAGCGACCGCTGACGGCGGCGACTGGTGGGCGTTTGGTCTCGCTCACGGACGGCCGGGAGTACGAGGTGAGCGACACAGCCGTCATCGGCCGCGACGCCGGGTGCGACGTGGTACTACCGAGCCGGAGTGTGTCGCGACGTCACGCGGAGATCCTCTCGTCGGCAAGGGGCTATGTGCTGGTGGACAGCAGCACCAACGGGACATTCGTGAACGGTCAGCGGGTGCACGGACATCACCTCCTGTCCCGGGCGGACGTCATCCGATGCGGCGACTACGAATTCCGCTTCTACGCCGACGTCGCCGCCCCGCTGCCCACGCAGCCCCAGACGAGTGCTGAGCAGGACGAGTCACTGGCGGCGGCCTTCGATCTCGAGACCGAGCCGGAGGTGCAGTTCAACGAGGACGGTGTGCCCGAGGAGGAGCCCGAGCTCGATGCCGCGCCGCCGCCGGGGGCCGTGCATCGCCTGCGGCACACGCTGCACGGGTTTCCGGCCGTGCGTCCGGGGCAGCCGCTGGATCAGGAGGGGGAGCCCGGGACAGGCCGCGACTCGGCATCCGGCCCTCACGTGCCTGATGAGCCCGAACCGCCCGGCCCTGACCGGGCCGTTGCCGAGCCGGAGCATAGGCGGGACATGCCCCCGAGTGCGGCGGCGCCTGCGGCGTACGGCACCATGGCCAATCTGATCGTGCGCAGCGGCGCGCTGAAGGGCACGCGATTCCCCATCCGCGTGCCGATCGTCAATGTCGGACGCGCCGATTACAACGACATCGTACTGCCCGACGACTCGGTTTCGACGACGCACGCCAAGCTGCAGCGGCGGGAGGGGGTCTGGGTGGTGGTCGATCTCGATTCGACGAATGGCACCATGGTCGACGGTGAGCGGATCACCGGCGAGGCGCCACTGGCGCCCGGTGCGTATCTTCGTTTTGGCGGTGTGCAGGCGATGTTCGAGCCAACGGACGACACGATCGATCCGCACAAGGGTAGCTCAACCAGGATCATGGGCGCGATCGGGTTGCCGCCATATCCACCTTCGCCGAGCGAGTCGAACGACTAACGTGCCACGGACCGTCCGTTTCACATGCGCGGGCCGCACCGACGTCGGCGTGGTCAGGTCGGGCAACGAGGACGCCTTCCTGATGGTACCGAACGACGGTGTGTTCATCGTGGCCGACGGCATGGGCGGACACGCCGCCGGCGAGGTGGCGAGTGAAATGGCGGTGCAGATCGTGGGCCGATCGCTCAAGGGGCTCATCGGTCGCGCGGATGCGGAGGCCGCCGAGGTGATCCGCAAAGGGATCGTCGAAGCCAATGGGGCGATCTTCCAGCGAACGCTGGTGGAGCAGGACAAGCGGGGCATGGGGACGACGGCAACGGCCATGGTGATCAACGGCGACCGGTATCTGATCGGGCAAGTCGGTGACAGCCGGGCCTACGTACTCCGCAAGGAGACGTTGCTGCAGATCACGAAGGACCACTCGTACGTGCAGGAGCAAGTGGATGCCGGCTACCTGACACCCGAGCAGGCCCGCACCCATCCCTACTCCAATGTGATCACGCGGTGCGTCGGGGCGAACGCCGACGTCGCGCCCGACATCTACGGCGGTACGCTGCATGAGGGCGACGTCTTCCTGTTGGCCTCCGACGGGCTCACGGGAATGCTGGAAGACAACGAACTGGCCACCATCATGACCCAGGGTCGTCCTCCGGGCGAGCTGGTGGACCGACTCATCGCCGAAGCCAACCGGCGCGGCGGACTCGACAACATCACGGTGATCGTCATCCGGGTCGACAGCGTCGAAGTCACCGATGACGAGCCTGCTGAAGCCGTGGGTACGTGACGGCTCCCACCGGACCGAATCCCGCAGCAGTAGGCCAGATCGCGGCAGAGCACCTCGGGCCGATTCTCTACGCGTTGGAAACGTGTGCCCTGACCATGGAACGCGCAGGGCGTACCGAGGAAGTCCGGTACTATCGGGCGCTGGCGGAGCTGCTGGCGGAGGCTGGTGGGGCGCTGCCCGAGACCGGCTCTCCTGTGAGCGGCTAGAGTAGCGGGCGACCGGCCG
>Ga0209536_100013053_pt1 | contig 12007 bp, 10 predicted proteins | sample DeeMarSeWOR28_12_FD_187461 | JGI IMG/M metagenome (GOLD analysis project Ga0209536, IMG submission 187461) | Marine sediment microbial communities from White Oak River estuary, North Carolina - WOR-2-8_12 (SPAdes) (version 2) | ecosystem: Environmental > Aquatic > Marine > Intertidal zone >...
GCTTTCACTATACCTATGACAAACGGTTGTACGATCGTCTTCGTCATTCCACTCCCCATGAGGTGACGCTTCACCTTCAGGCAGATAGGGCCTTTCAAAGTAAACTTGTACGATTTTTGGAAAATCACGATGAGGCGAGAAGCGCTGTCGTGTTTGGAAACGTCCGTCTTCCTGCTGTCGGGGTTCTTATGGCGACCTTGCCGGGTATGCGCCTCTACCACCAGGGGCAATTAGCCGGAAAGCGTATCCGGATCCCTGTTCAACTCTGCCGAGTTCAGGATGAACCTCCTGATGAGGCGACGGCCGCCATGTATGACCGCATACTGTCGATCGCCAATGATGACGTGTTTCACCAAGGTCAGTGGGAACTCCTCCCTGCGCATTCTGCGGGAGATAATACCTTTCATCACGTCATTGCCTATCAATGGAAAACACTTCAGGATTGGAGACTCATCGTGGTGAATTTGAGTGCCATGGTTGCCCAAGCGTACATTCATCTGAAAGACCAACGGGATAGTGGCCCGCATGAATGTGCTCTCTATACCCTCCATGACCGGTTCAACGATCTAGTGTATGAGGGAAGGTGGAAGAATGTCAGCACCTACGGGCTTTATGTCCGCCTTGATCCGTTCGGATGCCATGTCTTTGCTCTGAGAGATGCAGCTGTTGAGAATGGAAAAGACCAACATTAGAAAAACGGTCCGGAATGGCTGTGGGTGAATCAGGGGGAAATCGTGTCTGCCCACAGCGGTTGCCTCCAATGGGTTGTGTCGTTAATCCGGGTACCGTCCGTTGGGTCTGACAACGAGATGAGCTGGATCAACCGGATCAATATGGGTTCCCGTTTTCACCTGAATACCGGAGAGAAAAGTTTGACAAAAACGTAGGACGGTCACCAGACAATGGGGTGCCTTGTCATGGTCGTCTATGAACGGGATCGCTTTTTTTTAAGGAGGTGTTGAAGAGTGCTACCGGGGACGTTCCCGGGATTCACAGGAGCGCTTTCCCCCAAGCCCCCTGATCGCCTTCTGCCGAACGGCAACAAATATCCTCTGTGCGCTTCCCCGCCGCGCAGGTCTTCACATCCTGCGCGCGTACCTGTTTCTTCTTCTGCTCTGCGTGTCCATGAGGGTGTCACCCTTCTTTCGAGAAGCCTCGGGACGGAGCCGGACGTGTCTTCCTTTGTGGGATCTCGTGACAAACCTTGCCGGCGCTTCATAAAAACAGCGCAGGATACCTCTCAGGTTGCTGAGGGGAGGAATGCGCAAATCTGATTAGACAACACCGTTGAAAGATGCCTCTCAGCTTGCTAGGGGAGGCTTCACTTTTTTTGGAGAAACAGGTTGGTTGAATCTGTTGGTAAGACAAGTCTCTACCCCGACCGGTATTGGCTGGGCTGAGGCAGCTGATTATCCAGGCCATGCTTGGGTTGGCTCTAACAGGGATCAACGGCTTGGATGAAAACCATACGGCCTCGTTCACACCGCATTCACGGTGTGTGAGAAAAATCAGCCAGGCAATCCTGATATCCTTTCGTTTCCCTTTCCCGGCTTTTGATCGCGTATCTTCCAATCCACATGCTGACGGACTCACCGCAGGCCAGGACGGTGTTGATCATAATTGGTTTGTGAGTAAAAACAGAATTGAGTTGGTTGAAAGAGCGTGTCCGTTTTGATGGATTCAAAAATTTTCTCCACGGTTCCAATTTCCAGCTTCACGAGTCTGAATTGAACGGGCTTTTCAGCGTAGGGCGTCATCAGACTCCATCGCGTGCACAGACTTTCCCTGTGCATTCCGATTGCAGGTTAAAAATCAACGCGTTTGTATATATTTAAAAATGTTATGAAAGGTGAAAAAATTTTATATTTGTCTATGAAAAAGATGTGGGTGTTTAATAAGGCTATGAGGAATGAACAAATAACCATTGAATCGAATGGAGGCGGACATTCAGTCCGTTCCTTGATTCCTTAAAGAAGGAGGATTTCCATGAACAGCAATTTCAACAAGACAGCATTATATCCTTGGCCCTTGGCTCTAGCTCTTGCAGGGTTAATCGCACTTCCTTTGTCTGGCAACGGAGTTTTAAAGGGTCATTCCGGACCCGAAGTGGAGGATGAGGTCGATTGGACCCTGGCCAAGGAAGATCCCAAAGAGGATGAGGTCGACTGGACGCTGGCCAAGGAAGATCCCAAAGAGGATGAGGTCGATTGGACCCTGGCCAAGGAAGATCCAAAAGAGGAGGAGGTCGATTGGACTTTGGCCAAGGAAGAGACTGAGGAGGATGAGGTCGACTGGACTCTCGCATAATGCGTGCCAGAGTGGGAGGGCCGATTGGCGTTTCGGCCCTCTCCGCTCTTTCTCATTTTACAGGTTGTGAAGTAACTTTTTTCACCTGTCACTTACAATTATAAGGAGAGGTTCCCATGAAAACAGTTAATCTAGCCAGTCGTGTCGGAGGGCTGGTCAAATCATTTCCATTGTCCGGTCAGCCAAAATCTCAACTGAGCATTCTCATAATTTTGTTAATGGTGTTGGCAAGTGGGTGTAGTAGCACCCAACCCCGCCTTCAGGGATACTTTGAACCTGAGCCCGAATCATCCGCGGTCCTTCAGGAAAAGCTGTCGGCCAACTCCAGTAATCGCCTTCCAGTTGGTATGGCCATCCTCCTGAGTGAGAGCCATTCCCCTGTGTCCCCTTCAGTCAGTGAAGATAGTTGGGCTCAGTTCACCGCCCAAGCCAAACATAAGATTCAGGGGCACATTCCCGTCACCATGCAGGAAGTTTTGTATTTGAAGGAAGGTCCCGCTGGGGAAAAATCCAATTTTCTCAGAGAGCTGAGAGAGCATGCCAAGACTGATGTGGTGATGGTGATTGCTCCCTCCGGTAGAGAGGTCAAGGGACCTGCCCAATTTGATGTGCTTCCGGAAGTTAGTACGCTTAACGGGTCTCAGATCGACCATTACTCAACAGTAGAACTGGGCCTTCTGGACCTTAATTCCGGAAAATTGTTACTGCAGGCAGAGGGAAACTCCTTTGCCACACTGGAACAGCTTGATGTTCCACTCGCATCCAATCGCTATCCCAGGGTGAGAGGATCTGCGAGGACAAGCTCAATCTATCCGGCAGAAGACAAGGCGCTTGAGACCCTCAGGATGGTGGCAATAGATGAGGCTCTTGACCAGGCAGTCATGAAGTTAACGGGAAAGTGGAGAGAAGGCCAAAAAAGCCAAATCTCATACGCGTTGCCTTCAGCGGGTGTGGAATCTTGAGCTGCGCAAGCTTGAGTCGAACGGTTCATCCCGCCATGGGGGAAACTATCCCATGGCGGGGACACGTGTTGCAAAACAATCAGTCACTTTGATTCCATTCGGTCAATTTTTCAAGATGGACTCTAGCATGAATCGAATTGCGGGACCGAGTGAACACCTTAACCGGGAGCAAATTCAATGCGTGCACTTGCTTATGTGCTGACGGGAATGCTGGGAGGGATGGCCATGATAAGCTTCTTCCATGAAGCAGATCCCAAATCGCCCCTGGTACCCACCGTCAGTTATGCGATGGCAGCTCCTGAAACGGACGATTCGAAGCCGTGGACGGGCGAAGATTTATTGGAAATGGCCAGTATTTATGATCAACAAGCCGATGAACTGCAGAGCGAGGCTGTTCAACTGGAACAACGAGCCACTTCTCTTATGCTGAAGCCTCATATGGATCCCAAGGGGTTTCATCGAACGAGCCTGATGCATATCGCTACCTCACGGTGGAAAGCCGCCAAGGAATTGCGAGAGCTAGCCGCCATGCATCGGTCGGAGGGGCAACGTCTCCTGGCTAAGAAGAGTCCTGAGGGAACCTGAACCGGAGTTCGGGGAAAGGAGGGGCGGCTGGTTTGAATTCAGGCGACCCATTTCTGGTCTGCGCCCCTCCTCCTGAAATGGTGGAGCGCAAGGAAGGGGAAATCCTTTACTTGTGCTGTGGGACAAGGTCAGAGAATCGAATTTTTAGGATTTCGATTCACGAAAAATGGCTTTTTTGGCAGAATCCACAATAGCCAATACCCCTGGATGCTTCAGCCGGCGCTCAACTGATATCGCATAAAATTGTTCCCGAACATCCTGGACCTCGCCGACTTTTTTCACGAGGTATTGACGGCTGATTTCTTTCGCGACCACCGTCGATCCGGGAAAAATTCCCTTTCCTGCCTGACCGAAAGCCTTCATGGTTGCGCCGTCTTCAAACTCTCCCACCAATTTAGGGATTATCCCGTTTCGTGAAAACCATTCATCCATTCCCCGGCGAAGCATGGAATTACCGGTAGGAAGGAGAAAGGGTGCGCCATCAAGGGATTTTGGGAATTTTCTTCGATACTTGTCCGCCAGGGTTTGAGAGGCAAACAGGGACACTCCCGATTCACCAAGCAGGTGGCTATGGCCTTGGATCCTGACTGTCGAAGGTATGGGGGTATCCGCAAGGACAATATCAAGGGAATGCAAAGCCAACTCCGTGAGCAACCGTTCTAAGCGACCTTCCCAACAGACGATTTCAAGTTCGTCCGCGAGGCCAAAGGCCGATTCAAGCAGTTTAAAGGCCACCATCTTCGGCACCACCTCCGCAATACCTACCACCAATTTCACAGGACGATGAGTGGGCCGGCCTTTAATCGTGTTTGTGAGCTCCTGGCCGAGAGAAAAAATCTCCTGAGAATATCGATAAGCGATCTGTCCCACATCCGTTAATACCAAGGTCCTCCCCACACGATGAAAAAGCTTTTCTCCTAACGTGTCTTCCAATGCTCGAAGCTGAGCGCTTAACGCCGGCTGGGATAAATTAAGTGCTTCGCATGCGCGCGTAATGCTGCCTTCACGGGCAATGACCCAGAAGTACAGCAGGTGATGGTAGTTCAGCCATTCCATGCAGACTAGCGTACATTCAAATTTTCAATGATTCAAGAACAAATTATGTATTTGTGGAAGTGACCTACGGACGTATCTAATTGCCGGAACGGGAAGAGGATGAACGATCGGCCTGCCTCAGCTATGTTGAACGCGAACAGATTAATGGGTTGAAGGCGGATTGAAGATCTGAAAGGAGGCGCTTATGAAGAGTACAGCATCCGATGTATGGTCGATCATTCTGGCCGGCGGAAACGGCTGTCGAATGCAGCCATTCATTAAGCAGTGGGTGGGGCGAGACATTCCCAAACAGTACTGCTCCTTTGTGGGAGAGCGGTCCCTGTTTCAGCATACCCTGGAACGCGCCGATCAATTCACTCACCAGGAACAAACAATCACGGTCATATCACGGGACCACAAGGCATTCGCTTTCCCGCAGATGGCAGCCTATTCGGGAGGTGCCGTCCTCATGCAACCCAGAAACTGCGACACCGGCCCAGGGGTGTTCTTTCCTCTCACTTATCTCAAACTCCTTGCGACCGATGCCACGGTCGTTATCTTTCCATCCGATCATTTTGTGTATCCCGGTCATCGGTTGCTCCATCTTCTCAGCTATGCTGTCCAAATCATTAACCAGCAACCCGGGCAACTCATCCTGGTTGGTGTCCGCCCCGATACTCCGGAGAAAGAATACGGATGGATCCAACCGGGGAGCCTCATCAAAAAAGGTGGACCGGGTCGCCTGTACCGGGTCCAGTCGTTCATTGAAAAGCCAACCGAGTCCCACGCAAAAGACCTGATGGGCAGCGGTGGTCTATGGAATACAATGATTCTGGCAGGTCGACTCACGACTTTTTGGAATCTTGGATGGATATTCCTTCCTCAAATCATGCAAAAATTCCGAGCATTGCAAGCGTTCATCGGCAGCCAATGGGAGCATTCGATGCTAGAGCACATCTATCGGAACATGCCGGTGTGCAATTTGTCCAGGGGCCTCCTTCAAAAAATTCCCGAACATCTTACCGTCCTGGAAATGAGCAATGTCCTCTGGAGCGATTGGGGCCAACCCACCCGAATTGTTGAAACCCTTCAGGCTATTGGAAAGCCGCCAAACTTTGTATCTGACGACCTAAATGGATTTTTCTCCAAGCCCTTAGGGGCAACCTCCCTGCCATCCTCTCAGCAAAGTTGACAGGCTTCATGGCCTGAGCAACACCAAGGGGCAGCATTTTATTGAGCTGAAATACGTGCATTTAAAAATTCTATGAAAATTTAAAAATTTATGTATTTGTGTATATTCATATTTTGTTATTCAATGTTATGAAGAGCGCGGGCAACATTAATCATCCATTCATTGATAGGAAGAGAAATGACCATGAAGCGCACAGCAAAATTCTCTCTGGGTTAATGATCGCCAATGCATTTGCTACCAATGGGGTAAGGCCGCCTCACCCTCTTGACGGCAACCGGTCAAAGGAGCATGCGAGTTTCAGTGCCCATCTTGACGCGATTGAGAGCTATCAAGCGCAATTGGCGGAAATGAACAACAAGATTCAATTGCATAAGATCCGATTGGCACAATTGAACAACAAGCCGTATATGGATCCCAAAGGATTCCAACGTTTTGCTGCCAGAATGCTGTCCAGCCATCTGAAGACTGAAATGGAAAAGCTTGAGCAACGAATAGCATGGCATCTGGAGCAAATCAGGCAATCTTATTCATCATCTTATTGGGGTTGGATCACGTAGATTGGCATGGAAGCGGCTCCTGCGTCTGTTGGAAACTGGGGGAAAGAAGCCGGCGTTCATGAGTTTGCCAGACGTTGAACCGACAGGCTAGTAAGGGGCAATGATGTGCGCGAGACTTGGTTTAATGCTGCGGATTGATTAAAATCGGGTTCTCATCTTTCCGCGGGCCGCGTGAGAAATAAGTTGTCAGGCCTTAGCTCATTCATTTAAAAGAATGAGGCAGCTGTTAACGAAAGACCGATCCCTTGGCGTTTTTTCCTTAAGCAGAGCGGATCATGGAACACCTCCCCATCCCATCCAAGCCGTCTTACCCACAGATGGCTTCCCTACAAACACCTCCCTTGGTTCGGGTTCCTGATTGCACTCCGCGATTTGCATCGTGGGCAGCCGTTAGAGTGCCGGCGAACCTGCATGTCTGGACACGAGTAGTTGTTGGCTTATTCATCTTTTTCACCTTGACTCTGTCTTTTGTCCCCTGGACTCAAACCATCAAGGCTCAAGGGCAATTATCAGCTTATTCTCCTGCTGACCGGCCACAAGAGATGCATGCTCCTCTAGAAGGTCGCATCGCGACCTGGCATGTGAACGAAGGTATGATGGTCAAGCAAGGGGATCTAGTTCTTGAACTCGTGGACGTTGATCCCAAATTTCTGGCTCCGGATCTCCTCTCAAGGCTGGACCAATCCATTGAAGCTCTGGAGGAAAGACGGGAGACCGCCTTAACGCGTTCCCGTTTATTGGAGAAACAGATCGAAGAAATGGCACAACTGACCAATTCCGCAACTCGATCAGCTGAATCCCGTGTTCAAGAAGCGTCAAAGCGAATCCAGAGCGTCGAACAGCGCCTGGCCGCGGCGAAGGTCGCCGCCAAAACCGCTCAACTGAATTTGCAACGTTCCCATCTTCTGGAAGCAGAAGGTCTCATTTCACGGCGTGAGTTAGAATTAGCTATTCAAGCTGAGGCCGGGACGCAAGCTGACCTTAATGCGAGTGAGGCCGCCCTTCAAGAAGTGACTCAATCGCAACAGGCCCTGACGCACGGACGAGCTCAGATTGAAGCAGAACTCGTCCAGCGCCTTCTGAACATCCGTTCCCAGCGAGCCGCAGCCCTCGGGGAGGCGGCCAATGCTTCCCAGGAGTTAGCCGATTTGGCCTTAACACGCTCCAATGCGGCTCAACGGCGAGCAGCCAGCCGCATCACCGCGCCAATCGAAGGGACGGTGGTCCGTATGGCCCGCATGGGACCTGGTGAAATCGTTCATCAGGGAGATTCGTTGTTTACCATTGTTCCCGATACGGCCATCCGCGCCGTTGAAATGTGGACCGAGCCGTTAGATGCGCCTCTTCTGAAGCCGGGAAGGAAAGTTCGCTTGTTGTTCCATGGGATTCCGGCTATCCCCCTTCCTTCGTGGCCGGAACTGATGGCTGGAACGTTTGATGGCCAGGTGTTGGTGGTCGATCAGGTTTCGGATTCCCAGGGGCGGTTTCGATTTTGGGTGGTTCCGGATTCTGCATCATCCATTTGGCCCCCACAGAATCAAGTTCGGCAAGGCACCCAAGTTATCGGGTGGGTTCTCCTAAGCCGGGTGCCTCTTTGGTATGAATTATGGCGACGCGTGAATTTATTCCCGGCTGACTACCAGACACAATCCACCTATCTTTCCGAGACGATTCTTCCCAAGGCCGGTCGGCCGGGGAAATAATCACAGCTTCAGGGGATGTACGACCGTTAATCCTGGAAACCATTGTGAGGAGGGAGAATGTATGTCACGAAATCTATTGACACTTTCCTGCATGTTTGCGGTCACGGTGCTTGCTATTTCTCCTTTGCTCGATTCCTTCGCATTGGAGCCGACGACTTCCCAATACGCGGCGACCCAACCACTTCGCTTAGAAACCGTGTTGTCTTTGGTTGAGACACAACATCCATTGTTGCATGGGAGCCGGACTGAAAAACTGGAAGCTCAAGGGAAATTACTGAAAGCTCTTGGTGCATTTGAGCCCATCCTGGTCAATGATTTGGAGGTGGAGCGTCTGGTCAAAGATGGTCAAACTAAAAATGTGGGCTTCAACGATACCATCCTTCAGATGCGGCATCCCTGGGGGATCCAAGGATTTGCTGGATGGCGAACCGGCCTGGGAGATGTCGAGGTGGCTGATCTTGGAATTCACCAGACCAATCAACCCCTGTTAGGCCTCGTGCTGCCATTATTACGAGGACTGGGGACCAATCCAGAACAGGGTGAACTGGAAAAATCCAAGCTGGCAGAACAAGAAGCCACTCTGAATATTCAACAATCCCGACAAGATCTGTATTTGGGTGCCGCCACACAATATTGGAAATGGGTGGCTGCCTGGAAAGCGGTGGATTTGCGCCAACAAGCCTTGGAGGTCGCCAAAGTCCGCCTTCAACAACTTACCCGACAGGCTGAAACCGGTGCCGTGGCGGAATTTGATGTCACCGAAGCCCACCAGGAAGTCCAACGCCGACTGGAGAACGTCATTAAAGCCAAACGGGAAGCCGAACAGGAACAGTTCAAACTGTCCCTATTTGTCTGGGACCAGGGTGCCCCCATTGTTTTCACTCCTCAGTCGGTCCCTGACTTTCCTCCTCTCACCCCGACGTCGGGTATCCAATCTCGGGAAACCGATATCGATCTGGCCCAACAACGCCGGCCAGAAATCCTTCAAATTGCACTTGAAGCGGCGCGAAATCATATTGATCTTGGTGTCGCCAAAAACAATTTGCTCCCTGATCTTCGGGCAGAGGCTGAACCAACCAGGAAACCCGGAGAATTTGTGCTGGGCCTGGGGTACCGGTTCGGGCTCCAACTCAGCTTTCCATTTTTACAAAAAGATGCGACCGGCCAACAAATGCAAATGAAAGCCAAGGCGGAACGATTACTGTGGGATCAACGATACCGTATGCAACAAGTGGCGCTGGATATAGACAATGCCAACTCGGCCTTATTACGAGCGGAAGAACGAATGCGGGCGGCTTCCCAGGCCCTCATCTACGCCCGCTCTCTTGTGAAAGGCGAAAGAACCCGGTTTCAGGTGGGAGCAACTAATTTACTTTTTGTGAATCTTCGGGAACGAAATGTGGTGGATGCGGAAGTCATCTATATTCAAGCACAAGCAGAATATCATCAGGCCCAAGCCTTTTACCAATGGGCTATTGGCCATTGGACGAAACCCGTGGCATAGCCTCTAACAAGTACTGACGAATTTACCATGAAGGCCACCAACTCCGGACAGACCATGTATAGTGATGTCTTTCGACAGGTGGGCATCTTTCTGAGGCAAGAGCGCCAGATTCTTGTCACGATTCTGATGTATGCCCTGGCCATTGGGGTGTTTTCCCTCATTATTCCACTCACGGTCCAGGAACTGGTGAATACCTTTGCGTTTGCCATTCAACCGATTATGGTCGTCACTCTGGTGAGCATTATGGCGGGAGTCCTGGCATTCGTCGGAGTCTTTAAAGTCCTGCAATTTTTTGCCACGGATCTTTTGGAACGCCGAATCTTTGTTCGCATGACCCTGGCATTTGCCCGGATTTTTCCTTCGATGCAAGAAGCCCATTTCCGCCGTGAATACGCCAGCCGGTTTTTTGAAATTGTCTTTATGCAACGCGCCATTTCCAGTTTGTTGGTGGACCTCACTAATGTGGCGGTGGGCGGGTTGATTGGCATGGCGTTACTTGCGCTGTACCACCCCTACTTTCTGTTCTTTGATCTTCTCCTCCTCCTCGCAGTAGGAATGATCGGAGTTTTGGGCCAAGGGGGACTTCAAGCCACCCTGCACATGTCAGAAACAAAATATGACACGTATCATTGGTTTCAGGAGGTGGCCGATAATTTTAGTCACTTTAAAGCGAGCCAGAGCCGTGATCTGATTCTTCACAAAGCCGATTCCCTGGCTCATGCCTATGTCCATGCGAGAGAGTCACGACTCCGGGTGTTAATACGACAATACATTGGGTCTATTTCCCTTCAAGTGCTTCTGCATACAGGTCTGTTGGGGACCGCCGGCTGGTTGCTGAGTAAGGGAGAGCTGACCTTAGGGCAACTCGTTGCTGCAGAAGTCATCATTGCCACCCTCCTGTTGAATTTAGACTCGGTGGTCAAGCGTACCTATGTGATTTTTTACTTTTTAACCGCCTTAACGGAAATCTATCATATTTTTTCGTTACCCAAAGATCGTCAACTGTCAGCGCAGTTTGTCAGCCTGCCTGATTCGGCACTCCAAGGACTCGCGGTTTCAGTCTCGCATGTTGGAGGTCTGCCTCCTCCATGGCCGCATGCCTTTGAACTGACTGTCAATATGAAGCCGGGGGAAAAATGGGCCATTGTGTGCAAGACGGAATCCCAACGTTTACTGGTTTCCAGGCTGCTTGCAGGGCTGGATCACCCACCACACGGATCGATTCGTTACAATGGTATTGACATTCGTGACCTCGATCCGGACGTGGTGAATGGCACTCGCGGGCTGGTATTGAGCAGAGATTTATCACTTTTTGAAGCCACGGTTTTGGAAAACATCACTCTGGGACGCAAGAATCAGTCAACCGAGGATTTACTGTGGGCCTTGAATTTTGTTGATTTAACGGCGGAAATGGAACATTTTCCTCATGGGTTACACACGATGATTCAATACGGTGGGAAAAATTCTTCACCCAGTCAGACCATTCAAATTTTATTAGCCCGAGCCTTGATCGCTCACCCGAAACTGCTGGTGGTCGATGGCGGTCTTCATGAAATTCCTTCACCCCAACGCGAGAGCATTCTTGGCAGGATCTGTGCGGCTGAGAGCCCATGGACAGTGGTGATCGTCACCACTGACCTCAACATCAAATCGTTTGTCCAGCAAAGCTCATTTTTGATGTAACACGTCATTTAGAGCCTTTTCACAGGGTACCCACAAAGGATACGCATGGCCATCACGCAGACATTTGACTTTATCTGTATCGGTAGCGGACCCGCCGGTCAGCGGGCTGCCGTTCAGGCCGCCAAGTTAGGCCAACGGGTCTGTGTGATTGAAAAACACCGGGTTATCGGAGGCTCCTGCCTCAATACCGGAACGATTCCCAGCAAAAACTTTCGTGAGGCCGTCCTTTCTCTAAGCCATTCCAACCGAAGCAGAGACCAATCCGGTTATCCCTCTGTGTCACCACCGACCATGGGCGAATTGTTGGATAAGGTCAGTCATCAAGTTGCCCTTGAATCACAAATTATTGAAAATCAATTGGCACGCAATGGCATCACCCTGATTCGCGGAGATGCGGTTTTCAAAGATGCTCATACCATTGCCGTGCAATCAGGCCTGGATACCATCCTCATTCAGGCCGGTCATATCCTGATTGCGGT
>Ga0209536_100013054_pt1 | contig 12007 bp, 2 predicted proteins | sample DeeMarSeWOR28_12_FD_187461 | JGI IMG/M metagenome (GOLD analysis project Ga0209536, IMG submission 187461) | Marine sediment microbial communities from White Oak River estuary, North Carolina - WOR-2-8_12 (SPAdes) (version 2) | ecosystem: Environmental > Aquatic > Marine > Intertidal zone >...
CAGGTTACTACGTATATTGGAGCGAGTAAATTCTGCAGGATGTGATCATCAATTCCGGTTCATCAGCCTTATTCAGTGTTTTTTTCGGTTTTGTTTGTAAGCTGGTTTGTAAGCGCCTTTTCTGACCTGTAGTAAATCCCTATTTGATAGAAGTTTATCATTTTCATGCACCGGACTATCAATCCGATGCCCTGTTCAATGCCGTCACCTTCATAAATATTTGGATATACCAACATTTGATAAATCACTGCTATCTTTGTATAATAATATAAGTCTCCCGAGACATTTAAACATTGCGGATACATCTGTGGAAAGTTAGTCATATTCTTTCTGTTCTTTATCAGTGGCTTTGTTCTGAAAAACTAATACCTGATTTCTGGAACAACCATGACCGATGTTACACGTATTTTGAACGCTATTGAACAAGGAGAAGCTCAGGCGACAGAGGAACTGCTTCCATTAGTTTATGAGGAGCTTCGCCTACCGGCTGCCCAGAAGATGACACAGGAATCACCCGGCCAAACGCTCCAAAGTCAGTTCTATAGGCAATGCAAAGAATACGTCATCCGCCAGTGATAAGCCCGCGCCTGTTTGAGCAGACGAAACAAAGACTTGAAAGTTATCCCAAGTCAATAGAGCAGCGCCAGCATTCTACAAGACTTAATACTGATGGCAGAACCTGGAATGGCTAACGCAGTCGGTTCATTCTTTCCGGGCTCACGGAATGCCGTCTCTGTGGTAGATAACTACACAAGGATTCAAGACGAAGACTGTGATCTTCCGATTACGGTATCACCGTACGAGAACGGCTTGAGGACTCACGTCCCAAAGAAGAGAAAGGCGAAGGGATCCGTGTCAAGTTGTAACCATAATCCGCTTCCTCAGTAGTGTTGATGCGTCGCACGCCAGTTCCCAGTACGGACGTCATCAAGTCATAAGGATTTTCTTGATGATCGATATCATCCAGTCCAATCGCGTGGCCCAATTCGTGCATGAGTACTGACAAGAGGTCAATCTTGCCGAAGGCTGCTGAGGATGGCGTTGCGCTTAGCCCACCCGGAACCGGTCGTCCGAACTCAGCGTCATCGTCAGGGGTTGAGTCGACGAACCAGCCGTGACCGGCAGCATCAATATCGAGAACAATGCCAGTGTCCGTTTCAATGCCCAGCAAGAGACCGGGCAGATCATCGATCCTGATATCAATCTCATAAAGCATACTGACGGCAACTTGATCGAGCCCAAACTGCAGAGCCAGACGATCAATCGCTTCGTCCATGACCATATACACAGCTTCTTCGGTCAAAAAAACCGGGTCGCCAGCGTTGCTGGGCGCCGGTGCCTCGGCGAAGAGTGCATCAGGATCTGCTGGTTCATCAATAAAAGCCGGGTCGTCCGTACTTACGGTAACGCTCTCAAACGAACTGGCGCCGTCGCGGGTCATAAGCCCGAAGCCACCGTCTACGACGTTTGCGTTGAACTGATGGCCAAGCACGACCTGGCCGTCTAGTTCGACGCTCACCGTCGTACCTTTGAGCGTTACCTTCAACTCATAGTCCGTGCCGGAGGCGATAGACTGGTCGATCGAGGCGTCAATTACCCAGCCCCTGCGAGAAGTGTAGTGGCCGATTATCACCTGGCCGGTCTCGGATGAGATCGCTGCAAACTTGAATTCCGAGTCGCTGTACTGGTCGAAAATGAATCCACCTGTTGAATCCGTGTTGAGTGTCGCCTGAATCCTTATCAGGTACGGTGCGGCGATGCTAAGGTCGGTATTGCTGAAGGCAACATCCTGACCGGTTGCAGGCATCGCTTCGTAGCGTGAATCAACGATATACCAGAGCCCAGAAGATGATCCTGTGAACAAATCGTCTACAGAATCTGAAAAGTCCTCTGTAACTTCCAGCGTGGTTTCGGGTGGCAGCACCTGAATGGCTACATTGTCGATCCGGGCCCTAGAGTTGTTGGCCCCGATCCCGATCATGCCGGCGTTGAGTCCGTAGCTGAAGCCGTCGGCATCGACTCGTGGTGCGTATACGTACGTGAAGACATCTGTGCCGTTGACAAGCAGCGTTGCGGTCGTGCCGTTTAGCGCGAGCAGGAGCTGATAGTCCCGGTCCGGCTTGAGCTTGGCGTTTGTTTGCACATCAACATGCCAGCCCTCGGCATCGCGATGGCCCATTTCGAGCTTGTCGTTCGAGATGTTAATCCCCGCAAACTTGAAGTCTGTGGGACTCTGGTAGTCGAAAATGAGATAGGCGTTCGACTTATAGCCCGAGGTAGGTTTGCCCGCGTTGATGGTTGCCTTGATCTCGAAGTAGGTCGGTACCCACTGATCGATATAGAAGACGCTTACCGCATCTCCGCCGCGAACTTCCGGCTCAACCTCAAGACGTCCGCTGCTGACCTGCCAGGTACCGCTGTCCGGGGCAAAGTTGTCGGCCGTGCCGAAATTGAAGTTAGCACCTGCAAGCGTATCGCGTTCTCCGCCCGGAATGTTGCCTGGCTGCGGATCGTCGGGCGCACCCGTTTGATCGTGCCATTCATCGTCTTTCTGTAAGACTAATCCTAGTTCGCCATCAGGTTCACCATTACGGAGCGGATCGTTACCCGTATCCGCTGACCGGGTTTGGTCGGCACCGTCGGCTCTTGAAAGATCGTATAGATATTCCTGTAATTGAGGCTGGAGCATGCGGCTAATAGTGCCCGGGCCGAACTGAGCAAAAGGTACGATGTAGGAGTTAAACTCACCGACCCAATCGATCAGGCGGTCGCCGCCTGTGTTGGCGATAAGCACATCTCGCCCGGCACCGCCGTAAGCGATATCTTCGTATGAGCCCTCTGGGCCGTCCGTAAGATCATTTAGTCCGCCGTTGGTCGTTAGATCGTCATCCGCGTTCAGCAGATCGTTGCCACGACCACCATAGATGTGATCGCGACCGGTTCCTCCGACGATCCAGTCGTTGCCAAGATCTCCGAACAAGCGGTCGTCACCATCGCTGAATATGCCTTGTGTGAGTTGCTGGTCACCCTCGTCGGCGTTGAAGTTCAGGAAGAATTCATATCCGTCGATGAAGATTATCTGACGCGGCTCAAACTCGTTGTAAGCCGCAAACTCTTCGGCCTTGAGCGTCTCAAAACCGAGCAGGCGTACACCATGGCCCAGTTCGGCTTCAAGCTTCGACAGCACCAGCGGTTTGTCGTAACCGAAGACCACAATCACTCCATCGGTGCGTTGTGCATCAGAAGGTGTTCCTTCCGGATATACTATCGCTGCCGCCAGAGACAAGGCTTCGGCACCGGAGATCGCATCGTCGCCAGCTCCGCCGTGAATGAAATCACCGCCAAGTCCACCGAAGAGGACGTCGTCTGCGTGCATCGGATCGAACAGCGGATTCTGTGCCGCGGTGACCGGATCCACATTGAACGGTGCAAGGTTGGCTGTCTTCAGCAACTGGCCGATAATGTTTATCTCGGCCTCCTGGAATCTGCCGGGTGTGCTTATGATCATGCGGTCGCTATTACGGTCCGTCTCAACATTGTAGATGCCAAAGAGGGGCTCGGACAGTTCATTAGTATCTCCAGCAGTATTTCTGCTAGTATAAATTCGCCCATCATCACCGAGGATCCCGTCAATGCCTGTTCCGCCTGAGATGAAGTCGCTGCCCCACCCACCAATCAAATCGTCATCCTGTCCCTCACCGAAGAGCACATCGTCACCAACTTGGCCGTAAACGACATCGTCGCCGGATTCACCGTGGATCTCATCTGTCGCGCCTATGTCGTTGGCGGCACTGGCTGGGTCGAAGTCAGGCCCGCCCGGTGTGTAGTCGATAAGTTCAGCGGCACGAACAATTATCTTTTCAGTTCCGTAATTGTCATAGTTAAATGCGAGGTAGTTTCCACAGTCGGTTCCGTTTGTACCGACGAGTCTATATATATTGCCGTTGTCGCCCAAGATCACGTCTGCATCGCGTGCGTGTCCGTTGGCTGATGTATCACCATCGTTGTTGCGAGCCAGATCGGTCCCGGCACCGCCGAAGATCAGGTCCTCGCCGTCAACTCGCTCGGCTGCGGTATCCATACCGAACAACTCGGAACTACCACCCACGATGTCATCCTGGCCCAGATTGCCGAAGATCAAATCATTTCCAATATTGCCCTCAATATAATCGTCACCGTCAGTTAAATCTTCTACCGAAGCAAGGACTGCAAGTAATCCATTTTCATCTCTACCAGCACTGACAAGAATATCGATCGAGCCATCGCCTTGGATTATATCATCGCCTACCTGGCCGAATATCTGGTCATTGTCGGGACCGCCGGCAATATAGTCTGGATCGCCTGAATCGTTATTGAGCGAAACTTCCCATTTGGCCCATTGTGGTATGCCCGCCGGATCGCTGAATTCATTAATGGCGTCAATCAATGGATCACCGTCATTGACACCGGGAAGTTCACCATAGATCACAGTTCCTTCCAGCACTCGGAATCGCGGATTGGATAAATCACCGTCCGTATCTGTGAGTACTCCATTGTCGCCAAGAATCAGGTCCTTGTCCTCATTGCCGTCAATGTCGTCACTGCCTTCTCCGCCGATCAGCACATCATCTCCGGAATTACCGCATATAGTATCGTCCGCCCCAAGGCCTGCTGTGCTACTCACAATTTCACCGATTGCTACGATATCTGTTGCGTTATAGACAACGGATGTCAGTTCGGCATTGTCGCCAAGGATCACGTCATCACCGGCGTTGCCGTTGAGAGTGTCGCCTGCAACACCACCGATGATAATATCATCGTCGGCATTACCGTTAATGGTGTCAGCCGCACCGAGGTTTACATCGGTCGTCTCGATTGTATCCAACGTTGTTATGTCTGCGTCAGAATCGACAATCAAACCGTAATCACCGATCAGAACATCCATCCCTTGATCGCCGGAAATATCATCGCTTCCTTCACCACCCAGAACGAAGTCCTGGCCCATGCCGCCGAAGACCGTATCAGCAACTCCGCCAAGATACGTTGTTGTTTCGACCCGGATGACATTACCGGTACTGAGCAGTCTCACTGTACCGTCCGTCTGGGTAATAATACCATGATCTGCGAGAATGATGTCGTCGCCAGCGTCACCGTGGATCTCGTCGTCACCCGGTGCGAGCTGATCCTGCGTTTGCAGTTGGTTGCCGCCATCGGGCGTAACATGCACTGTTAGCGTGCGGGTAGCCAGATCGACATTAAAACCAGAGTCGCCATAAATGCGGTCATTTCCATTCTGGCCATGGATTTCATCACCTCCGGAACCGCCTGCAATATGATCACCAGCCTGGCTACCCCAGATCGTATCATTCTGTGGACCGCCGTAGATTATGACACTTTCGCTTGAATCACTGGCATCAATGGTGTCATCTCCGGGATTGTTGAACGAACTGGCGTTGCCCTCGGCATCATCGTAGCGGCTGCCATCCTGCGAGGTATCACCGTAAAGAACCATTGGTGTGGAACGGTCGTTGTCGACTGTGAACGTATCGTCGTCACCGCCCCCATGCAAAGCCATAATTGCCGCATCGGGATTGTCGGCCACATCGATGGCCACGGCGATATCAACAGTCTCGCTGCCTTTACCAAGCATGATCTCAACGATCTCGACATCACCGAACGTTATGCCGCCACCAAAGGTAAGAAGATCTGGTTGCTGTTCATCTTCCAGGTTCAATTCCAAGTCATCGCTCATCCCCAGACCACTGAGATTATTGTGAGTCAGATCGGTTTCACCAGTGGCAATCGTTGACGTGCCGTGCCAGTTGCTGTCAACCAGCAAGCCGTCGGGATGATCGGCCGTGTCGTCATCGTTAAAGATGTTAAGAGTGTCTGTCTGTTCACTTTCTTCAATGCCGTTGCCGTTGTTGGAATCATTTGAAGCAATATCATCAGTTTCATCAGTCTCTGTCGGGAGCATGATAGGTATCACGAGCGAATGGTCACGACCGGCGCCGATGCCGCCTTCGATAATCAACGGCCCGGCCAGGAAATCCAGTGTATGCTGTTGAGGATCGAAACTCACATCTTCTTCACTCCCAACAATGATCTCGGTAATGTCACCCAGTACACTGAAGGCATCGCTTCCCAAACCACCGATGACTGTGGTTACCATTCCCTGTTTAGTACTACGGATGAAGAAGTTATCATCGCCCTCAAGACCGTCGACTTCGGCCAGTTCCACATCTATAAAGGTAACATTCAGGCCCGCCCCCACTACGGTTTCGAAGGTTATGACAAAGTTGTCGTCCAGTTCGGTACCAAGAACAATCATCGTATCGGTCCCGGAACCACCGTCAATATTTACCGGAGCGTTGATTGCATATTGAATGAAATCGTCATCGGCGCCACCGTCCAGTTCGGTTGTCTCCTGTTCGTCATCCGCATCAGGATTCACCAGGGCAAAGGCACGTACGGTAAACTCATCATTGCCCGCTTGGCCTTCCAGATAAAGAACCGCGGTGTTGTGATAGACGGAGAAGGTGTCGTTGTCATCGCCACCTAAGGCGATCAGTTCATGGGAAATACCACGACTAAGATACCCGGACGTACACTCGATTGTCTCGAACTGGTCTTCATCGGTTATGCCGGCATCGTCGTAAGCATCGAAAGGCGGATTTTCGACATCGGCACGCGGGGTGTTGAACAATTGTCCGATCTGGAATGTGTCGTTACCCGCCGCGCCGTCCAGAGTGGTTACCGTACTGTTGTCATCCACCGCAAAGTAATCATTCCCACCCAGGCCGTTGACAATCAGCCGGTCGTTGATATTTTCGTCGTAGTTGACTCGTTCGACCGTATCGAATGTTCCATCCGGCTCCGCATCATTGAGTATGGCCAGGAAGTTCCGGCGTAGCAGTAAGGTATCAGCGTTATTCGTCGCATTAGCGATCAACAGGTCTGTCCCGTCACCCGGGTCACCGCTGTCCAAAACATTTATCAGTGCGGCACCGATACCCGCAAAATTAATCGTATATGTATCACTGCCGCTTTGCCCGTCTAAGTTGAGTAATGCACCAATGCCATTAGCAAAAGTACGGTTGCCCAGCAAATCGACGTTGACGTTGATCGCATCATCATCCGCACCGCCGTTAACATTGGTCAGGCCGGAGATGGTGTTGATATTCACCGTATCATTGCCGTCGCCGGTATTCAGATTGGTTACGCCAGCATGGGTGCTTGCGATGTAGAAGTCGTCGCTACCCGTACCGAGCGATATATTCAATACCTCGATGTCGTGGTACTCGATACCCTCGAACATATCCAGCCCGGTCAAGGTAGTGGATGTCAGTATGCCTGAATTGTCCAGCGTGTCCCCTGTGTCATCAACGTTAAGCACATCGTCACTGCTCTCGCTACCGGCATCAATTATCAGCCAGTCGCCGGAGCTGTCGCCGATGCTGTTTACCGTACCGCCGGTAGTCGGAGCCAGACTGCACACATTGATAGTGTCGGCTGCGTCACCGGTATGGATTGTCGTCAGTCCGGAAATTGTTTGTACGTTTATAGTGTCCGCCCCGGCCATCGTTTCAAGCAAAGTGGTTCCAGTATGTGTACTGAGGATATTAAATGTATCGCCGCCGGATCCGAGAGCTATATTCACGGCTTCAAGAGTGCCATAGGTAATTCCAACAACCATACCCAAACCGGTCAACTGTGTCGAGGTCAGGTTGCCTGTGTTGCCCGATGTGTCGCCGGTATCATCGACATTGAGAGTATCGCTGCTGGAGGACGGTTCATTGCCGTTGACCGTCAATAGCGCTGCGATGCTGTTAACATTTCCGTCCTGGTTGTTGTCTTCGTCGCCGATCACGCCGGCTGCATTGCTACCTACGTTGATCGTGTCGCAGTCATCTCCGCCGGAAATCACTACGGGGCCGTTCATTGCCCTTATATTGAATATATCATTACCTGCCTGCCCGTTCAGCGTGGACGAACTGCTCGCTCCCGTACCATTGACAGTGATTACGTCACTATCAGCGTGGCCGTTAACTGTCAGCGTCCCGTCCGTTCCGTTAATAACAATCGTATCCTCACCTGCTTGGCCGTTCAGCGTGGACGAACTGCTCGCTCCCGTAGCATTGACAGTGATTACGTCGTCATCATCCTGGCCGTTAACTGTCAGTGTCCCGTCCGTTCCGTTGATAATAATCGCATCCTCATCTGCCTGGCCGTTAACTGTCACCATCCCGTCCGTTCCGTTGATAACAATCACATCCTCCCCGGCACCTGAACTTACAGTCGTGTTGCCGCTATGCGTACTCTGGATTGTGAACGTGTCTGGGCCCGATCCGAGATAGATGTTCAGCGTCTCGATTGTGCCATAGGTAATACTGCCGCCGGGGCCGAATAGCCCGGTGATAGTGGTTGAGGTCAGGTTGCCCGTGCTGCCCGATGCGTCGCCGGTATTGTCAACATTGAGAGTATCGCTGCCGGAAGACGGTTCATTACCGTTAACCGTCAGCAGGGCGGCTATCCCGCTGACTATCGAAGTATCGCTGCCGACATTGATGGTGTCGCTACCGGGACCGGCGTTGACAATGGTCGAACCGGCGATGGTCCATACGTTGACCGTGTCGGCGCCGCCATTGGCATTCAGGATTGTTTCCTGAGTGTGGGTCGATTGAATGGTGAATGTATCGCCACCCGAGCCAAGGTTGATATTAAGATGTTCAAGTGTACCGTAAGTGATCCCGGTAGACATACCCAGGCCCGTGACCATCGTACTCGTTAGCGTACCACTGTTGTTTGCGGTGTCGCCTGTGTCGTCGAGGTTAAGAGTATCGGATCCGCCCTCCCCGTAGACATAGAGGTGGGCACTAATTCCATTCAGGTTTCCGCCTGTTGCCGGGGCAAGAGTCCCAACATTAACCGTATCGTCATCCGTGCCGGCATTAACGGTCGTCTCGGCGTTAATGGTCCGGATGTTGATGGTATCCGAACCCGCATAGGTCCAAATCGTCGTTTCCGAGCCGCTGGTAACGTTGCCGACGGTCACGTTATCGTCGTCATTGCCGCCGAACACCTCCACCTGATCTGCATTTATCGTACCAAGCAGATTTATGTTGGCACCGGTCGAATCGACGTTGTCATTATCGCCGCGGATGATAACGTTTCCAGTTGTCTCGATGAGCGCTCCAGCCTCTAAGGTGAAGTCATCCCTGGCGAGCAACTCGATTTGGCCGCCCGTTGCAGAGCTAATCGTTACCCCGGATTTGACCAGAAGTGGGTTTAATCCGCTACCTGGCGCAGTTGTAACGGTTGTTTGTGCGGCATGATCTGTCAGGCTTAATTCTTCAATACCCGTATTAAACGTCAAATGAAGATTATTCAGCAATACCGCCAGCGGATGCAAGTAAATATCAAAGCCTGTTGAATCTACGTCCAGTTGAATTTCGTCAACGCTGCCGCCGTTATCTACAATATCAACCCTGGCAACGCTCTGTGCGGTATCAGTTGCATCGAAATCAAAATCGTAGGTATCCGCTCCACCGGCATCAGTAATATTAATCCGATGGCTTGGCAATGCTGTTATTGCAAAGTCATCGTTCCCTGAACCGAGACGTATTTCTTCAATCCAAACCAGATTGTCGATTTCCAGGAAATGTCCTGCGCCGGCACTGGCGGTAAATCCAGCGTCAGACAATGACATGTCCAGGTTATTGCTTGCTCCACTAAAATCTAAGGTCTCTTTGCCAAAGTAATCTACAAACTCATCCGTTCCATAGTTATTGTTGAACACATAGATATCGTCATTGATAAGACCTACTAATACATCATCGCCTTCTCCACCTTCTATGGTGTCTATTCCTGGAGACCCCAGTATCTGATCGTCACCATCACCTCCATCAAGAATATTAGTTTCTGAGATCGGGGAAATTGCGCCCTCTCTTTCATCACTCTCATTCAAAAAGTCGCTTCCTGAACCACCATAGAGCTCATCGTTTCCGGTCCCGCCCATTAATATGTCATCATTACCCTGACCATATAAAATATCATTTCCTTCATAAGTGAAAATGGTATCGTCGCCGTTTCCGCCCCATACACGATCATTCCCTTGTCCGGTTACGATAATGTCATTACCACCATTACCATATACATCTGTATTAATACCGATGCTATCACGATGCAGGATAATCGTTTCGGCGTTATCCGTTCCGATAATGACAATTTTATCTACAGAGCCAAGGGCGAAATGACTCGCATTTGTAACGTTGATGTTTGTTGTTTGTGTTTGTTCTGGGCCCACGTTATACCAGGAGCTCCACTCACCCCACGGTGGCCAGCCATCCCACGTCCAATGACGTTCCTGCCTTTGGCTTGTCGAGATAACAACTTCTTGAGTCGTATCGGGAGCATCGACGATAAGATTGCCATCAACGGTCCATAAATTTAATTGCGATGCGTATCCATAATTCGTTCCATTGGTAATTTCTAATATTCTTTCGCCTGATTGACTTGTCCAATAGTGTGTCGTATAGACGTAGTAATCCTCTGGATCGATGGTGTATTTTGTGATTATAGTTCTTTCACTTTCAAACCAGCTGGTTATTTCATCCCAAACCGCTTGTGCCGCATCAGCAATGGCCTCGCCCACATCTTCGAAGAATTCTATAACATCTTCTCCAAATTCCACAATTGCTTCGCCTATGTCTACAATAGCATCATATACTGCTTCAGCAGCATCAGCAATTGCTTCACCAACAGCTTCTGCAGCATCGCCCAGCGCCTCAAATATAGCATCGAAGACACCTAAACCTCCATCGATCTTGTAGTTCCCGTAACCATCAGAGCTTACTTCAAGCCATACACTTAGTGGTCCTTCAGCCCTAATGAGCCAGGCACCTGTTTCCCAATTTGCAGTTACCGTAGCCGAAGCAATATTTATATTTTGCGAGGCGACAACAAGTGCTACCTCTCCATGACCGGAGAAGCCTGAATTATTGAGCGTGACCCCGACACTTCCGTAAATTCCATATGTACCTAATATACCAAGGTCAGCTGTTAAATCGAGATTCATGCTACCGGTGAGACTAAAAATGCCGTTGCTGGCGATTGATCCGTAGATATTTATGTCAAGGATACCGAAAAAGTCCAACACGCCGCCCACGGCTATCCGTACGGTGTTGGCCTCAATGGTCCCATTGTGGTCAATAGTCCCGCCTGGCTGCACGACGCTCATGCCGGTGGCAGGGGTGTCGGTAGTATTGATTTCCAACTGGAAGATGGCTGAGAAAGTCAATCCCGGTAGTAGTTCAGGTGACTCGCCGCCAATACCAAGCTGCAGGCTGGCCACGATTCCTGCATCGGAAATCTGGAAATCGACGACAGCCGCAATCGAGCCCAGCCCTCCGAGACTCACGCTGCCTTCTGCGTGCACATAGAGGAAAGAGACACCGACGGCAAACTCAAAATAACCGTGAATGATAGCCAATCCGCCGAGAAGCCTAAGATCACCGCCCACCGCCACTAGCGCTCCAGGGGTAATGGTGCCCGTACCGAGGGTCCCGTCCGGCTGAACGATGATTCTGTCGTGCGCATCGGTGCCGGTGGTATTGACCTGTAATCGGAAGAAACCTGAGAAAGAGAATCCCGCGCCACCAACGGTCTCAGTGCCCCCGCTTACACCAAGCTGCAGACTGAGCACAACTCCCGCCGACGAAAGGGTGAAGTCACCCACCGCGGCCATCGTCCCCAGGGGACCCAACTCCGCCCTGGCATCCAAGTGAACATCGACTTGAACATCAGTCTGTGTTACGGAAACCAAGAGACGGAACGACCCGCTCACTGTGAACTGGTTTTTGAATGTGATCTGTCCTCCGGCCACAATGACGACGTAGATCCCTGTAGAAGTGGGATTCCAGTTCAACAGGGGCTGCCCATCGGCGGGTGGGCCCGCCGGGATTACGAGCAACCGCTCTCCCTGAGGTCCGAGGGTCTCGAGCACGACGAGATTCAGCGGATCCGCAGG
>Ga0209536_100013055_pt1 | contig 12006 bp, 11 predicted proteins | sample DeeMarSeWOR28_12_FD_187461 | JGI IMG/M metagenome (GOLD analysis project Ga0209536, IMG submission 187461) | Marine sediment microbial communities from White Oak River estuary, North Carolina - WOR-2-8_12 (SPAdes) (version 2) | ecosystem: Environmental > Aquatic > Marine > Intertidal zone >...
GAAGATGCTTTATCTGATAAAGATAGAAAATTTTTAAAATTTGCAGATGAATTTGAAAAAAGATTCGTAACACAAGATTCCCATGAGAATAGAAGTATTGAAAAAACCCTTACAATCGGATGGGAATTGCTTTCAGATTTACCAAAATCTGAACTTAAAAAAATAGATGAAAAATACATTGAAAAATACTATCCAAAATCTTAAACGAAAAGAATAATTATGACTGAACAAATAATTGAGGGTGTAAGCCCAACAAGAATGGATTTACTGGAAATTCGAAAAAAATTAGTCCTTGCAGAAAAAGGACATAAACTTTTAGAAGAAAAACGAGATGCTCTTGTAGAAAGATTTTTTGATATAATAGATAAAAAAAATCAGCTATCAAAGGAACTAGATGAAGAATTCAAAGGTGCTTACCTATCACTAATTCAGGCACAAATGATCCTTGGTGAAAAAAAAGTTGAAGAAGCATCCTATTTAATAAAAGATGTAGGTGAAATTGAATTTGAAACAGAAAATATAATGGGTGTAAAAATTCCAAAAATGAATACGGATAATATAAAAACTGAAATTAAACCATTGTATAGCTTTTTTGATACCTGCGCTAGACTTGATGATGCAAATACTGCATTTACAAATCTTTTAGTAAAATTAATTGAGCTTGCAGACCTTGAAGCAATAATTAAATCACTTACTGTCGAAATCGAGAAAACAAAAAGGAGAGTAAATGTCTTAGAAAATAATTTAATACCTAGGCTTTATTCAACAAGAAAATTCATTGAAATGCAGTTAGAAGAAAGAGAAAGAGAGGATTTTTTTAGAAGAAAAAGAATTAAAGCCATTTTAGAATCAAAAAAGGTTTAATATGGAAAAATTAGAAGATGACCCTATTATTGGAAGATTTTTTGATACACCTGAAAAAAAAGCAAAATGGCTTGTAAGAATAAAAATAGCTTATATAATTTGGATTGTTTTTACGATAATTGGAATATTATCTATTTTAGTTTGGTTTTTATTAAAATAAAAAAAAAAGAATGGGTTTTTTAATTTTTATACTTCTTTACCCATATCCCAAATTGCTTTAATAGCTAGTATACCAACAGCTGGTGCTACAAATATAGCTAAACTAAGTGATATTCCATGTAACAATGATCCAATCCATGGTTTTAATGAAATTCCTTTAAATACACCGTACATAACAACTAAGCCTATTCCTGCTAACAAAAATCCTGGTACTTCTCCTTTTGTTATAGTACCTTTGCCCATAATAGCTATAATCCCTACTATTATACCTAATATTGCTAAAATCCATGCTAGAATTCCACCAGTATCGGTTGCAAAAAATGAACTACCATCTTCGATTTGTACAGCTTCCCATAATCCAAAGATTAGAGCTATTATAATTCCTAGTATAAATGCCCAGCTTCCTACTTTTCCCATAATTCCATTTGACATATTTTCTTCTCCTCCACCTTAGAAGATAACTAGACTCTTGAATTAAATGATAGCATATAAATATTTCTAGTTTTTTTTTATCATAAAAGAAAAGTTGATATATGCTTCTATAATACAACAGTGCGAAATATTTAAATATAAATGTTCATGGTTTATTAAATACATTTCTATCATGGTGAATAAATTGTTAGAAAAAAAACAAAAAAAAGAAATTCCTTTAAAAGATAAAAAGGAAGAAATGATACCAATTGATGAATGGATAAAAAATCAAGATTTTAAAAGTACGGAAGAAATAAAAGTTCCAGAATTACTTTTGGATCAAGTAATTGGACAAGATAAAGCTGTAGAAATTGTTAGAAAAGCTGCTCAGCAAAAACGTCATGTTATGTTAATTGGTGATCCAGGTACTGGTAAATCTATGGTTGCTAGAGCAATGACAGCGTTTTTACCAAAAGAAGAATTAGAAGATATAATTGCTTATCCAAATAATGATGATGCAAATCTACCTCATATAAGAGTTGTTCCTGGAGGAAAAGCACAGGAAATAATTAAAGCCCAAAGAGCGGAAGCGAAAAAGAAAAAAGAACAACAAAATAGTATGATAATGACTATTGTTTTTATGATAGTTATACTTTCAATTTTTGCTGCTTTTGCACCAGCATGGTCAGAAGGAGCATTTGATTTTAATAAGGTACAAATACAATGGGCTTTTATTGGTTTATTTGCAGCATTTATGATATTTTTAATATTTTCACGAGGTGCATTAATGCAACGTCGAGAATTACAACAAGTTCCTAAGGTTTTAGTAGCTCACGAAAAGTTAGATATGCCTCCGTTTATTGATGCAACAGCAGCACATTCAGGAGCTCTTCTTGGAGATGTTAGACATGATCCGTTTCAATCAGCAGGATTAGAAACACCTCCTCATCAGCTTGTTGAATCTGGGGCAATTCATAAAGCGCATAAAGGTGTTTTATATATTGATGAAATAAATACGTTAAGTTTACCGTCTCAACAACACCTACTAACAGCTATTCAAGAAAAAAAATTTCAAATTACAGGGCAATCTGAAAGAAGCTTTGGAGCTATGGTTAAAACTGAACCAGTTCCTTGTGATTTTATTCTTGTTTCAGCAGGTAATCTTGATGCATTACGTGGTATGCATCCTGCATTAAGATCAAGAATAAGAGGGTATGGTTATGAAATTTATTTAAATAGTTCAATGGATGATAATGAAGATAATAGAAAAAAGCTTATTAGATTTGTAGCTCAAGAAGTAAAAAAAGATGAAAAGATTTCTCATTTTGATAAGGCTGCTGTTGCTGAAATAATTCATGAAGCTCAAAGACGTGCTGGTAGAAAAGGAAAGCTTTCTTTAAGGTTAAGGGAACTCGGAGGTTTAATAAGAGCAGCAGGTGATGTTGCGTTTGAAAAAGACGATAAAATCGTAACAGTTAAAGATGTATTAGAAGCAAAAAAAATTGCTAAATCTCTAGAGCAACAAGTTGTTGATAGAGCAATAGAACAAAGACAGGATTATCGTTCATTTAAAATAGAAGGAGAAGAAATTGGTGTAGTTAATGGTCTAGCTGTACATTCTGCAGATGCTTCAATGAGTGAATTTTCTGGATTAGTACTTCCTATTGTTGCAGAGGTTACACCAGCAGGTTCTGAATCTGAAGGAAAAGTTATTGCAACAGGAAAACTTGGTGAAATTGCTAAAGAATCTGTTCTAAACGTATCAGCAATTATAAAAAAATATATGGGTAGAGACATAACAGCACATGATATTCATATACAATTTATAGGAACATATGAAGGTCTTGAAGGTGATTCAGCAAGTATTTCAGTTATAACAGCAGTTATTTCTGCTATGGAAGGTGTTCCAGTTAGACAAGATACAGCCTTAACTGGTTCTTTAAGTATAAGAGGTACTGTTTTACCAATAGGTGGTGCAACAGCAAAAGTAGAGGCTGCTGTAAAGGCTGGAATAAAAAGAGTAATTATTCCAAAATCAAACTTAAATGATGTTCTTATAGAAGATAAATACAAAGATAAAATAAAAATAATACCTGTTGAAACCTTAAATGAAGTAATCGATAATACTTTTTCTGGTAGTGGAAAAGAAAAATTACTTAAAAAACTTAAAGATATAAAACCTCTTAAAATAACAGGTAAAGTTGAACTAGAATCAGAAAAAAAATTATAGCACCTTCTGTTAAATATAAAAATAACAGCAATTAACTATTTTTATTATTTTTAATTAAGATTTTATATACTCATATGTATTTAATGGTTGTTAGTTATGAAAGCTCTATTTATAGGTCGTTTTCAACCATTTCACTTGGGACATTTAAAAGTAATAAAAAATGTATCAAAAGAATATAAAAAAATATTTATTGGAATTGGTTCATCTCAATATAGTCATACTAAAGATAATCCTTTTACAGCAGAAGAACGAAAAATTATGATAAAAAAATCTTTAGATGCAATAGGTATAAAAAATTATAAAATCATTTTTATTCCAGATATACATAATCCTCCTAAATGGGTTGATCATATATTATCTATTTTTTCAGATTTTGATATTGTTATAACAAATAATTCTTTTACAAAAAGTTTGTTTTTAGAAAAAGGATACAAAGTAAAAAGAACCAAATTATATGAAAAAAACAAATATTCTGGGAAAGAAATAAGAAAAAGAATCATTAAAGATGAGCAATGGAAAGACTTGGTTCCAAATGAAATTTATAAAATTATTAAAGAAATAGATGGAGTAAAAAGGATTAAAAAAATTTCATTATAATTTCCATCATATTTTTTTTAATTTTTTCAACTCTTTTTTTAAAAAAATCAACTATTCCTGCACTTATTAATAAAATAGCGGAAATAATAGATAAATAAAATCCAATTCCTAATCCCCAGCTAGATTCCATAAAAACATTTTCACCATTTGGTAAAGTAACATTTAAAGTGGCTTTACCAATCAAACTTCCTAAACTTATTTCAGTTATTTTTGCCATTCCAATTGAAAATGCAAGCGCAACAATAATTACAAATAACATACTTAAAAAAATCAAAACTAAGAAATATCTTCGTTTCAAAACTATATTTGGTATAAAACTACAACATAGCAAAATTATACCTATTATTATAACTATTAACAGTACACCAACGAAATTAGTAAACATTATCGGTAAGGTAGCTATATCTCTAAAAGTTTGACTTTGATAATTAACACTTTCAATCATTGTTTGAGGTATGATAAACATTTCTGTAGTTTTTGTTATTGTTGAATCTCTGCTTATTGCCGATAACGTCCACCAAGGTTGAAACAAAGAAATAACAACGATAGATAAAGCAACTAATTTTAAAAAAGTATTTAAAGAAATCTTTTTAAAAACATATAACACTAATATTTCTAAAATAAATATTATTGCAAATGCTGTTATAATTATTGGTAAAATAGGTTTTAAATCTGTTACTATATTAATTGATTTATCATTTGTTACTTCTATGTTTTTTATTCCAATTAGGTTGTTGTTGGAATATACATAAAATTTATATATTCCAGGTGGTAAAGAAAAAATTTGATTAGGAGAAACATATTTAAATAAAAATTTTTCATCTCTTTTTATATCTAATTTTAATTCAGTATCTTTAATAGAATTTCCTCTAGAATCAAATAATTTAACACTTAAATCATAGATTGCTGAAAAATTTATATCTATTTGATCAACATTATTTGGAATTTTTATATCGATATAATCATAAAATCTTCCATAGGAAATATATAATTTGTATGTAGACGAAGGTAAATCTTTAAAAAAATAAAAACCTGATTTATTTTCATTTGGAAAGATATCAGTTGGTATATCCATATAAGAACTTGTTAATAATGGTTTTATATCAATTCCTGGGCTTAAACCTAATTTATCATTAATATTTACTTTTATATCATATAAATTTAAATTTATTTCAACATTTTTTGTTCTTATTGGTATTTTATTATCATAGATTATAAAACCTTTATAATAGGCTTTCAATGTATATTCTTTAGTCATAAAAGGAAAATATATTTTCGAATCTGAATCGGTTTTTGTAATATTAGTTATTATAATTTTATTTCCTTTATAAATATTCAAATTAATATTTTCAATCCTTTTATTATCTTGATCTTTCGCTATGATTAAAATACTTTTTTGCCAAGAACAGATAACATCAATTTCTTTATCCCCTTTTATTGTAACTGGTTCTATTGCAATTATTTTTTTATTTCGATTAAAAAATTTTTTATAAATTTTTAAAACATAATCTCCAGGAGCAAGTTTAACAAATTTAATTGTAGTCAATCCAAATAATGGTTTACTGACAACACCAATTGAAACTAATTCATTATTTAAATATAATTCACTTAATATTTGAGATATATTACTAAAAATAGGATATGCTAATATCCTACCACAAAACTTTGGTTTAACTGTTAATGTATAAATATTTCTACCTTCACCAGATAATGTTGAACTACCAATATTTCTAAATTTTATTAACGTTCTAAATAACTCGCTTTCCGTAATTACTGCTTTATAACCAAGATTTTCTGTTGTAAATACCTCTAAATCAAATTCTACTAAAAGACCCTTGTTAATAATTAAATCATGTTCAAATCCTTTTTCATATGAATTCCTACCAAAAATCACTCCTGCATAATCAATTTCAGTACCAAGAGCATTTAAATATTCTTTTTCCCCGGATTTAACTTGAATTCCATCTCTTTCATCTTTTCCATTTTTTATTAAACCTGTATTTGAAGAAAATAATAAACCTATTGCTTTACCATTTTCTCCTTCGTCATATGAGATCCAAGCATCTTCACCTAAGTCCAAATCATCACTATAGGGTATTATCCACTCTCGTTCTTTAGAATCAGGGTTTGTATCCATTTTATATTCTTTAATTTCATTATTTTCATTAAAAACATGCAGATAAGGAAATATTTCACCAAATTGTAACTTTTTTATTCTACTATTTTTCGAATAAAATGATATTAAACTACCATAAATACCATCAATGTTTACTTGTCCTTCTATTAAACAATCTTGAAAAACTTGATGTTTTACATGTGTAAATATACGTTTATCAGTACATTGACAATAATAATATCTATAAATTACAGATGTTTGGACCTCTTTTCCTTTAGATTGACTAATTATTTCAAACTCGACCATTAGATTTCCATCAATGCTTATTTTTTTTGATAATAAAACTTGATCCGAGGAAACTTGATCTTTATCATCCGGTCCAATGTTATATATAAAACCAAATGAAACTATGGTATCAGAATTACTTACATCAAATTCTTTTGAACCTGGTTTCATTCTTAGAACTGTTTGCGCTAAATTTCTTTCAAAAACTTGACCTTTTTGACCAACACCATAAGTACAATAACCATCTTCCGTGATTTTATAATAATCCCCTTCAGCAGCTAAACCTGATATTGGTTCAAAATAATAATAAGCATCTTCAACATCTACATGATTTACATAATTAGGTGATGATTTTTCATTTTTATCATAATAAATAAAATATCGTTCTTTTCCTAAAACAAATTCAGGTATTAAAAAAACAATTCTACAACTTTTTATATGATCTATATCTAAACTTTCTAAATCATATATTTGTGATTCAAGTTCGTGCCATATTTTTCCATCCCAACAAACAACTCTAATTGAATGTTCTGTTTCACTTTTAGCCCAACATAGTTCATCAAATTCAATACGTAAATCAATGGGTTGATAACTTGCTTGGTGAATCTCAGTCAGAACGGGTAAAAGAATTTCCTGTTTATAAGACCAATTGCTGTTCCAAGTAGGAATTGAATTATCTTCAGAAGAAACAGATATAGTTATCACTGGTAAAACTAATAAGATTATTATTGTATATACTATTGTTGATTTTTTATTTTGCATTTAAGTCCCATATATTTTATTTCTTTATGGTATTTTATATATAAGAGTAAGTTTGGTAATATATTAATATTTTGTTAATAATATTTTTAAATAATGTTTATATTTGTATGATGAATATATAAGAAATATTGGAGAATAAATTTGAATAAAAAAATTATTTATATATTTATAACTTTAATACTAATTCTTAATATATTTTCAGGATGTCTAAATAAATCTAACTCAGTTGAAAATTCTGATATATCAAACAATATACCTCCTATTGCAAAAATCATTGCCCCTAAAAAAGCATATTTTGAAGAAAACATTGAATTTGATGCCTCAAATTCAAATGATCCAGATGGTAAAATTGTTTTATATTCCTGGGATTTTGGTGATGGAGAAATCACTCAAGGAGTTAAGGTAAATCACTTATATAAATTTGAAAATAATTTTTTTATTGAATATCCACTTATTTACCCTGTAATTCTACTTATAAAAGATAATAAAGGAACCTTAATTGCTACAACTTATCAAATTAAACTTTATCCTAAAGAATATAAATTTTATCTGAATTACAAAGATCTTGCAATAGAAAAACCTATATTTTCCAAGCATAAGGGAAGTTCGTTTATTTATAATTTAGAAAGTCCTATTACTTTAAATAAATGCAAATGGGATGTGATATTATATCTACAAAAATCTTTATTAACTCCCGTTAAAAAAATAATAATAACTTTATATAATTATAAAGGAGAAATAATAGTTTGCAAAAAAGAAAAATTAGGTTTTAATATAATCTGGAAAGAAAGAATTATTAAATTAAGCGGTGAAATAAATAAAGAAATAGAATTTATATCTTTAAAAATTGAGATTCAAGGTTTTTTATTGATTCCTAAAATTAACTTATTATATGGTGGTGAAAAATCAAGTTATATTTGTTTTAATTTTAATTGAATTTGTAAAATTTTAGAATAATTTTATTAAAGCAATTTTTATTACAAATTTAGTGCAATTAGAATGGATGCAATAGAAGCGATTTTATCCAGACGAAGTATTAGAAAATATACAAAAAAATCTATTTCTAAAAAATTAATAAAAAATTTATTAGAAGTTGCTATGTGTGCACCATCTGCTGGTAATCAACAACCTTGGCATTTTATTGTAATACTTGATACTCAAATTCTTTCTCAAATACCAACATTTCATAATCATGCAGATATGTTAAAAGATGCTATGATGGCTATTTTAGTCTGTTGTGACAAAACTCTGGAGACACATAAAGATATGGGGGTGCAAGATTGTTCCGCAGCTACTGAAAATATATTAATTGCCTCTCAAGCTATGGGTTTAGGTGCTGTTTGGTTAGGTGTATTCCCAAGAGTAGAACGTATAAAAGGATTAAGAAATTTATTAAATATACCCAATTATGTAGTTCCGATTTCTTTAATTTCGATTGGTTATCCTGCAGAAGAAAAACCTATTGTAAATAGATATAATGATTCTAGGATTCATTATAATAAATGGTAATTTTTATTCTCCAATAATTTGTACTATAATATTTCTTTGTCTTGGTGATGTATCTAATTCTATAAAAACAATCTGTTGCCATGTTCCATGCATAAGCTTTTTTTCTTTTATTGGTATTGTTATACTTGGTCCAATTAGACTTGCTCTTACATGAGAGTGTCCATTATCATCATGCCATGTTTCATGATGTGCATAATAATTATCTTTAGGTACTATTTTTTCAAGTGTTTTTGGAAAATCTTTCTTTAAACCAGGTTCATATTCGATAGTTGTAATACAACCTGTTGATCCAGGTACGAAAATACAGGCAATTCCATTTCTGAATTTTGATTTGTGTACTATTTTTTGAATTTCATCAGTAATATCTATCATATCTACTTCATTTTCTGTCTTTATTTTGATTTCATCATAATAAATACCCATTTAAGATCCTCCAAAAATTATCTAAAATTTTATTTTTATTCCAGCAGGGTTTCTTTTAAAAACACCAAAATCCTCAATATTTTTTAATACTTTGTTATCAAAAACAGGACCTTCTTTACAAACTCTTAATCCATTATCAACACAACATTGTCCACATATACCTATTCCACATTTAATATATCGTTCTAAAGATGCTTGAAAAGAAATATTTGAACAAATTTCAAATAATTTTTTCATCATTAATTCAGGTCCACATGTAAGTACAGTATCAAATTTATTTTCTTTGATGATATTTATTGCCAAATCTGTTGCTAGGCCCTTGAAACCTTTAGAACCATCATCTGTTGTAACATATATTTTTAAATCTAATTTTTTTAGTCTATTTTCAAAAAATAATTCTTCTTTATTTTTTGCTCCAATAATAATTATTGGTAAAATATTTTTTTTTATATATGCTTCAACTACAGGTGGTATCATTGCAATACCTGTTCCACCTGCAACTATTAGAATTTTTTTTCCTTCTATTTTAAAACCATTTCCATATGGTCCCCTGATACCTATTTTCTTTTCTTGTTTTAATTGAAATAATGCTTTTGTTGCATCACCGATTTTTTTAAAAGTTATGCCTTTTACGTTTTCTTCAATATATGAAACACTCATTGGTATTTCATCAAATCCTGGGACCCAAATCATAAAAAATTGTCCTGGTTCTACACTGTTTGGATATTCAAACTTTATTGTTTTAACATTGTTTGTTTCTTTTTTTATTTCTAAAATTTTAGTTATTTTTGGATAATTCATAGATGTGCTACTCCAATTATTTCATTTAGATTCTTATATCCATGTTTTTTCATCCAAATTTTTATTTCATCACAAATGATTTCAAAAATTTCAATACCTCTATAATAAATTCCAGACCCTATTTGAATAGCTGATGCTCCCGCCATAAAATATTCAATTGCATCTTCTCCAGTTGTTATACCACCTACACCAATTATTGGTATATCAACATTTTTTGATATTTCATATACACATCTTACCCCTACAGGTTTTATTGCCTTACCAGAGTATCCTCCAATTTTATTAGATAGTATGGGTATTTTTAGTTCTAGATCTATTTTCATTGCTTTAATTGTATTTATAGCAACTATTGCATCAGCATTTCCAGCTTCAGCTGATTTGGCTATATCAACAATGTTGGTTAAATTTGGTGATAGTTTAACAAAAACAGGGATATCTACTAAATCCTTTACTTTTGAAGTTATATCTTTTACTAATTTTGGATCACATCCAATTTCAAGACCCAAACCTTTTGCATGTGGACAACTCATGTTTAATTCTAATGCATCTACTTTATACTGTTGCATTTTTTCTGCAAGTTTTTCATATTCATTAATATTTGAACCAAAAATACTTCCAATAACCGTAATATTATATTTTTTTAGTTTTATTATCTCGTCTTTAATTAATTCTATTCCAGGGTTTGGAAGACCCATGGCATTTAAGATTCCATGTTCTAATTCTATTACAGTTGGGTTAGGATAACCCTCTCGTGGTTTTAATCCAATGGATTTTGTTACAATAGCACCAGCACCAGAATTAAAAATCCGGTTCATGCTCCCAGCATCTTCATCCAAAATACCTGATGCTAAAATAGTTGGATTTTTAAGCTTTATAGAGGCGATATTTGTGGAGATATCTACCAGATTAACACCTCAACCATAAAGTAAAAACTAGTATATAAAATCATTATTTACTTTTTTTCATAAAGAATAATTAAAAAATAGTCCTTTATAGTTTATGAATCGATATGTATTTAATAACAAAATGGTTTGGTACATTTTTATTTGATAAAAATGGAATAAATGAAAAAATTTTATTTCCTAAAAATATAAAATCTATTTCTGATAGAGTTAAAAAAATAAAGAAAGGAGAAATTTTACTAGAAGAAAGAAAAATTTCAAAAAACACTAAAAAAATAATTGTAAATGAATTAAGATTAAAAAAGCTTGGAGAATATAAACCTGATAACGTAATTTTTAAAAAAATTGAAATTAATCCTGAAGACTTTGGTTTTTCTAATAATATGTTACAAAAAGTAACTTTAATTATCACTGAAAAGAAAATAAACGAAGAATTAGCCTCTGAAGATTTACAAATTATTCAAATGATAAATACTATGGATGACTTCATAAATATCTCAAATCAATTATCTGAACGTTTTGAAACATGGTCGATAATTCCAACCTCAGAAGAAAAAATAATACCTCTTAAAAATATGTTTTATAATGTAAATAAAGAAATAAATTCATTAGAAAAATTAATTGAAGATAATATGATAAAAATAGCTCCAAATCTAACTAATCTTGTTGGTCCATTTATTGGTGCTCGTTTGATTTCTTTTTCAGGCAGTATAAAAAAACTTGCTATGTTGCCATCATCAACAATACAAGTACTTGGTGCTGAAAAAGCCTTATTTAGATATAAAAAAGAAGGTGGTAAACCTCCAAAACACGGAGTTATTTTTCAACATTCATATATTAATAAAAGCCATAAAGATATAAGAGGTAAAATCGCAAGAGCTTTATCAGCAAAAATTTCAATAGCTGCAAAAGCAGATGCCTTTACAAAAAAAAATATTTCAAAAAAT
>Ga0209536_100013056_pt1 | contig 12006 bp, 5 predicted proteins | sample DeeMarSeWOR28_12_FD_187461 | JGI IMG/M metagenome (GOLD analysis project Ga0209536, IMG submission 187461) | Marine sediment microbial communities from White Oak River estuary, North Carolina - WOR-2-8_12 (SPAdes) (version 2) | ecosystem: Environmental > Aquatic > Marine > Intertidal zone >...
TCTCTTTGCTTCAACGGTCGTCTCGCTTGCCACCTGACTCAATTGGCAGGACGTAGCATTGAACCACATTGCAGCCATGGCGCCGGAACGCCCGGGCAGGCTGATTCCGGCAGGAAGGCAGCCGGTACCGAAGCGCTAGAGCAATACCTTCTCGATTCCTCCGGACCGCGCCTGCTCGACGAAGCGCTGTTGCCATCCCTCGTCCAGCATACGGTTCGCAAGTTCGACCACGATGTAATCGGTGTCCAGACCCGTGTCGTCGGCGTAGCGCGACAGCCCCTGCTGGCATGCCGGGCAGGAGGTCAGCAGCTTGACGTTGCCGTCTCGCGCGCGGCGACTGCCGGTGAGCTCCTGAATACCGAGCTTTAACTCGGCCTCCTTGCGGAATCGGACCTGGGTGGCGATGTCCGGCCGGGAAACCGCGAAGGTGCCCGCCTCTCCGCAGCAGCGGTCGGAAAGCAGCACTTCCTGCCCCATCAGAGCGCCGGCCACCTTGACCGGGCTATGCTGCTTCATCGGCGTATGGCAGGGATCGTGGTACAGGTACTGCACCCCCTCCACGCCGTCCAGGCTCAGACCCTTCTCCATCAGGTACTCGTGGATATCGAGCAGCCGGCAGCCGGGAAAGATCTGCTCGAATTCGTACTTCACGAGCTGATCCATGCAGGTGCCGCAGGAGACGATGACCGTGCGGATGTCCATGTAGTTCAGCGTGTTGGCTACCCGATGAAACAACACCCGGTTCTCGGTGTTGATCTGCCGGCCCTTCTCCGCGTCCCCACCCGCGCTCTGGGGGTAACCGCAGCACAGATAACCGGGCGTCAGGACCGTCTCTGCCCCCACCTCGTAAAGCATGGCGAGTGTCGCCAGACCGATCTGGCTGAACAACCGCTCGGAGCCGCAGCCTGGAAAATAGAACACCGCATCCGACTGGTCAGTCACCTTGGCGGGGTCGCGCAGGATCGGAACGATCCGGTCGTCCTCCAGCCCGAGCATTGCCCGCGTGGTACGAGCGGGAAGCCCGGCAGGCAGCGGTTTTTTCACGAAATGAATCACCTGGGCGGGGACGGATGGGTTGCCCGTGGTCGAGGTCGGGCGACGCCCCTCGCGAATCATCGCCGTGTTCTTCAGCAGCCGATGGGCCCAGCGCTGCGCGCGAAAGCCCCATCCGATCGCCGTCTTCCGCATCAGCTTGATAGTGGCGGGATCCGTGACGTTCAGGAAGGCCATGGAAAACCAGGTGCCCGGGCTGAAACGCTTGTGCCCCCGGTCGCGAAGAATGGTCCGCATGCGGATGGTGACTTCACCGAAGTTGATATTCACCGGGCAGGGAGAGAGGCACCGGTGGCAGACCGTGCAGTGATCGGCCACGTCGTTCATCTTGGTGAAATGACGCAGTGAGATGCCGCGCCGGGTCTGTTCCTCGTACAGGAACGCCTCGATGATCAGCCCGGTCGCGAGAATCTTGTTGCGCGGCGAATAGAGGAGGTTGGCACCGGGTACGTGGGTGGTGCACACCGGCTTGCACTTGCCGCAGCGCAGGCAATCCTTGATCTCGTCGTTCAGGGTGCCGAGGTCGCTCTCCTCGAGGATCAGGGCCTCCTGCTGCACCAGCCGCAGCGACGGCGTATAGGCATCATGCAGACCGGAGCCGGGCATGAGCTTGCCGCGGTTGAACACCCCGCGGGGATCGACCTTCTGCTTGTACTCGGTGAAGGCCTCCGTCTGCCGCGGATCGCAGTACTGCATCTTGGTGATGCCGACGCCGTGCTCGCCGGAGATGACGCCGCCCAGGGATTTCGCCAGGGCCATGACCTGGTCCACGATGCGCTCGGCCTCGTGCATCATGGCGTAGTCGTTGGAGTTGACGGGAATATTGGTATGGACGTTGCCGTCGCCTGCATGCATGTGCAGGGCGACGAACAGGCGGCTCGACAGCACCCGGGCGTGGATGGCGTCAATCTCGCTGCGCACCGGTTCCATTTCGCTGCCGCCGAAAAACTCCTTGATCGGGCGCTCTACCTCGCGCCTGTAGGAGATTCGCAGCGAACGCCTCAATAACAGACTGAGCAGGGTATCGCCGTCCCGCAGCTGCGCGGTGGCGGACTCGTCGAGCAGGTCACGATGCGCATCCGCGGGATCGTCCAGATGCTCGAGCAATGCCGTCCACCGGGTGCGGACCGCGCGCAGATGGTCGAGGGCCGCATCCACTTTTGTCCGCATGCTCCTGGTCCACTCGGCGGTCGCCTCGTACTCGGAGACCCGGTGGAGACCCGCGACTTCGTCCCGGAGATACGGGATCAGCTCGTCCACCATGCGCAGCTTGTTACGCATGGACTGGACGATATTGATGCGCTCCACCCCCTCGCTGTATTCCGCCAGGCGCTCTAGGGGAATGACGACGTCTTCGTTCAGCTTGAAGGCATTGGTGTGGGCAGCGATGGCGGCGGTGCGGGCGCGTTCCTGCCAGAAACTTTTCCTCGCCTCGGCGCTGACAGCGATGAAGCCCTCTCCGTTGCGGGCGTTGGCGAGCCGAACGATCCTCGAGGCGGCGGCCGCGACAGCTGCCTCGTCCTCGCCGGCCAGGTCGGCCAGCAGGACCATCTTGGGGCGCTCGCCACGCGCGCCCTTGGGCGTGTAATCGACCGCCCGGATATAGCGTTCGTCGAGATGCTCCAGGCCCGAAAGCAGCACCTCCGGATCACGCTCCAGCACATCCCGCGTCTCGACGATCGCGGGCACCGCCTCGTGCAGGTCGTCGCCGTAGAACTCCAGGCACACGGTTCGCATGTGGGCAGGCATGCGGTGGAGGATGAAAACGCCGGAGGTGATCAGGCCGTCGCAGCCCTCCTTCTGGATACCGGGCAGCCCGCCCAGCACCTTGTTTGTCACGTCCTTGCCGAGCCCCGGCTTGCGGAACGACGCCCCCGGCATCCGCAGGATCTCCGGCTCGCCGATACTCGTGACGCCGTCCGCCTCGAGCCGGCTGATACGAAACTCGACTGTCTCCTGATCGTGGATCTTGCCGAGGTTGTGATTGAGCCGCTCCACATTGATCCATTTTCCATCAGGCGTAACCAGCCGCCAGGAGACCAGGTTGTCCAGCGCGGTGCCCCAGAGCACGGCCTTCTTGCCGCCCGCGTTCATCGCGATGTTGCCGCCGATGGTCGAGGCGTCCTGGGAGGTCGGATCCACGGCGAACACGCGACCGTGCTGGGCCGCCAGCTCCGAGACACGTCGCGTCACCACGCCGGCGCCGGCCCGCACCGTCGCCACCGGCGTCGCCACACCCGGCAATTCGCGGGTCTCGACCGGTCCGAGACCTTCCAGCTTCTCTGTGTTGATGACGGCGCTCATGGCGTCCAGGGGCACCGCGCCGCCGTTGTAACCGGTGCCGCCGCCCCGCGGGATCACGGTCAGGCCGAGTTCGATGCACTCGCCCACCAGACCCGGCATCTCGTCCTCGTCGTCCGGCGTCAGCACGACGAAAGGAAGCTCGACCCGCCAGTCGGTGGCGTCGGTCACGTGCGATACCCGGGCCAGCCCGCCGAAGTCGATGTTGTCCCGACGCGTGTGGCGCGAGAATCGTCGCAGCGCCCGGCGACGCAGCTCCCGAGTCTTCGGAAAACCGGCCTCGAACCTGGCCACGGCCTGGCGCGCGCTGTCAGCTAACCGCAGGGCGAGGTCGTTACCCTCGGCTCGCGCGACGACCTGATCCAGTCGATGGTGCATGGCATCGACCAGGGAACCGAGACGCCTGCGGTTGTTCATCAGGTCGTCCTGGATATAGGGATTGCGGCTGACCACCCAGAGATCGCCCAGCACCTCGAACAGCATGCGTGCCGAGCGACCGGTGCGCCGGGTCCCGCGCAGCTCGTTCAGCACGTCCCACATGTCCTCGCCCATGAAGCGGATCACGATCTCCCGATCGGAGAACGAGGTGTAGTTGTAGGGGATCTCGCGGATACGCTCGGTCATCAGCTGATCGCCTCCCTGGCCCAACCGGAGGAAGCCGGCAATGAGCCTCGGCCCGTCCGCGATGACGGCGCCGATGTAAGCGACCCGGCTGAAAAACAGCGCGGGTATTGCGGGGACGTTGTCTCCATGCCCTCTCCGATGAATGGACTGACCACAGTCTGTGTAGCCCAGATCCATGGAAGGCGCATTGAGGGAGGTCAGTTTCAGGGAAGGTTTCCGGATCATCGATCCAGACCGGAACCTCTGACAGAAGCCCAAATCCGGTTACGGGTCCAGAGCGAATCCCGGCGGGAAATCGACTTCAGGTCGCCTCACACCGTCAACGTGAAGCCCCCATCCGGAGTCAGGGTCGCGCCGGTGATGTAACTGGCCTCATCCGAGCAGAGGAACACTATGGATTTTGCGATTTCCTCCGGGCGACCGGCACGCTTAAGGTGAACACTCGGCAGCACGGAGCTGTCGTACATCTCGTCACCGAGAAGTCCTCGCAGACGTTGATGCATCGGCGTGTCGATAATTCCCGGACACACCAGATTGACCCGGATTCCCTGCGGCGCCAGCTCTGCGGATACGCTCGTCGTCAGCCCCACCAGGCCGTGCTTGGATGCGACATAGGCCGAGCCGGACGGGAAGCCCAGGAAGGAATTGACGGAACCCACGTTGACGATGGCACCGCCGTTGCCGGCGTTCAGCATCGCGCGGGCCTCGTGCTTGAGACAGAGGAAAGCGCCTCGCAGATTGATGTCGAGCACCCTGTCCCAGTCGTCGTCAGCCAGCTCGGTGATCCCTGCGAATCGGCCTTCGATGCCGGCGTTGTTAACAGCGTAGTCGAGGCGGCCAAACGTCTCGATTGCGTGGGCGACCATGCGCTCCACGTCCTCGCTGGCCGAGACGTCCGTCCTGACGGCGCTTGCCCTTCCTCCCCGATCCTCGATCTCGGCTACCAGGGAAGCGAGTTCCTCATGCCGCCGGGCTGCGACCACGACATTCGCGCCCTTCGCCGCGAATGCCTGGGCGGTCGCCCGTCCGATGCCACTGCTCGCTCCGGTAATCAGCGCGACTCGACCGTTCATATCCGACATCGGTTTGCTTCCTCTCTGGCGTTCGAAACTGCCGCTTCGCTAAGTGCTGGCAAACCGCACTGTCGCATAAGTCGCCAGGTTCAGGATAGGGATGTCCGTGGTCCTGCAACTGCTCCCAGCCCCTCGAGGCTCTTCACTGTCTCGCCGCCGCCTCGAAGACCCCTCTGTCTGCCCGCTTCGCGCCCCTCGGTTCGAAGCGACACGCAGATCGAGACCGGGACGTTAGACCGAAGTTACCCGCGGATTTGCTCCGGGAATCGAGACGGTCGAGGCGGTGGAGGCAGTCCTGAGCTATCGATGCTTTGCCCTGGATCTTCTGGTATCAGGGAGAACTTACAGGGATCTCAGTCGTCTAAGGTCGGTATCGTCACGACCTTGGTCGATAATCTCCTTTTATTTCCTCTATTTACACGCCTTTTATAAAAACAGTGTTACGTAGCTGTCAGGGACTAACAGGGAAATCCGTTACGAAAGCCGTGTCTGCGCAGCGTCGCAATCCCGATCTGTTGTGACTTTCTCGGTTGCGCCGCTTAAGAGAAGACGGCAACCCGAAGCATAAAAATCACTACGACGACACTCTCGTCTTCTGTGCTTCTGCCTCTTCCTCGGTCAACGGCCCCTCAATCCTCAGGTCGTCGGATCCGGAGCAGCGATCGACGGTCGAGCATTCTCGCTACGGATCTTAGCGAAGCCTTTGAGGCCTTCGCTGACCGGCTGCTTCCGGCCAGAAGCGGACGTTCAGAGTATCAATCGGTTCCTACGTTTTGCCGGCTCCTTCGTTTGCGACTTCTTTCTTGCGCTCGAGAACTTTTTCAAACAGAGCTGCAAAATCCTCCTCCGCCTCCATACGCTCGATCTCGGCGCGCTGCCGGTCCACGTCAGCCTTCACCTCGGCCATCAGCGCCTGGTAGGTCGGATTATCCGCGAGCGAGCCCCATCGGGGATCGCCGTTAGTGACGTAATATTCCAGCCATCCCGCCTCCACGGCACGTCGCAGGCGCTCCAGCGCTAGTTCAGTTTTTCCCATCAGCGCCGCATTGAGCGCGTACACATGGAGATGGTCGCTCCTGTGAAGTTGCCCCGCTGAATCGATATCGGTCAACATGACGTCGAGTTCCCGCAGCAACTTGTCCGCCTTATCCCTCTGGCCCGCGGCAATGTACGACCAGGCCAAGGTCTGGCGTCCAGGCATCTCATCTCGATGTTCCAGACCGATGGTTTCCCGGTCGACGGCCGAGTTCTCCAGCGGGGCCAGCATTTCCTGGGCGCCCGCATGATCGCCGGCAAGCGCCAGCAGCTCGCCATACTCGTATCTCATTTCCGCAGGGGGCAGGCCTTCCGTCGCCATGACCTGGCGATAGTTCTCCAGAGCCTTCTGGTATCGACCCCGCCAGAGCTCTGGGCGGTAGTGAAGCCTGACCCACCCAAACCATTCCTCCCTGTTGCCTTTTCCGGGCGGATACTCCAATCCCTGCCCCAGCCAATGCTCGGCCTGCTCCCAGTCGTTCAGCACCGCATGAGAAAAGGCAAGGTGACCGTATCGCGAGGCCTGGTAGAACGTCCCGAAAACCGGATCCATTGCCAGCCGCCTGTAGTAGGGCATGCTGTCCGCGACGCGTCCTGTCAAGAAGTAATACGCGGCAATGTCTGAGAATATGAGAACGCTCGGCTCAGGCAGCTCACTCAGCCGAAGGAGGATTTCCTCGGCCCTTGCAAGGTGTCCCCTTTCGAAATGCTCCCAAGCGAGATTGCCCGCGATCGCCGGATGCATCGGATCGATCCGCAACCCACGCTCCAGCCAGTCCATGGCATCAGATTCCTTCTGTTGTTGAAATAGGGCGGTGCTGAGCCAGTTGATGGCGTCCGCCATATTCGGATCGTCGGCCAGTACACCCCGGAGGATTTTTTCCGCCGCGGCCGGATCGAAGAAATCTTCTATATAGATCATCCGCAGCCCCTCGGCCGCGCGGGCCCGAGGCAGCCCCGGGGTCAGTTCCAGAGCCCGCTCGATAGCCATCTCGGCGGCAGCAAGCTGCGCGTCGTCCGGCCCCCACATGGTCATGGCAATGGCGTATTCCGCCTGCGCCTTGGCAAAGTCCGGATCGAGCTCAACCGCTTTCGCCAGTTCCTCCCGGGCGTCCGGCACCTGGCGCCTGTGCAGATACTCGCGGCCGAGCAGGTAATGCTGGTAGGCCTTCAGGTCCGGCTCGTACGCCTCGGCATGATGGGGCACGATCTTCGGCACCACCGTGGTCGCCACCACATCCGCAATTTCGGTCTGGATCGCAAATATATCCTCGAGCCTGCGATCGAATGCACTGCTCCAGATCTGAGCCCCGGACCCGTCCACAAGCTGCGCCGTGATTCGGAGCTGATCGCCGTACTTGCGGACGCTCCCCTGGAGCAGGTAACTCACGCCCAGGAGACTGCTGATCTTGGGGATCCGGTAGTCGCTGCCTTTGAAAGCAAACGAAGATGTTCTCCCGATGACATGGAGATTCCGGAACTCGCCGAGCTTGTGGAGAATCTCTTCCGAAATCCCGTCGCAGAAAAATTCATTGGACGGATCGTCGCTGACGTTGGCGAAAGGCAGCACGGCGATGGAGTTGGGCAGCTTCTCTATAAGCTCAAGATCGATTCGGTCCTCGACGCCGGTCGCGGCGGTCCTCGGCAAGGCCAGTATTCCGTTGACCGCGTACGAGACGATGACGCCGGCAACCAGCAACAGTACGGCGAAGACGAGATAGTCATTAATCCTGAGCGGCCGGGGTTCACCGGTTCCGTTTGGGCCGTCCGGCATCGTGCGCCTGATTCCGTGCACGGTGATGTTGAAAAACCACCCGAACACCAGGGCCAGCGGAAAACCGGTAACCGCAGCGACGAGCAGCAAGTTGATGCCTGAATCCGGTATCCCCCAGCCGGGAAAGAACACGTCCGCGGCCTGCATCACGAGCCAGGCGCCCACGATGTACAGACCGGCGGTGGCAAACACCCGGCGACGACGGAGTTCCTTGGTGAAGCGGACGAATGCGGACGGGCGGCTTGTCATGAGTTGTCTGGCGGCTGTCCACGCAACTGAAGTCACTATATCAACACAGGTCAGGTCTGGAGTGCCATCCAATGTCCGCTTTGGGTCGCAAGCAGACCTTCAGAAGAATCAAAATTAGACCCGGTCCGGCGGAGGCTGAGCGGCTGCTTCCGGCCAGAAGCCGAACTAACAGGGCGTGACCGCGATGCTTATCTGCATTACGAAAACCAGGGGTGCGTACCGAATGCGTTTCTGGGCACCGGCTCACCCCGGACGACGAACCACTCAAATCCCCGGATAACAGAATCCAGGTAACTCCGGAGCCGTGGGCGCAGCCAAAGCGAATACGGGACCCATCGAATGAACGGGGGAAGTTCCTGAAGAACATAGGGGAAAACCGTAATTCGGAGAGCGCATCGTTCAACGTCGAGCGGCACGATTCGCCAGCACACCAGCGACTGTCTGCCGCCGCGCCGGCCGATCTCCAGATGATAGCCTTCCCCCTCGATCCAGCTCCGGAAACGGCGCTCGTAAACTACACCATTGAGATAGTGGACTTCATCCCGCGCGTCCGGGCCAGGCCAAGCCTGAACCGGGTTTTTCGCGCAATAGGGATGGCCAAGCTCAAGCGCCGCGGGCCGCGAGATCGCCGCCCACACGTCCACCGCCGGCGCCGAAATCACCCTCTCGACACAGACGGGCCATTGGAGGACGATGCCGGGATTAGGGGTGCCCATGACTCACGACCGTAGAGCCGCGGCCGATCCGGGTCAATGTCCGCGACGGGTGGTGAGCAAACCCGCGGAAACAACCGGAAGCAGGTTCGATTAGGGCGTACGCAGTCGTCTGCTTCCGGCCAGGAGCAGAGATTGACACCATGTCTGTTCGCGTATCTTGTCTCCGGGCCTCACTGCCACAGGCCGATGTAAAATTCCGTCACTTCTTCGGTGCCGGAAATCGATCGAGCCAGTCCAGTGTTTCGCGGGCGATGTCGTTCATTGGCGGAAGATGCCCGCCCTCGAGCAAGACGTGGTCTTTCGGCTCGGCCCCCAGAAAATGGTAGAAGGGTTTTTGCGATGACTCGAGCGGATAGAAATAGTCGTTCGGAACGTTGATCATCAAGGTAGGGGCTCTCACGCGCGGGAGGAAATTGAACGGGTCCACCTCCGGCTGTGTCGGATGAAGCAACAACCCACCGGAAATCAGCACACTCGCTTTGACCCGCGATTCCATCGCAAGCATCACCGGTGCCAAAGCACTTCCCCAACTAAAGCCAACGTAGCCAAGCTGGCCCAGCACGATATCGGAACGAGTCTCGAGGTAGTCTATTGAGCGGCCCAGATCCTTTGACCACTGAATGACGTGCTCGCGGTAAACGTTCGTCTCGTCCTGGATGTCGCTCTTGAGATCTGTTCCTCGCTCAAATGTTCCCTTGTAGACCGGGAACAGTACCGCGTGGCCGCTCGTGATGAGGAAAGAAAACAGGAAGCTATCTGCCGCGGGATTCTCACGATAGTAGATTGGGTCGGAGCCGGGAAAGTAGACGATGGGCCGGTAGGGTGGCTCGGCATCGCGAGGAAGATACAAAAAAGCAGTCAACCGCTCGTTGCCATAGGCCGCATCGAGCTCAATTTCTTCCCGCGTCCATCGTTCGACCTCTTCTCGGGCGACCACTTCGTCGTTCAGCGGAGTCGCGTCATAGGCATAAAGTCGGCGGTATACCTCGAATATCTCGTCCGAGACAGGGTGTTCCGAAAAGTAGTCCCGCTCTAGTCGGTCGATCGGCTCTCGAGCCACTGCAAGATTTTTGTTGTCCAGAGAGATCATGAGTCGGAACCCGTTGACCTCCTGTCGAGAAAGAGGTGACTGAGCGTTGACGTCCGTAAACATGTACTCCGGATCGCTCCAGCCTCCCCCAAGTAAGAAGCGGTCGTTTTCGCTCCGGTTCCAGGTCCACTCGCGGACATTGCCCGCCATGTCGAACGCCCCGGACGGGCTGATCCCGTCGTACGTGCCCACCGGAACGCTTCCGGCACGATCGAAGTTACTGTGTGGCAGCATGTACTCACTCGCACCCGGAAAAGCCGCCCAATACCAATGAAATAAGGTCGGGAGTTGCTTGCCTGCAAAACGGGCATAAGCGGCCGCCTCGTACCAGCTAACGCCCCCGACCGGGTGGGTTGCCATTGCATCGGGATATGTCCCCGCCTCCCATGTGCTCGGCCCTGGACGTCCCGTCCGATCCGTGAACAGTTTCATTGCCTCTTCGAAGCCAAGCTCGCTTCCGTCCCGCACGAATTCATGTTCCCAGTACTCCGGATTGCTGTACCCACCCGCATCGACAAACCGCTTGTACTGGCGGTTAGTTACCTCGGTAGCGTCAATGAGGTAGTCGGGAAGATCGATCCTCATACGCTTGAGCCCCCACCAGTAGACCTGGAATTCGCCACCCCGCACCCGCAACATTCCCTCGGGGAGTGAGCCCACCCGGTCGAGCTTGTACATACTCCTCCGCCAACCTGCGGCATACACTGTCGTGTGCCCTTCCAGCTCCAGTCTGAATCGCTTCAAGCCGCGTGGTAAGCGCACATTCTCGAGCGGAGTGTGACCAAGGTATTCCCAGCGATCTTCCGCGGAATGATAGGGTCGCATCCAGACGTCGGCACCAGGCGGTTCAGACTCCAGGTCCGCGGTGATGGAGACGACCTCCCACAGCTGCTCGCGGAGCGAATCGTCTGCCAAAGCGTGATCGAGTTCTTGGGCGTGTGCATACGCCTCCGCGAACTTGCCTTTTCCCATCAAATCACGCGCCTCGGCCAGGCCGGCTATGGCATTGATTGCCGCGGCCGCATCCCGACGGGGATCGAGAATGAATTTGTCGTACGCAAAATATCCGAGGGCGCCCACGAGCATGACGATAATGGCGACGTCCAGCCTTCGACCGCTGACACGGGTGATGGATTGGCTGCGATCGATGTCCTTTTCCTTCTTCAGGCCGTCGGGTGTCAGCTCAAAGGCCCAGGCAAACAGCAGGAAGAGGGGAAAACCAATCGCCAGCACCGTAACGACGATGCGTGCCGGCGTGTCACCAAACCCATACAGGGGAAAGATGGTCTCGGCGACCTCTATTAGCAGCCAGGACGCCGCCAAGTAGGCGGCGCCCACCCGGAACACGTTGCGGCGTTTGAGTTCACCGAAAAATGACATGCCTCAGCCACCCCTCTCTTCAAGAGTTCAAGAGGAGTTCAGAACACTGCCAGTGCAGCATACTCCCGCTCTATCAGCGCCGCCATGAGTCACGTCATGGGGGCGCGATTTGATGGTACTGATAGATCCGGGAAGGGTCGGAAGAAAACCCTCAGATAAAATGGAAATGAGAGCCGTTTAGGATAAAGCTGGGCGGCTGCTTACGGCCAGAAGCGGTCCCGTGGAAACAACTGAGCGGTCTGCGCCAGACCAAGTGTCGCTATTTTGGGACGCACTGAGTCATCTTGGGGATCGCGCACTTCGACGCCAATTGTGAGTTGATCCATAGTGCCGCCGGCATACTGGACAATTGGGGATACGCCTCTGTCCTCATCTTCTCGATCAGATCGATCGCGTTTAGCGAGACAAAGTCCTGGCATTCTTCGCTATGGAACCCGATCTTGCTGGCAAAGCCTGTGACACCCTGCTGCCGTTCTTTTGAAGCAATCGTGGCAGCGTCAACTCCAACCATATGCGCAGAACGTTGTTGACTGATGTAGGCGGAGAAGAAGGCACCGTGGACAATTCCAAGGGCGAAGGCTTTGTCTACCTCCGATGCCGAATCATCCAGCAGCGCCAGAAGAATGGGCTCAACAGCAACGTCACGGTTCCCCATGTAGCTCACTATGGATTCAGATAAAAGCACGTTATCCATATCGCTTGTTTCGGCGT
>Ga0209536_100013057_pt1 | contig 12006 bp, 11 predicted proteins | sample DeeMarSeWOR28_12_FD_187461 | JGI IMG/M metagenome (GOLD analysis project Ga0209536, IMG submission 187461) | Marine sediment microbial communities from White Oak River estuary, North Carolina - WOR-2-8_12 (SPAdes) (version 2) | ecosystem: Environmental > Aquatic > Marine > Intertidal zone >...
ACATTTAATTTTCCTCTCCCAAACGTGTTATTGGATTATATACCGTCAACAAAAACTATATTAACTTAATGGATTCCCCCGCGGAAAATTGATGAATAGATTCCCGATATGCTTCAGCGGTGAATTCGATGCAAAACCCCCGTTTCACGTCACACAACATGTTAAACCGCGCGATTTCGGTTAAGAAATAATTATATAACGTCTTCATCACTTGTATTGCTTGACGTGTTGAGGTGACCCCTGTTGAAAGTAACAGTAGACTATTTGGGCAGCGTTAAACAAGCATTAGGCTTGAAGCAAGCAGAACAAGTAGAACTGAAAGACGACGCCTCAGTATGTGACCTACTGTATTTACTCGCTGAAAAACACGGCGAACCCTTCAAAACATCAGTTTACGAACCCAACTACCCAGATTTAAAACCCTACTACATTTTATCTGTAAACGGCTTACTGATTAACCAACTGAACGACATGGAAACCAAACTTAAAGACGGCGACCGCTTAATTTTCATGCCAGTCGTCAGCGGCGGATAAAAAGCGAAAGCGTTAAACCTAGCAGCCAGCAATTCTACTTAACGGCGAACACTTTGAAGAGAATAGGCACTTTAAAGCAAAAAGCATTCAAAGAAAACAAGTTCGACGGATACTTAGTTTTCAGGAACGCTAACTTGGCGTACCTCACTGGTTTTTCTGGTGCAAGTGCGCTGCTGGTCCCGAAGAACGGTGAAAGCACTGTTTACGTTTACGGCGTCAACTACGAGCATGCAAAAGCAGAGCTGAACGAGTTTACAGTGGAGTTGGTGGAGCGCGGCGAAAACTTGATGGCTAAAATAGCAAAGCAGGCTAAGACGTTCAAAATTAAAAGGCTGGCTGTGGACGCTTTAAACATTGAAAGCTGGCGCGCCCTCTCGAAGTTGTTAGGAGGCGAAAAAAAGCTTACGATTGACCGCAACGTCATTCAGGAGCTTCGCAAAGTTAAGGACGCCGAAGAAATTGAGTTGATGCGTAAGGCTGCTGAGTTAACAAGCGAAGGCATGCGCGTCGCTTGTGAAACCTTGGCGGCTGGCATGAGAGAGTACGAGGTGGCAGCGGAAATCGAGTACGCCATGCGAAAACAAGGTTGTTCAGGTACAGCTTTCGAAACAATTGTCGCGTCTGGTGTTTACTCGGCGTTTCCTCACGGCGGCTGCTCTGATAAGAAAATTCGGGAAGGCGACTTGGTGGTCGTGGATGTGGGCGCCACATACAAGTCTTACCGTTCCGACATGACCCGAACGTTTGTAGCTGGAAAACCTTCAGAGAAACAAAAGAAACTCTACCAGACCGTGAAAACCGCACAGGATAAAGCGTTTGAGACCGTGAAGCCAAACGTTAAAGCCGCGGACATTGACGCTGCCGCAAGAAAGATAATTGCGGATGCGGGTTACGGCGACTGCTTTGTGCATAGTCTGGGTCACGGCGTCGGGTTGGACGTGCATGAGCCGCCCACGTTAAGTCCTGACAGCAAAGATGTTCTGGCGGTTGGCAATGTAGTGACTGTTGAGCCTGGAATCTACCTTGTGGGCTACGGCGGAATCCGCATAGAAGACACCGTGTTAGTGCAGAGAAACGGCCCGGAAAAACTCACCAACGGACCCTACGCTCTGAGCAAAGAATAGCGCTTTTCTGTTCATTTTCTTTTGATGAGGTAGACCAGCAAACCTAAAGCTGCGCCGAGAACTGCCGCTACAATAACCACGCCTACGATTGTCGCAATTTCGGTTTGTGGAGATTGTGGACCTGGCGTCGGCGAGTTTGCAGGTGAAGGGGTTGGCGTCTGACTCTCCCCCATGGTTAATGTTTGTGTGCTACTCCAGTCGCCTGTTTCACCTGTATAATATGTAGAATACGTGGCTCTGTGGAACAGCGGGTTCAGAGGTCCCTCGATTGTGGTAGAGTATCCTAAGAATGCTTGAACTCGAAAATCTACTTGACCGCCAGCTGAAACATCCCCTAACCAAATGTCACCCCTGTAAGGGGTGGAACCATTGTTTCCATTTAAACCGAATTCAATTACAGTATAATCGGAATCTGAAGTGCTAAGATAATAATTTCCATAATAATGGTAACCCCAATAATCTCCAAAATGTCCCTTCGAGCTTACATTGTAATATAATGATACGGTGTGACCATCAGCATCGGTATAAGGGGTAAAAGGTTGGTTCTTGATGGTCATCTCTATTGATTTATTTTGTACGTGGTAACCAGCTTCTGTCATCACGGTCTTCCCAGTATATTGGTCTTTTGTATACGTGGGGGGGACATCGTAGGAATTGTCGACAAACTTCAAAGTTAACTCTGGGATAGACGGCTTGGGTATGCCGCTTACATCTGTAGAAGCTTGAACCGTGCAGAAATGCGTGGTGCCAGCTAACGCAAATCCGCCAAACAACACGCCTATCAAGAATGCAACCAAAAAAGACTTACATGTTGTTTTTCCCATCATAATTAGTTGCTCCCACTCTGATTATCACTTTTGGTGTGCGTAGCCAAGCTGGTGCGCCGCCGCCTGTGCATAAAAGCAATTCCAACTGTCAACAATGCGACGATAACAATTGCTGAGGCAATCCATACCCAAGGTGCAATGCCTAGAAACGTGGCGTCATCTGCGTTTGTTGCCAAGCTAATCATCACTTTGTGCGTACTATGCATATAGGTGAAGCTGAGCAGCCACGAATCCTCGTCCTCCGTGATGGCAACGTTAAGCTGTTTTCCGTCAAGATACACTTTGACGTTTTGGACGCTTGAGAGAAGGCTTTTTGCTATGGTGACTTTCACGTAGCCTGCGGTATCTGATTCGCCGCTGACGGTGAAGCTTAACTCTGAGCTTGTGCTGTTGAAGAACAGTTCTGTTATTGTGCTGTTTGATTCGACGAAGAAAAAGCTCTGACCAGGAACTGGAATCGGTGAGGGAGTTGGAGTCAGCGTTGGGATTGGTGTTGGTTCAGGTGTTGGGGTTGGTGTAGGTAGTTTTGCTATCATGTTTGGGTCTGGCATTGCTTGGGGGTTAGACTCAGTTAAGAAGGGAACGAACGTTACATTTCCTAAATTGTAGTCTTTTTTGTAGTCGAGTATTAATTGGCTGATTGCTTGTTCATCTGTTGTTCCCCAATAGTTATGGCTTGCATCGATGTTGGTTTTGATTTCTGTTAAGCGAACATTATAGTCCCTACTGCCATAGATGTTGTTGTACATAATTGTGGGTGAAGGATTGCCTCCGCCAGCAATGCAAATTGCCTCTGTGTTGTTGGCAATGGTGTTGTTTCTGATAATGGGGCTGAATGTACCCGAAGAACTTGGAACTATAATGCCATACCCGTTTTTGACGATTAGGTTTTTCTCAATTAATGGAACGCAATTATATCCACCAACATATATTGCCTGACTGGTGTCAGAAAATACATTTCCGCTTATTGTCTCGTTTGAATCGTATAGTACTATGCCGTTTCCCCCTTTGAGAATGTTGTATAAAATCAGGGGTGAACCGCCAAATGTTGATATTCGACAGTTAAATGTGCTGTTGCTGATTTTTGGGGAAGCGTCATCGATCTGTATGTCCGACCGACTTATTACGGCGTTTTCGATTATGCATCCGCTGGCGGCAGCCTCATTCCAGTCACTGCTGGAATTCGTGAAGCGTATTGCAGGGTTTCCCCCCTCGTTAAAGCGAATGGGGTCAGTTGTGCTGGCTTTTGCCTTTAAGGTGCCGTTCACTTGTATGTAGTTGTTACCGAGATTTATGGTAACTCCTGCTTCAATCGTTAAAGTGACTCCATTGATTATGCCTACTGCCCCTGTAAGAGTGTATGGGCTGTTTGCCTTCGTCCACATTGTATCTGAACTTATTATGCCCGTGACTTCTGTAGAAGCTCGCACAGTGCTGAACTGTGCAGTGCTAACTAAAATCAATCCACCAAGAAGTAGGGCTGTAAAGAACACGCTTGAGAGTGATTTTTTCACAACGCACTCCCCTAACTAGAATAACCCATAGTTGTGATTAAAGGGTTTTTGTAAAGATTATTTGACTCAAGATTTCTGCACTAACGCTTTGCTGCACCAATCTATCATAATAGCAAGTACTCAACAGGTCAGCAGTTGGGCAAGGTTAAAATGCTTGTTTGCGCTTGTTTTTTGATGTGATTCTTTTTGGAAAACTCAGCAGTAATACTTGTTGATATGCTCAATGACTTTGTCACGGGAAAACTTGAAGCCAAAAGAGCCCAACGCATAATCCCGAACCTTAAGAGGCTGGTGGAAGCCGCCCGTAAGAGTAACGTGCCCGTCATCTACAGCAACGATGCGCATTACCCGCAGGACGTGGAAGTCACAAGAAAATGGGGGAACCACGCCATAAAAGGCACTAAGGGCGCAGAAGTCATACCCGAACTCAAACCAGCCGAGAAGGACTACGTTGTGGAGAAGCGAACCTACAGCGGCTTCTACGAAACAGGCTTAGACCCGCTCCTGCGCAGTCTATACAAGGGTGAAGGCGCGAAGAGAGTCGTACTCGGCGGCTTGCACACCAACATGTGTGTTAGGCACACGGCTGCCGACGCTTTCTTCAGAGGCTACAAAATAATCGTCGCCGAAGACGGTGCTGAAGCGTTCACCCAGAAAGACCAAGAAGAAGGTCTGAAGTACCTGGAGTACGTTTACAACGCTAAGATAATGACTGTTGACGAGATAATCAAAGAATTCAAGTAACCTACGTCGCTTTTGGTCCTGACGAGTTTCAGTCGATGGTTGCATTCCAGAAATACACTGTGGAGTATTTTTCTCCAATGTTAAATCTGCCATCATCATAAACAATGTCTAATTCCAAACCGTACATGCTTATCAGCTTGTTCATGTTCTCCCAAATTAACGGCGCCTTTTCGTCCGCAGCCCACAAACCCCAAATTCTGTCCTCAACATTTCGCAATCCCCACCCGTAGTCCTTTGGAAGAACAAACGCCACTTTCCCATCAACTTTTCCAGAATTACCTCTCGGGTAAGCGTGAACGTAATCCCAGAACTCCTCCATAGCCGTGAAATGCTCTTCAGCTAATAAGCCATAAGGGTTTTCTTCGGGATACGTGGGATAGTTAAACATAACAACGTATGTTGCGCCTGCACGGTAAGCCGTCAGCATTTCTTGGTATATTTCTGGTCCGGTTTCCAAGTAAGGTGGTTCGTAATAGGTCCACGTGATAATAGCGCCCCAGTCTTTTCCTTGAACGTTTGCAGCGCCTCTGCCCATGCCTATATGCTGTGACGTGTTATGGTTCCACCCCAACTCTACGAAAATTGTATCGTAGCCTGCAAGGTAGTCAAACCAGTAAAGCGCGTAATCAGAAGTGAACATTGGAATATTCCGGCTTTTCACATCTTGCGTGCTGTCAAGCGTAGCTATTTTGTCAACAAAGCGGTTTGAGGCATCACTGTAGTCAGACGCGGTTTTCAAAGTCTCTTGCAAGTCAATCTGTTTTCCGCCAGGTTCATCTCGAAGGTAGACGCCTAAGAAGTAGTCGCCCCACCTCTCTTTCGCCGTATCTAACCATTCTTGATGCCAAGGATACGTTATGCGGGAAACAAGGTCAAAGTAAACCATAAACTTGAGGTCGGCTTGTACGGCGTAATCACAGATTTCGTTAAGCGCAGTTTCGTTAAGGCTTACTGCCCAAGAAGCAATCACAAAAAGGTTAGTGTGATTCTTCACCTTGTCAATAAGCAGCTTTGCTTCTTCAACCGTTTCATGACCGAAAGCAACACCGAAAAAGATTTCGTCGCTAGCAGAGACATTCCAGATTGTGTAATAGCCGTACATGAAAGTTAAAAAAACAGAAACCAGCAAGACGACGAGCAAAAACAGACCCCAGCGTTTCATCATCGATCTTGACATTTTAATGCCTATAGGACAAATAAATATTTTCTCCGCGTTTACGTTACTAATTCACATTTTCCCATCAACTTTCGAGCAGACGCAATCAACCCGGAATCAGAGGTCTCCCCGCCATGATTTAAGGCAAAAACCATTTCACCCCAACAAAATCCAGAGAACACAAATACTTTGAAGAACTCAACAAGAACAAAGCAACTTCAGTTAAAAAGAGAGCCGCAACACGTAAATGGTGGGCCCGGGGCGATTTGAACACCCGACCGACAGGTTATGAGCCTGGCGCTCTAGCCTAGCTGAGCTACGGGCCCGCACACTTTTCCTTTACTATTGCTGTTTTCGACCAAATTTAAACGTTTTCCGCTGCTTCAGCAACTCACGTAGCCGTTTGCATGGTTAAGTCTTCATCCGCTCATAGTGATACAGGTATTCCTGAGCGTAACCCGCGTATTCCCCGAAATATTCCCTGCCGAAAACGTTGAGCTTGGCGTATTCCGAGTTGCTGAGACCCTCTCGCTGTTGGAGTTTTTGCGCCAGTTCAGGCGGAAGCTTTTCGACGTAATGGTTCAAGATGACACGTTCAACCCATCTGTCCACGGGGAACGCCTCGGTTTTCCCCAGTGAAAACAGCAGGACGCAGTCAGCCACTTTGGGACCGACACCAGCGAAGTTGCATATTTGCTTCTTGGCTTGCGTGTAAGGCAACTGTCGCAGGCTTTCAAGTTCGAAATCGTTTTCGAAAATTCGCTTCGAAGTTTCCTGCACGTACTTGGCGCGGTAGCCTAAGCCGCACTCCAATAAGTCCTTAGCCGTGGCGCCAGCCAGTTTTTCAGGTGTTGGAAACGTGAAGAACTCCATGCCGTCCAGCAGGGTTTTCTCTCCGAACTTGCTCGAAAGATTCAGCAGCATGTGTTTTATTGAGGGGATGTTCTTGTACGTTGCGCAGATGTATGAGATAAGGCACTCCCAGGGGTCTTGCCTGATTACGCGCAAACCCCAGAACTCTCGGAGTGCTTTTCTGATGTGCTCGTCCCTGCCGACGGCGGCGCTGATTTTCTGCAAATCATCATCCAACCCGAAATAGTTCTCGACAAACTTCGGGTCTGCGTTTGCAAACTCCAGTTCCCCGTTGACGTGGCGTACCCTGAGGGCTTTGCCGCCTGCAACTCCGTACCACCAGTCGCCCTTTTTGTCCCACCTGAACACTTGTCCGCAGCAAAGCGTGACGTCCAAGTTGAAGGGAACACCGTCAAGCTTCACGGTTTTTCCTCCAAGAACCGCTCCGCCCTAGGAACCGCCGCGGGCAAGCCTTTCCTTTTCCGAAGTTCCTTGATGGTTTTCGCTTCCAGTTTTTCAGGCATTTTTTCCCAACGGTCAAACAGGGATTGCCAAAAAGCTCGACCGGAAGTTGCTGACCGCAGCTCCGCGGATAAACCGAAGGTTCCTGCGACTGGAATGTGGCTTGTGAGAATGGTGAAGGCGCCTTTCTGTTCAAACGCAGAGATTTTCCCGCGCCTGCTGCTGATAATCCTTGAGCATGCCCCAGCTAATTCGGTAGGCGCTGAAATAACGGTTTTGTAGACTGGCTCAACCAGCACAGGTTCAGCCGTTAAGAACGAACCAAAAACCGCTTTCCCCATCCCACGCATAAGCTCCACTGGATTACACTGCTCCGCGTTCTCACTAAGCTGAATTCCCAGCAAATTGACTTGCACGCCTCTCATTGGTTCCCCGCATAATGGACCAGCATTACAAGCAAACGTAAAACCTGAAATCACGAAATCAAAAACCTCGCGTAACTGCTCATTTTTCCCTGTGCAGTTCACCAACACGTTTTCATGCGCGTCAACCGCAAGCACCCCTTCTACGCTTTGAATCGTGGACTCTTTCAATAGGTTGGCGGTTTTTTTGGTTAAGGGTTCCACTTGCAACGTGAACTTGTTCTGTTGGTTAGGGCTCAGAGCCGTGGCAATTACGCCTTTTTGTGTAGCTTTTTCTCGGTAAACGACTCTTGGCAAAGAAACAGAAAGTTCCATGCCGCTGAGTGTGCCCCGCAGGTTCTTCACGGCAATTTCAAGGTGCAGCTCACCCATTCCGCTTAGCAGGTATTCCCCTGTTTCCCTGTTCACCGAGGTGGCAAGGTTTGGGTCTTGCTTTGCAAGCTGATCAACGGCTACGAGGAGTTCAGGCAGTTCCGCAGGGTTCTTAGGCTCAACTGCCACTGTCACTACAGGTTCTGAAACATATCGTACGTGCTCAAACGGAACCACACAGTCCTTATATTCAGCGTCAACCACGGTTTCGCCAGCCTTAGCATGCTCCAACCCTGTTAAAGCAACCAAGTTGCCAGCCGACACTTGGTCTACAGGCTCCCTGAAAGCACCCATAAAAACGGACACTTGGTGAATTGTGCTATCTGTCTGGGCGTTAACGAGGTAAACTTTGGCTCCTGTTTTAACGGTGCCAGAGAACAGGCGGCCAGTGGCAACTAACCCCTCGTTTGGTGCTGCTTGAACGTTTGTTACGCACACGAGTGCTGGTCCATGGTCGTCGCAGTTAGTCATGGCTTGTCCTACTTCTGATGTCATGTTGCCCTTCCAGATTTTTACCACACGGTACTTCTGGGCTTCACGTGGGTTCGACGTATGCTTAATAGCCATGTCCAAGATTGTGCTGCAAAGCGGGAGCAGCTTCTGCAGTTTTTCGTGGCCGGCGGTTTTGTACGCGTGTATGATGTCGCTGAACTTCATGTTTTTCTGCCGCGCCGTGCTTAAGGTGAAGCCCCACTTGTGCAGAGCTGAACCAAACGCGACGCTGTCCCTTGAGGAGTCTACTTTCCACTTGTCCTTGAATGTGGGTTCTCCGTGGATTTCGATTAGATCGTTGAAGCTGCTGATTATGCGGGTGAATTTTTTCTCGATTTGCTCCGCGTTTAACTGCAACTCAGTGATTAGGCGGTCTACTTTGTTTATGAATAGCACTGGGCGTACGCGTTCTTCAAGCGCCTGTCGAACCACCAGTTCCGTCTGAGCCATCACCTCTTCCACCGCGTCAACCAGCACTACTGCGCCGTCGATGGTGCGCAAGGCTCGGGTAACCTTGCCCGTGAAGTCCACATGTCCAGGCGTATCCACCAAATTAATTATGAACGCGCCGTCAGCGGTTCGGTACAGCAGGGAAATGTTGGCGGTTTTCATGGTGATGCCGCGTTTCTGCTCTTCCTCAAGGTAATCGAGAACTCTCGCGGAACCCGCAACTTGCGGCGACAGCAACCCAGTGCCAGCTAGCAAAGAGTCAGTCAACGTGGTTTTCCCATGGTCAATGTGAGCAAGGATTCCCAAGTTCCTGATAGACTCTTTTGTACCCATCAACCGCAGAATGTCGGCAGTGTGTCTGAACCTTGGCATTCATTTAACCCGCTTAAAGACAGATTTTACTGAATAAACAGCGCCTATTAAATTTATAATCCGCCACCAGTTACCTTTTGATTCTGGAAAAGAAGGACAAGAAGATTGAAAGCGCCAGTAACAGTGCTCACGGAAAACCTCAAAATGGAACCGTACGCGTCAGCTCTCTGCTATCCCAGAGCAAGCGAAGCTGAACTGGAAAGTCGCCTTGAAGAACTGCACAAACACGGCGTTGAAGCAGTGGAGTTCGCTGGGGAAGCAAGCGCTTTCAACGTGCCAGTGTTGGGCAAAGGCTTTGTGGGGATAGTGGTGATAGCGCATTTAGGCGGGGAAAGGGTAGCATTGAAAATCCGCAGGGTAGACGCTGACCGAACGGGACTGGAGCATGAGGCGCGGATGCTTGCCGAAGCTAACGCCGTGCAGGTTGGACCAAAACTAATCGGCGTAAGCAGGAACTTTCTCTTGATGCAGCTTATTGACGGCTGGTTGCTACCGGACTGGCTTGACGCGCACAAAGATAAGACGCAGGTGCGTAGTGTTTTGAGTGAAGTGCTGGAGCAGTGTTGGCGGTTGGACAGCATCGGCTTAGACCACGGGGAACTCAGCAAGGCACCCAAGCACATAATCATCAGTAAACAGTGCAAGCCCTTTCTTGTTGATTTTGAAACCGCCAGCGTCAATAGAAAACCTGCTAATGTTACCTCTGCTTGCCAGTTTCTTTTCACAAGCCATGGTGCAGTGGCGAAATCAATAGCGGATGTGCTCGGTGAAGTAAACCGTGCAGAAGTTATTGACGCGTTGAGGCGTTACAAAAATGAGAGGAAACGCGAGAGTTTTGGTGGTGTGTTGCAGGTTTGTCTGGGTTAGCTTACGTAGTTAATCGGTGAGTTAGTGACTTTCGGTTCTGGTTGTTGTATGTTTAGTTCTCTGGTTAGTTGGTAGAGGTTCAGCCAGGTTTCTATTTTGCTCTGCTTCTCAATTTTTTTCTCTTCATACAGTAACGGGATTGTGTTTACAAATAGCCAACTGTAGATTTTTTCTTTTTCCGCCAAGTCCTTCTCCCGAACGTAGAGTCATGTTGTTTTCCTTATTATCTCCTATGGAAGAAAATACTAGATGAAGCTTCTATAACTTTGCAGGCGATTGTCTACTTGCTTAAGACAGCACTTCGGGGAGTCTGTCTTGTTCGCGGGCTTCTTTCAGCTCCAGTGCTATGCGCCTTCCCATGTACATGTCAGCGCCGTACCTCAAGTAAGCGTAAGGCGAGGTGCCGATGCCAATGTTGGTTCCAGCTACGATGCGTGCTGAAATCTCAAACGTGTAAATCTTCAAGTCATCGGTTATCACAGTCTCCAAACAGAACGGACCAATAATCCCCGGCGGCGCAAGTTCCAAAGCTTTCTTGTGGACGCTTTCACCCATCCGAATAAGCTCAGGAAGCAGCGATTCACGAAGCACTATAGGAAAATTGCCCACAATAGTGTAAGTGGGGTTCACGTCGATTTCCAGCTGTTCTCTGGCGGGGATTTTGCCTATGGCGTCCACGGCGGATTCGTAGCGCCTGTCCACCGCCAAGAACTCCACGTCGTCTTTGATTATTGAGCTGAAGTAGCTTGGGTAAACGTTCACGCCTAACGCGTACTCCTGCAAGTGAATCTTGGCGACATCTTCCTCTCGGAGCAAGCCGCGGTCCACCATCTCCTTTGACTTCTTGCGGAAAGACGACGGCGAATTAGCAAGGAAGTAGCCTCTGCCTCCTTTTGCGCCGGGCAGCTTGGCGATTATTAAGCGGTCGATTTCGTCTGGCGTTTTGAAGGTTGCAGGCAAACGAAGCCCAGCCTTGCGCAACCATTCTGCCTGTTCTTCGCGGTTGGCTTCCCAGTGAAGCAGTTGGCGGTTTCCGAACATCGGCACGTAGAGGCTGCTGGTTAGCTGTTCGGTGCTGAGGTAAGCTGTGAATGAGCCGTGCGGAATCAAAACGACGTTTAGGCGGCGCAGTTTCTCCTGAAGCGCTTCGCTCAGCAACTCGGTGAAGTTTTTAACTATGATTATTTCGTCTGCCAAAGGGAACTTCTTGTAGAGTAAGGCGTTTTGTTCGGTGCAGACGCATACGGTTCTGAAGCCTTCTTCTTTGGCGCCTTTAAAGATGTTCAAGGCGGAATGCGAGCCTAACGTGCCTATGGCAAGTTTGTCTAAATCGTATTTTTCCAGCATTTCGGCTGAGTCTTTGCTTGTTATCAAGTTACCACTTCCGCAAGCCGCCCCTCTTTCACAGCGCACTTTATCTCCATCGCTACGCGTCTGCCTGGACCCACTTCAAAGCCGTACTTGTACTTCATGTAAGGCGACGTTGGCTCAACACACGGGCAACCGGGAACGCGTGGGCTCACGTCGAAAACGTAAAACTTCAAATCCTTAGTCACAGCGCCTTGGAGAGCAAAAAGCCCTATCATGCCAGGCGGATACTCCTTTTTGCAGGTTTCCACGAACTGTTCGGCAGCCGTGAACATTTTCTCTATCTGGCTTTCACGCATGGTTGCGCCCATGTGACCGATCTCGATGTTCTGGGTGGGTATCCTCAGCTCCAGCTGTTCAGGGGCTGGCAGGTCTAGCACGCCGTCAAGGTCCGTCTGTATTCTGCGGTCAAAGCCTAGAAGGTCTATCTTGTCGGTTAGGGGTGACCAG
>Ga0209536_100013058_pt1 | contig 12004 bp, 7 predicted proteins | sample DeeMarSeWOR28_12_FD_187461 | JGI IMG/M metagenome (GOLD analysis project Ga0209536, IMG submission 187461) | Marine sediment microbial communities from White Oak River estuary, North Carolina - WOR-2-8_12 (SPAdes) (version 2) | ecosystem: Environmental > Aquatic > Marine > Intertidal zone >...
GTATCCGGGCTCGTAGTCCTTGATCTTGTCAAATAAAAGTAAAGGGGAATTCGGATCAGTAACTTGCCACTGGGCAATCGCGCCGATTTCCAGGTTCCAATCAGCGCCTTCAATAAGTTGAACTTCTCCCAGTTCACTGCATTTATCAATATATTCACGCAAATCATCATAGGCCCGATGCCTGATGACGAGGTGCGTTTGCACCTGATGCAAATCAAGGGCATCGGTCGCTGGACCGCCGATATCTACCTGATGGAGGTCTTATTGCGCCCCGATATCTGGCCGGCTGGTGACCTTGCGCTTGCCGTCGGACTGGCGCGAAAGCTGCACGATCACGCGGATGGCGGCGGCGATCTGGCTGCGGACCGAGGCGATGGTCATCGGCATGCCCGCCATGCCGACCATCTGCTCCAGGCGCGAAATAGCGTCGCGCGGCGTGTTGGCGTGGACAGTTGCCATCGAGCCTTCGTGGCCGGTGTTCATGGCCTGCAACATGTCGAAGGCTTCCTCGCCGCGGCACTCGCCCAGGATGACCCGGTCCGGTCGCATGCGCAGGGCGTTCTTCACCAGGTCGCGCTGCTTGATCTCGCCGGAACCTTCATTTATCACTTGAACCACGGCGTTTTCCAACCCTTCAACCTCCAACCGTGGCAGATACGCCACTGCCTCCCGTCCATAGTTGTCTGTCTGGCTGAACACGACCGGCCAGCCAGCATAAGGGGAACCAGTGGTGGCAGGATCCGCCCAGCGAGGCCAGGCCTCCAGCCTGATCTCACGCGCGTCACGGCTGAAACGTGCAATGCCGTAGCCGGGAGCCAGATCGTGCAACGCGGCGGGCTCCCTCCCCGTATTGGTCGGATTGGATACTGCGTACACGGTCATCTTGTTGCCGAAGCCGTCTTCGTAGTCGCCGGTGTATCTGGGAGAGTCAGGATTCCGATTGGCTCCCGGTTCCGGTGGGTACCAGCGACGGGGCCAGAAATTGGCTACTGACGGTACACATAGCGCAAAGGCAGCGTCACCCCATTCGTCTATCCCGTACTGGACCGTGCTCCCGAGGTGTTGATCACCCGCCAAATGCACTGCGAATCCCTTGCGCATTGCCCGGAGCGCTCGGTTGCGACCCGACTGGGGCCAGCCATGAGAGTCCATGTCGCTCACCATCTTCTCGTTCTCCGCGTATTCACCCGGTCTCAGGATTGGCAGATAGGGTATGATCGAACCGCTGGTTGCGCTGTCGGGTAGAGTGGCCAGGTTGGTGAACAGCGACTGGGACAGCAGCACCTTCATCCACGTACCTCCACTCCAATCAGCCGACCAGAGCTCAAGGAAATTCAGCTGCCGCTCACCCAAGAGAACGGCTCCGGTAGCGTCCGCCTCCGTTTTGGGATCGAAGGCGGGATTCTGGGCCCAGCCGTTCCATACCTGCGCGCTGGGCAGCAACGGTGCCGGCGCCGATTTGAACTTGCGGTCTTCCACGACCGCGAAGCTGACCCCAGCGTAGTGGATGTCCGTGTAGTACACTCCGATTCCTTGCTCCACCGGAGTGGGATCGTACGGGTCGGGCAAGTGACTGGCTTGAGTGCGCTGCACCATGTTGACCCAATCGGGTGGCAATTTGTATCCACCCTTGTCCTGCGCCTCCGCCCCCGCCAACCCCGGGGGGGTGGCCTTGCCGCCGTCACCCCAGATATTACCGTGGTATACGTCGTGGTCGTCCGGAATCGCGACCGACGGAATCTCGGCGGTCAGCTCACCAAATGCCCAGTACCACAAGTACCACTTGTAAAGGTAGTCCTCGTAAGGATGCGTATAGTCGGCGGCCGTGGGACTGGCGCCTTCGTATACTTGATCACCGCTGAAGAACAAGAAATCCGGCTGGTGAGCGGAGACATGCTTCACGATATCACTGTGCGGGAACCATACACCCCAGTCCCAGGGGAACCAGTTGCCGTCGACCCCTGCCCAGCGCCCTGGGAGTGGTCGAGCGACATTGTGGTTGCCGGTGAAGGCGGCCACGACGATCTCAGTTTTGTCGATCGGATCTCGGCGCACCATTCCCTGCTCGTAGTAGGTAGCTGAAGTTCCGTCTACGTTGATGATTTCGTAGGCGAGGCGAAATGGCACGTCACTGCTCGATTCCCAATCCTCGATTTTGAACGTCGCGGTGTAACCGGGCACTACTACTTCCGCCGTGGCTACGGTTTCCCACGACCTAGTACGTCGTATCTGTAGCTCCACAGTGCGATCGTAGATAATGGTTGAATCCGTCGCTGCCTGGGAGAAATCCGCGTCGCTCGATCGATCGAGTGTGAGTGTCAGCGGCCCCGTGTGCGGCCTGACGGGCATCAGTTGGGCCGCTAGCTTGAGAGTGCCGCGGCTTAGAGTGTGCTGGCTCCCCACAACGGGGCCGAGGCGCCGGTTATCTTGAACTTCGAACTTGTTTCCCGCTACCAGCAACCTGTCGAACCAGAAGGCAACGGAACTGGTTGAATCGCTGTGCGAGGCCAATGCGACGTTGCCGATCAGCCGATCCTGGTCCAGGCCGTCGACGTCGAGTGATATGCTGTCGTCACCGGTGGCGGTGACTCGGATCGAATAGCCGCGTACTTGGTGAGTGGCACTGGCGCGTAAGGTGACTGAGTCTATGGAGGATATGGCATCATCACTGAGCGCCAGTATTAGCTGTTGTTGCTCGAAGTCCCGCACGAAGAGCCGACCGCTGGAGTCCATGCCGATGTAAAGCCCGCCCGCATTGCCGTAGCTGTGATGGATAAGTGATGCGGCACGGTAGTCCAGATCTCTCCCGGCGCCTACCAGGAAGCCCGCGCTGCTCGTCGCTTCGTCGTCGCTGACTGCACCGATAGGTCCCATTCTCACCGACAGCTCGAAGTCACCAGGCGACCTGCCAAGCCGTCGGGTCAATAGGTGTACTGTCCGCATAGGGCCGGGGATGATGCACCGCAGCTTGCCATCCCTCACCTCCCAGTCCTGCAATCGGTTGGCCCAGTAGTCGGGCCCCGCCCAGGGCCGATCGGGGCTGTTTCTCCAGTTGCTCTCGAACTGAGTGCGGTCAGTGTCGCTGAAACATCCTGCCGCGATCAGGATTGCTGCTATGCTTGCAAACCACGTAACTGGAGTGTGCATATCTCTTTGTGTAATTGGAGGTAATCGTTGGGGTGCTCATGTTGCGGCGAACATACGCTCCTGGACCCAATGGTACTGTCTGACCGGGAGCATGATGTTGTGTTTCTCCGGATGCTGGAACAGAGAAGCAGGCGCGACGTTGCCCCGGCGTTGGGATGTGCTGGTCGAACTCTGAAGGCCACGTTTCACAGCATGGAAATAGAGCCGTTAGGACCTGACCGCGCAATCTGCGCTGGCCTCTGAGACATCTTCGGTGTATTCATTGAGGTCTCGATTTGCTGGAGCAGAAGGGCTCATGGCTTCCAAGCCGCACGAACCATACATCCCCGCCAGTAGCACCTTGCCTGAGCTCACAGTGAAGGCCCTTGTCCTGGGCATTCTGATGGCGGTGGTTCTAGGTGCAGCCAACGCCTACCTCGGTCTCAAGGCTGGACTCACCATCTCGGCTACTTTCCCTGCGGCAGTGATCGCCATAGCTGCATTTCGCCTGCCGTTCTTCAGGGGAAACGTTCTCGAGCAGAACATCGCTCGCACGGCTGCGTCAGTAGGTGAGGCACTGGTCGCGGGCGCGATATTCACGATTCCGGCGTTCTTGATCGCGCGTGTGGACGGCGAGCCGGTCTGGGAAACCTTCGACTACTGGTCCAGCACTTGGATCATGCTAGTCGGCGGCGTACTTGGCGTGTTGTTCGTGATCCTACTGCGACGCACCTTGGTGGAGGACGCGGATCTGCCGTTTCCGGAATCGGCAGCATGTGCGGAATTGGTGAAGGCAGGTCAACACGGCGAGAGTGGAGCCCGCTTCGTGTTCGGCGCCATCGGAGTTAGCGCGTTACTGGAGTTGTTCAAGAACTCGCGTGGTGTCGAGATCGTCGCCACAACCAAGGAATGGATTTTCCGGTTGCCCGGCTCACTGGTGACCCATGGTGATGCGGAAGCCCCGCTGGGACAGGTGGCTCACACGGGTGGCGTGTACCTCGCCTCACCGGCTGCCTCGCCAGCCCTCATCGCGGTCGGCTATATCATTGGGCCTCGGCTGGCTGCCGTGGCTTTCTCGGGGGGAGCGTTCGGGTGGCTGTTCCTGGTGCCACTATTGCTCTTCATGGACCCGGACTTGGCCGCTAGGGTCGGAGGAGCGGTCGAGCCGCTCGAAATCGCTGACTCGGTATGGCGCAACTACGTCCGGCCAATAGCAGTAGGCGCAATGCTGGTTGGTGCGGTTGATACGCTGGTGACTCTGAGGGGTTCCCTCTCGCAAGCGTTTGTGCGGGTGGTCCAAGACTTCGGAAAGAAGGCCTTCATCGAGTCTGGTGAGGATGCAGGATCGCGGCTTGAGATAGACGTCTCGCTCAAGTGGATCACGATCGGAGTGGTCGTGACCGTCGTACCCATGACTCTGCTCTACTGGTACTTCACACAAAGTATCACAGGGGCACTCATGGCTTCGATCATCATGACTATCACGGGCTTCCTGTTTGCCGCGGTAGGGGGTTATCTGGTCGGCCTGATCGGGGGCTCAAACCAACCCATAAGCGGGCTGGCACTCTCGACTTTGATCATCGCGGCTCTGCTGATGGTGGCAATCGGGGTGAAGGGGGCAGGCGGTGTGGCTGCCGTGCTGGGCGTAGCGGCCGTTGTCTGTTGTGCATCTGCAATGGCTGGTGACATGATCCAGGACCTGAAAGTCGGTCACCTCCTAGGCGGTACTCCTTGGAGAATGGAAGTGGCGGAAATGATCTCAACGGTTCTGGTTGCGTTCGTTCTGGTGTGGCCGATGGTATTCCTCCACTCTGGGGTGCCAGGCGGGATCGGTGGAGAACAGCTCTCAGCACCACAGGCAGGACTCATGGCTCAGCTTGCCACCGGGATCGTAGGCGGCAACATGCCATGGGCGCTGATTGGCATAGGCATCGCGTTTGGGATCGGACTGGTTCTGATCAAGTCACCGTCACCGATGTTGATCGCCGTCGGGATGTATCTGCACCTGGATACCACGGCTGCGATCTTTCTCGGAGGTATGCTGGCGTGGATCGTGAGTCGCATCGTGAAGCGATTCTCGTACAGCGAACCAGAGCGGCTGAGTACAGAAAACAGAGGTACGCTGGTGGCATCGGGCCTCATAGCAGGGGAAGCGCTAATGGCAGTAGGCCTTGCGGCTCTCTATTTCCTGCTACCGCCCGATCCCCCGGACGGCGTGAGCTCAATCGCCACGGCGTGGCTGAGACTGGATCCGGCAGGGTTCCTGGAGCGCTGGGGAGCCTGGCTATCGTTGGTACTTTTTGCAGTCGTTGTACTGGCATTGGTTAGAGTGCCACTAAAGAGGGAATCCTAGTCGGCTGCACTCTCCTACTTCGCCCTTCGATTCTGATCCTTCCAGCCGAGGGTTGCATGGCGTTCGAAGGCCGAACCTTGAATGTCGACTGCCTAAGTACGAAGTGGACGCCTCTCACGTCATTTCTGTGTCTTCCAGTTTCCGGTTAGCGGTGTAACCTCGGGCAAGTATTCCTTGAAGGCCTCACCATACATCTCCCAAATAGTCACGAATAGTGCAGCAATGATTGGCCCCACGATGAATCCAACGGCACCGAAGACGATAATCCCACCCAGCGTTCCAAGCAGTATCATCAGGTCCGACATCTTCGTGTCCCGCCCAACCAGGTACGGCCGCAGGACGTTATCCACCATGCCGACGATCAGAGCGCACCACAGAGCCAGCAGTATACCTGCCGTGATCTTGCCAACCGCAATCAGGTAGATGACCGCGGGGATCCAGACCAGGGCTGTTCCCACGCCCGGTATTATGGATAACACGGCCATCACGGTACCCCAAAACGCCGCTCCACCTATTCCCGCAACAAATAACCCCAGACCGGCGAGTGTACCTTGGATCAAGCCGATCACCATTGTCCCCTTGATGGTGGCTCTCGTTACTGAAACGAACTTTTCCACCATCCGGTTCTCGTCCTTGGGCCCCAACGGCATATAGTACAAAATCTTCTCGAGTATGTCCCTGCCTCCCATGAGGAAGAAGAACATCGCATACAACATGATGAACAGGCTGAGCATGAATGATGCGGTTCCCCTGGTTGCCGAAGCGACACTGTTTACCAGGAACGAGCCAATGTTTCCAGCGAACTGACCGATCTTCGCCGCTACGTGATTCTTGTACGGTTCCCACTTCTCATAGAACGGCAGTTTGCTGAGCATCTCGTCCAGTCGATCCGTCTGGCCTACCTGCTGTTCGACCCATGGCGTCACGGATTGACTGACATTGATTGCCTGCGACACGACAATCCCGAGGAATCCGCTGAGCGGGGCTACGATTAGGAGCAGCACGATCAGGATGGTGGCAATCGAAGCCGGTGCCTTGCGCCCCCTGAACCGCCGCTGGAGTCGTCGGTACAGGGGATATGCCATGCCACTGAATATCCCGGCGAGCAAAACTGCCATGAAGAACGGCCGGATCATTCGAAAGAATAGCAGTGAAACACCGATTGTCAGGAGCAGCAGAAAACCGTTGCTGAACTTCTCTTGGGCGACAGACCGAGGCATGGCTTACTCCAATGAGCTAGAAGGTGCAGTGTCACCGCGGGCGTGACGGTGACAGGGGGAAGAATGCACACACGTTCGCGCGGGGGGAAGGTCAGATGCTGGTGACAAGGTGTCGTTCAGCGTGACGAGGTTGCTGTCGGGCTGTCGTGTCGCCAGATCGCAACGGACTGCCGGATATGCCCGGCCATTTCCGCATAAGCCGAATGTGGCCCTGGTGGCTATCCACAATGCCGTGGCCGACCACACCAAAGTGAGCGCGTGTGGCGATGCGATTTCAATCAGCATGCAGCAGGCCCAGCCGATCAGCGTGGACACCGACATCGCGTTTCGCAGGAAGGCGAAAGCACCCGTTCCCCAGTGAATGCCATCGGTAACGAAGAAGAGAGCATAGAGTGGCTGCGCCACGGTAATGGCGAGCCCTGTCGTCGGGTCCCATGAGCAAGCGACGCGGGCCACACGACGCGCAGATCCGATATCGCCGATGCCAAAAAAGAACCCGACGAGGCTCTGGGACGAGTGCGCAAATGCGTCCAGCAAGAATGCCGTCATCATCCAAACCTGTCGTATGGCCTATGCTGGCGAATATCGTCGTGGCCGCAGCTAGCGCCGCAGCGTAAGCCAACCCGAGTCTCTCCACAAATGCAGTGTCGACCAGACCTGCGAGCGGCTCGACCACGAGTGCAGCCATGACCGGTAGGGCGAGGCCGACCAGGGTTCGGTTGGGATGGTCCACGCATCGATGCCGTTCGGAATTCATGGGTGCGGAAGATACAACAGCCGGATAGTCCCCTCGCGCTCCAGGCCGCGGACCCGGCCACGGTCGGCGCGGGTCGGCACTGCAGGCGGTGAGTCTAACAGTTTTCGCCGCGTTCGGGTAGTTTTCCCATCATGATCGGGTAGTCTTCTCATCATCAACTGAACCACGATATTCCAAGGGGAGGCAGAAGATGACGGCGTTCGTGCGCTCGAAACGTTGCTTGCCTGGTTCCTTGCTGCTTTTCGCGATGGCTATCATGCTCGGCTGTTACGCCGAGCCTGACGTTGCAGCCGATCTCGTGTTACTGAGTGGTAGAGTCGTCACGGTCGATGACAACGTGCCCGATGGTGAAGCGATCGCGATGAAAGGAGACAGGATCCTGGCCGTCGGATCCGATCGTGAGATCAGAGCCTACGTCGGTCGCGAGACCGAGGTAATCGATCTCGACGGCATGCTGGCGATACCGGGGTTCATTGAGAGCCATGGTCATTTCACGGGAATCGGACAAGCGCAAATGCAACTCAACCTCATGGATGTCGCCAACTGGGATGAGGTTGTGGCCATGGTGGAGGCGGTAGTGGGAGATGCGGCCACGGACGAGCTGATCCGTGGCAGGGGTTGGCATCAGGAGAAGTGGGACAGAGCTCCGGAGCCCAACGTCGATGGGCTACCAACTCACCATTCATTGAGTGCCGTGTCTCCGGACAACCCGGTAGTCCTCCGCCATGCCAGTGGCCACGCCTCGTTTGCCAACGCCAAGGCAATGGAGATGTCGGGCATCACGGAAGACACACCCGACCCTCCAGGCGGAGAAATCGTGCGCGACGCGAGCGGGGAGCCGATTGGTGCCTTCCGGGAGACGGCGCAGCGGTTGCTTGGACCGGCATCCGCCGAGGCTTCCAACCCAGATCCACGGCGCGTGATCGAACTCGCCAACGACGCGGTTCTGTCAAAGGGAATCACCAGCTTCCAAGACGCGGGATCGGACTTTGGGACGGTGGACTTACTCAAGGAAATGATCGATGACGGGTCGCTCGGCGTCCGCATGTGGGTGATGCTGCGTGTGCCCAACGAACAACTAGCCGAGCGCTTGGCCGATTATCGGGTAATCGGTTATGGCAACAACCACCTCACGGTCCGAGCCATCAAACGTAGTATCGACGGCGCGCTCGGTCCACACGGTGCATGGCTCCTGGAACCGTACGAAGACCTACCGGCCAGTGCCGGTCTCAATACCAGTCCGGTCGAAAGCGTCGTAGAGACTGCACAGCTCGCTTTGCAGAACGACTTCCAGCTGTGTGTGCATGCAATCGGTGACCGTGCCAACCGCGAAGTATTGGACATATTCGAGGCAGCTTACAGTGCGAATCCGACAAATACCGACATGCGCTGGCGCATCGAACACTCGCAGCATTTGCATCCTGACGACATACCGCGTTTCGGGCAATTGGGGGTGATCGCCTCGATGCAGGGGATCCATTGCACCTCAGACGCTCCATACGTGTTGCAGCGGTTGGGTGAGCAACGTGCAGAGGAAGGCGCATACGTGTGGCAGAAGCTGATGCAGACGGGCGCAGTGGTCACCAACGGCACTGACGCGCCGGTGGAGGACGTGGATCCGATTGCGAGCTACTATGCCACGGTCTCACGCAGACTCAAGGATGGGAGGGTGTTCTACCCGGATCAGCGGATGAGCCGCGATGAAGCGTTACGTTCCTACACGATCAACGGTGCGTATGCAGCTTTCGAAGAGGACATCAAGGGGACGCTGACTCCTGGGAAGTTAGCGGACGTAACGGTATTGTCGAAGGACATCTTGACGATAGCGGAGGAAGAGATACCCACTACCGAAGTAGTCTATACCATTGTGGGTGGTGAGGTAGTGTACAAACGCGACTCGGGACTGAGGTAGCCGGTGAGTTGAGGCTCGCGTGATCTAGCCTCTATGCCGGTTCTCAGAAGGCACTTGCCATCACCGTTCTCGATCACGGCGCTCACCGAATCTGACCTGCGTAGCTGCATCGGACTGGATGATGAGGCTCTGTTGGCAATCGAGGACGGCTTTACTCGGTTGGCCCAGGGGGGCGCCACGGTGCCGCCCGTAATGATGATCCCGGTAACCGAGCGCAACGGCGAAATCGATGGGCTGGTTTGCGGATCGATCCGCTGAATCAGTAGCGCCAGGGGCGTGTGCCCGGCGGAGCGGTCGCCCGCAGCCGCTCCATGATCTTCGGCACGTACATCGTGTTGTAACGGAGCCGTGATATGTGGTTGGGGTTGTCGTGGTCGCCGTTCCAGCAGTGCTCCGCCCGATCACCGTAGTCTACTTCACCACCGTAGTACGGGCTGGTCGTGTTCTCTAGGAACTCCTCCGTTAGGTAGACGGCGTTGTTGAGGTAGTAGTTATCCATATCGCCGACATAGATATGAATCTTGCCTGCGAGCTTCGGCCCCAGCGTGGCCCAGTCGCGCTCCATTATGTACCGCAGATCGTAGTTCTCCCGCCAGTACTCGGCCACTTCGTGATCGATTTCGCCGGTCAGCTTGTCCCAGATCCGTTTTGGATATCCGTTGTCACCCATGGGTGAGTAGACGGCTTCCCAGATGTCCCACTGATCACCCGATCGGCTGTTGGTGCCAAGTACGAGTTCCAAGTGGTTGTAATCCTTGAGTGTCAGGTCAACCTCTCCCAGCCAATTCCGGTGACCTGGTCGTTCGGTTCTCTTGAACGGTCCTTGTAGGTAATAGGCGTTCTCATCCTCATAAATGTTCACCAGCGTATAGGCCCGAAAATCAATGGGGTCAGGGCAGGCGGCAAACGTACCGTTGTATTCATCGGGATACATGACCTGTACGGCTAATGCCTCCCACCCCCCGGTCGAGCCGCCGTAAAGGAATCGGGCCCAACCCTCACCGATGCCGCGGAACTGCTCCTCGATGTAGGGGATCAGCTCGTAGGTGATTGCGTCACCGTAGGGACCGAGGTTGGCCGAGTTGACGGCGTAGGAATCGTCGTAGTAAGGGTTCGCATGCTGTACCTCGACGATCAGCATTCGGGGGAAATCGGGGCTGATCCACTTACGGTAGAAGTCGTATGCCTCTTGCTGTTGAATTCGATTGTAGCCGTGCACGTCGAATCGAGTGCTGTAGTCGGGCTCCAGTTCTTGATCGGGTGGCTCGGTGCGAAATCCGCCAAAGTCCCGCGGAAAGTGTCCGTGGAACACCACCAGCGGATAGCGGGCCTCAGTGTACACGTCGAATCCCTCTGGAACGAGCACGTGTGCGCCGAGATACATGGGCCGACCCCAGAACTCCGTGAGCAGGTCACTTTGCATCTTCACGTGCTTGATGTACTTGGTGTCTTCAGGTTCCGGAATTGGCGGAATCACCTGGTCCAGGGAAATCTTGATCGGGTGGGTGACCTGTAGATCTACATGGATCTGCTGCACGGCGCTGAACAGGTTGCCTGGAGCGCGGTTCCATCGTTGACCCTCACCACGGTCCATCGGCAGCTTCACCGTTTTGCCGTTCGAAAGGCTGAAGGTCTCGTATTTGTGCAACACGGCCTGTACGTGGTAGTCGCCGGCTGGAATGTCGCCCAAGCTTGGATGAGGGAAGCCGAAGACGTCTGCGTCTATCACCGCCGCTGTACCAGCTTGCAAACTCTCTACATCGATGCCAAAAACCTGTGGTGCATCGCGGCCGGCAGAAACTTGAAACCGAGGCTCCGGCTCGGCACGGTCTGAGATGATCAAGATCACTCGACCATCTTGTGGCTCGGACTCTACCGCTTCATCGAACGAGATGGAAAACTTGAGCCGCGAACTCGACGTTCCGCCGCAACCCAAGATCAGGATCATTGTGACCGCTAGGCCACTCGTTCGGGCGACCGTCCTCATGTTCAGAGTGCGTTTCCGGTTCACGATTCGTTGAATGCACATTGATCCTCACTCCTGCCTGGTAGAGCCAGTGGTGCTCTTTTGGGTCAGTGCTTGTGCGGCACTCTCGTCCACCGATCTCAGATGAAGGTCTCGTTGCGGGAACGGGATCTCGACGCCTGCTTCGCGCAGAGCGTCGTTAACTGCAACCGCGACCCTGCTACTCACTCTGAGCCATTCCTCGAATTTCGCCGTCCAGAAGCGGAGCACGAAATTGAGCGAACTTTCTCCGAAGCCGAGGAACTGTGCGAAGGGCTCGGGATCGTCCAATACGTCCTCGTGCATCTTGGCGCTCTCCATCAGAATCGTGAGAATCTGTTTGGGATCTGATCCGTATGCCACACCCACGGGCAGTTCGATACGCCGCAGCTTGTCGGACAACGTCCAGTTGGTCACTCTTCCGGAAATCAGGTCGCCGTTTGGCACTATCACTTCTGCGCCATCGAATGTTCGGACCACACTGGCGCGGATTCCAATATTTCGGACTACCCCGCGCAGATCCGCGATGTCGATCGTATCACCGATCTGGATCGGTCGCTCGAACATCAAGATCAGGCCGGAGATGAAGTTATTCACCACGTTCTGGAGGCCAAATCCGATACCGACACCA
>Ga0209536_100013059_pt1 | contig 12003 bp, 9 predicted proteins | sample DeeMarSeWOR28_12_FD_187461 | JGI IMG/M metagenome (GOLD analysis project Ga0209536, IMG submission 187461) | Marine sediment microbial communities from White Oak River estuary, North Carolina - WOR-2-8_12 (SPAdes) (version 2) | ecosystem: Environmental > Aquatic > Marine > Intertidal zone >...
TATTTCGTCTATGAAGAAGATCGTGCCCAATTCACTGCTAGAACCACGATTGGTAACGGACACCGCTTCATTAGTGCCCGAGATCTGATCGCAGATAATCTGGTGGGAAATTTCTCAACCTGTATGTACCGGAAATCTGCCCTGGATGCGTTGCCTAGTCCTCTCTATGAGATAAAATCGTATGACTGGATCGTGAATATCTGTGTTGCGCGTCAGAGCCTGATTGGTTTTCTGGAGGAGCCCATGTCTGTCTATCGACTCCATGCGGATGGTGTCTGGACCAAAACATCGCCTGTTGAGAAATTAAAAGAACAGCTTGAGGTCATCCCACTCTATGATGAACTTACAAATTACATCTTTAAAGCGGATTTCGAAATGTTAGCAAGCCGATTACAGCACCTCATAACAGCATCGCATATCAAGAGAATCGTTGCCGATGCTAACCAACCGTCATCCCAAGTGCTAGCAAATATATTAGATTATATGCCACCAGTATTGTTGACACTTGTTCGAGCCCTAGTTCCTCCAAAACTCAAACGCTTTCTATCAAGAATAGTACATAGGGCTATTGCATGAAATCCCCAATAGTCTCGGTTGTAATGGCGACCTATAATCATGCTGACTTTGTTGCCGATGCGATTCATAGTGTACTCAGACAACGTGGGGTCGATTTTGAGTTTCTCATCGCAGATGACGGATCGACTGATCGCACGAGAGATGTTGTTACCTCAATCCAAGACGAAAGAATACGTTTCTTTTCAAATGAGAAAAACCGAGGTGCTTGTGTCGTTACCAATGAACTTATTCAATTTGCCTCGGGAGAATATATTGCGCTGATTAATTCAGATGACTATTGGATCAATGATGACAAGTTGGCTTGTCAACTACAAACGATGCGAGACAATCCAACCATCGGCGCTTGTTTTGGAAGAGCCCGATTTATTGACAAGCATGGCCGTAACATTGATAAATCCTCGCTACCACAAGGCCGTATTTTTGATCAGGAAAACCGCTCGCAGGGTGCTTGGCTCAGACATTTCTTCGACCACGGCAATTGCATATGTCATCCAACGATGCTCATCCGTAAACAATGCTATGAAGTACTTGGCATGTACGACAATCGCCTACGTCAATTACCAGATTTTGACATGTGGGTGCGGCTATTGAAGAAGTACGAAATATATGTTAGTGACATGGAAATGATCGCCTTTCGACATTTACCGGGAGAAAATGCCAGCAGTGCAACGACAGTAAATTACCGACGGCTGCTTAATGAATTTTATTTTATCCTTCAAAGATTCTTTGAAGGGGTTTCACGCGATATATTTCTCGACGGTTTCAGTGACCTGTTGGTCGAATCTGACCCTCCTAATTATATCCATATTGATATCGAACAATCGCTGCTATATCTTGCAAAAAACCGATGGTGTTCGCATATCTACAACCTAATTGGCCTCGAGAAAATTTACTTCCTACTGGGCAGTGATATTCATCGGCGGATCCTCAACGATCGCTACGGTATAAATGATCGAGACTTTCACTCTATAGCGGCTGAAACCGATGTATTCGACCTAGCTAGACCTATTGGACCACTCTCTGACGTGAATGGGCTGTCCTTGATTGCGGAAGTAAAGCGTCGAGTATTATTGCGCGTGCCATCGTTCCTGCGGCCAGCAATGAACAACATCCTGAAACTATTTTGAGAATTAGAATTGCTGTGGCTACATCTGTCTACCAGATTAAATATAGTGACAACGTTGTTGGCGAATTCGATTCTGACTTCATTCAGTATGACTGCCGGGACAACCCGGAGCCGGAGAAACGAGAAATCGCACATATGCTGCGTTTCTACAATGAAGGCATCTGGAGATCCCAAAACGCCGAACATTTCGGACTGGTTTCGCCCAAGTTCTCCGATAAGTCCGGAATAAGTGGCAAGGCATTTATAGACTGGGTCGATGCTAACCCGAGCTACGACATCTACTTTGTTAACCCATTTCCACAACTTAGCTACTGGCATTTCAACGTGTGGACGCAAGGTGAGTTCTGGCACCCCGGTCTAATTGATCTCGCGAACGCCATTTTTGCTGCGGCCGGCCTCTCCATAAAGGTCGATGACCTACCACGAAATACAGCCTCGTCGCTACTTTACTGCAACTATTGGGTCGGCAACGAAAAGTTCTGGCGCATCTACATGGCGTTCGTGCGCAAGCTCGTCGCCGCGGTAGATGACCTCGACGAGAGTGACAGAAAGAAACTATTTGAACTTGCACCACACTATGCGTCGGCTACCTATTTCCCTTTTGTGTTCGAGCGCCTATTAAGTACTTTTCTCGTCTTGCATGGGGACATCTCCTGCTTGCCGTATCACTATGGGCGTGAAGAAATACTCGACCGATGCTCCAATGACATGGAGCGCTTCATCATAAACGAGTGGGGTGAGATGATCGATAGTTGGGATCGTTCCGGTCGCGACGACGCCGAATATAGAAAAGTGTTTGCCAATCTTCAGGGCATGTTACGGGTTTACCAGTCAGCCGTCCTGTACGATGGCGGTCACGATCCTGCAGTTGATAAGAGGCTGATCGATAAACTAAAGCGTACATTTGGACTTGTTTTTCCGCGTTAATGCTAATTGATGAGTGGACGCTCATGCTCAAGCGTTGAGTTCGTGGTTACAATGATTCAGGAAATTGAAAATATAACTAAAAGCGTTTTTATAGATGAATAAGTCGTATATTGATTATTTACACCTTTTTGTGCTGGTCGCTTTTGCTGTCGCGCAACCAATTTATGAACTGCTTGGCCAGAATCCTGAATTCTTCATCGCGCAGGGAGCAAATTCAGTGGCTGTGATCACGGTCATGATATTGGTTCTATCAATTGGTTTGCCGCTTGTCTTGGTTGTGTTTGAACTAGTTTCGCGATTGATCAGTAGTAGTTTTCAGAATGGTGCGCATAGACTATTTGTCTTTGGATTAACTGTTCTGATTGTCCTGCCACTCATGAAAAAACTGGTTGATTCAGATCTGCTTATAATTGTAATTTCACTGATTTTTGCACTTTCATTTGTGGCGCTGTATGTGCGCCTACAAATAGTGCGTATGTTCGTGACGGTACTCCTGCCCGTTACATTTATTTTTCCTATTTTGTTTCTTTGGGCTACACCCATTGGGCGTCTCGTAATGCCTGAAGTCAAGGATGCTTCGCAGACTGAAATTAAGATAGAAAACAAAGTGCCGGTTGTGGTGGTGGTGTTTGATGAATTTACTACAACTGCGCTACTTGATTCACAAGGACGAATTGATACTGTACGTTATCCAAATTTCGCAGCACTTGCGTCCGAAAGCTGGTGGTATCCAAATGCTGTTGCTACCCATTTCACTACGGTTCAAGCGGTGCCTGCAATCTTGACTGGACGACAACCTCGCCCTGAGATGGATCTCGTTCCAACAGTCAAAAACTATCCGCGTAATATTTTTACCTTGTTGAGAGAAAAATACCGGTTAACTGTATTCGAACCAATAACTGAAATGTGCCCCGAAGAGGTGTGTCAGCGGGAAAGTAATAGCGATACTGCGCGACGTTACACCGCGTTTTTTGCAGATGTTACTGCCATTTATTTGCATATGATCGCGCCCCCTATATTTGAGAAGAAATTACCTCATTTCGGTGCACAGTGGGCTGGTTTTGGTAAATTTTTAATCAGTGGCTTAAATAGCGGAGAAGAAACTATTAGTGATACAGCTCGTCTTAAAGGATGGGAAAGGAGAGATTTACAAATTGAAAGGTTTTTCTCTCGGTTAGAAAAAAGTACAAGTTCTGAACTGCATTTTATCCATGTATTGTTGCCGCATGTGCCATTAGAATTTTTGCCGTCTGGTCATAAATATGACTCAAGTCCCAATTATCCGTTTCCTGATGGCATGACTAAGGATAATGACAATTGGATATGGACTGGAGAGGATTCTCTGATTCTAACTTCCTATCATCGATATCTTCAACAGGTAGGATATGTTGACCAATTTCTTGGGAGGCTGAAAAACAAGCTTGAGATAGCAGGACTTTATGATGAAGCTCTTATTGTATTGACGGCTGATCATGGTGTTTCTTTTCAACGCGGATCACCACAGCGGCGCATTGATAACAGGAATTCAAGAGATATCCTCCAGGTTCCTATGCTCGTGAAGCTACCAAGACAACGAGAGGGACGTATCAGTGAACGATTAGTTAGTGGGATCGATGTTTTGCCGACGATCATTGACGTCCTCGGAGTAAAGGTGCCTTGGGAACTGGATGGGTACTCTATGATTTCTGAAGAATTTTCAAGGACAGAGATTGAGATTCCCGACGTTGGAATTTATAAAGTTAATGATATCAAGGGATTTCCTCATCTTAAGTGGCAAGTTGAGCATTTCGGTACAAACACATCACTCAATCACCTTGTGCCAAAGGGGCCACATCAGGAAATTGTTGGGAAAATGCCGGATAATTTGAATGTCGGTGACGCGTTATCGTTGAAGCTTAGAAGTGAAGACTTTGAATACTTCAAGCAAGTAGATATGGGCAGTGGATTTCTACCCGCACTATTTAGGGCAAATATTGAAGGGTCAAATAATCGGAGTCTATCGATTGCGATAGCGCTTAATGGAAGGATCTGGGCCACTACCAAAACGTCAGAATGGGATGGAAAGCATAACTATTTCTCTGTTTTGTTACCCGCAGTAGCTTTTAAAGATGGTCGGAATTTGATCAATACTTATATAATCGAGGAAAAGGAGGGAATGCTAGTACTGCTGCCGGTGGCACAACAGGATGATCAACACAAAGTTAAGCTTCAACGATTACAAGATGGAAGGGAATCTCTACTTTTTTCTGATGGGCATGAGGTGTTAGTTGATAACCGTCGAGATAATATGGATGGTTATTTGGATTTACTTGCCTTAGAAAAAAACATGCTAGTTTTTGATGGATGGGCGAGCGATTTGATTATGAGTCAACCAGCAAGTGATATCCTCTTTTTTAAGGGAAAAAAACTAATATGGCAAGTTGAACCTACCAATAGAAGAGATGATGTTGTTAAAGCGTTTAATCGACAAACACTATTGCGCAGTGGCTACCGTGCGAATATTCCTTTGAAAGTTCTTGAATCCTATTCTGGAGATATCAGTGTGATTGCTATATCGAATGAGAAGAGAGCATTTAGGCTTCATATCAAGGATGACCAAAAAGAGCTTCTTCGCGCAACACTTGTAAAGTGACTAGTCTGTCAATATTGTGGTGTGAAATTAAGGATATGTATGTTTATTATCGTCAATTAGAGAGAGAAATACTTGAATGAAACAAGGTATATCGAGTATGACAATGGAATCGAATAACTGTGTGACGCTGCCAGCCTCGTTCAGAGATCCTTCTGGTTTTATCTTTCAACATGAAGGTGAAATATATCGTCAAGTGAATCGGAGTTACCGAGAACACTATCAAATGCTTATCGATTCAGGTCTTTATGCAGCACTGGTTAAGGAGGGTATGCTCATCCCCCATGATGAAGTCGATGACCCGATTGCTGACGAAAGTAGAGTATGGCGTATATTGAAGCCTGAACCGATATCATTAATATCCTACCCCTACGAGTGGTGCTTTAGTCAGCTCAAGGATGCAGCACTACTAACGCTCGATATACAGCGCATTGCTTTAGAGCATGGTATGTGCCTTAAAGACGCTTCTGCTTATAATGTCCAGTTTCATCGTGGTCGCCCGATTTTTATCGACACGCTGTCCTTTGAACCTTATACCGAGGGATTACCCTGGGTTGCCTATAGGCAATTTTGCCAGCATTTTCTCGCACCGTTAGCGGTGATGGCAAAACGTGACGTAAGACTCATGCAATTGAAGCGTGCGCAGATTGACGGTTTGCCATTGGATTTGACCAGCATGCTGTTACCACGAAGGACTTGGCTAAATTATGGGCTGCTGATGCATATTCATTTGCACGCGCGGACACAGAAAGCTTTCGCGGCTAGTCACAAGGCACCTTCGGAAACTACCTTGAGGCTTAGTAAGGTTAGTAAAGTGGGGCTTATTGGCTTGCTTGACGGATTGCGCAAAATTATCACGAAACTCGAATGGAAACCAGGCGGTACTGAATGGGGTGATTACTATAATGATACAAATTATTCAGATAGTTCCTTTGAAATTAAGCGGCGACATATTGCAGCTTTCCTTGATGATGTTGATCCGAGAGAAGTATGGGACCTAGGAGCAAATATTGGATTGTTTAGTCGTATCTCTTCGGACCGTGGCTTATCTACAGTGGCATTTGACATCGATCCCTCTGCTGTTGAAATTAATTATCGTCAAATCCAAAAACAAAATGAGACATATCTATTACCCTTATTACTTGATTTGACCAATCCCAGTCCTGGTTTGGGTTGGGGTAGCACCGAGCGCGATGCTCTCCTTGTTCGTGGTCCAGTTGATTGCATCATGGCTTTAGCATTAATCCATCATCTTTCTATCTCGAATAATATCCCCTTCGGGTGGGTCGCATCCTTTTTTGCTGATCTCTCTAGCGATAGCTTGATTATCGAATTCGTTCCAAAATCGGACAGCCAGGTGCAGCGACTATTGCGATCACGAGAGGACATATTTATTGATTACGACCGCGAGCATTTCGAGCAAGCTTTCAGTGAGTACTTCACAATTCGGCGGGCGGAGGCAATAGAGGGTTCAGAACGGATACTATACCTGATGAAGAAGAATCAGGATTAGCAACTACAGTTATCTTTTTTTTATAGAGTATAATCATGAGAGCCTAGTATAATGGCTGTGACTTATTTGTTGCAAGGCGAATTCCTCATGAATTATCGTTGTTAGAGCTGCAAGCATAAACAAGTGGATTCTATCGCGAAATTTTAATTGCGGCTTAAAATTAATTATGTTCTTTATATGAGAAAATGTTCTAGTAGAAACTACTTTATGGGAGAGCGTTAATGAAGACAATGTCTATTGTATCAATTGTTTTAACAGGGTTGGTTGCCAACCAGCTTTTGGTAAATAATGCCTATGCTTATCTCGATCCAGGTACTGGTAGCGCTGTGTTGCAAGGTGTTCTTGCCGCTGTGGCAGCAATCGCGGTAACTGCGAAATTATATTGGCACCGTTTGTTACGTTTTTTCGGTATCAGGAAAACTAAAAACGATCCTGAGCAATCAACAATGCAAACTAAAGAAGAAAACTCAAAGGACAATTAAGTTATATAACCTTTGGAATTAGTTGCTAGGAGTGATGGGGGTTGACTAAAATTCATTGTGAGACCAATTCGATTTGGACTGAATTTTCTGGTGCGTGGTAGTCGATTCATTTTGATGTGGGTCGTGTTGTCTTGCATGACGTTTTCGCTGGCATATGCCAGTGTGCCTATGTTGCAAGACGAAAAGTTACGCATGCAAGTCTCTCATGAAGGCACTTATCTAAAAGAGTTGGCGGTTAATATAAGCAACGGTTCACCTGATGTGACACCAGAATGGACATCGCTGGTGACGCGTAGTAAGGTTGAAACGCTTAGCCGTCATCTTGCCATTCAGGACGTGGGTTGGAATCAGGATACCCTGCGTTGGGAGGTAGACGAGGTAGGTCTGGTCGCTTCTATAATGAGCCAGGATGGTCGCCTGGAGTTGAGAAAGCGCTTTGAGACAGTATCGGGTAAGCGCTGGTTTAAACTCGGCCTGGAATTTATCAATCACTCTACCTCTCCGTTAGTGTTAGACCGTGCAATCGGGCTGCAACTCGGCCCGGGCTTGGGGGAATACCCTGTCGAGGGTTTTGGTATAGCTGATACCCTCTATTCGTATGTAGAGCCCGTCATTTATTCTGGGGAGAAAGGACTTCAGCGTTTTCCTTTTGACCAGGATGCTGCGGACAGGACGTATGATGTGAATTCGGTTAACTGGGCCGGAATCCAGAGTCGATATTTTGCTCTACTCCTGATACCGGAGGGGCAGCAGACATTAGATAGTGTCCGAATCTTTCCAGGCAGTGAATCACTGAATCTACCCCGGCGTTATTTACCAAAGGTCTTGATTGATCTGGATCTAGGAACTCTCCTACCCGGAAACAAGTTTGAGCGTAACTATAAAATATTCGCTGGCCCCAAATCAAAAGAGGCCCTTGTCGGTGACGATTATAACTTCTCTGAACTACTGTTTCCCGAATTATGGCAATGGATGCGTAGTTTAAGTTTTGCTTTACTTTGGATGCTGGAGTTTATCCACGAACTGACCCCAAGTTGGGGGCTGGCGATCATTATCCTGGCTGTATTTGTGCGTTTGCTCATGTATCCGTTGGCGCAACGGTCGTTAAAAAGTCAACAAGAGTTCATGGCGGTGCAAAAGGCCATGCAGCCCGAGTTGGTTCAAATCAAAAGGAATTACAAGGGAGGCGAGCAAAGCGAACGCATTCTGCAACTTTATGAACAACATGGCGTAAGTCCTTTGGCAGGGCTCAAGCCTCTGCTTATGGTCTTAATTCAAATTCCCATTTTTGTCGCGTTGTTCAATGTATTGGGACAAGTGTTCGAATTGCGTGATGCCTCGTTTCTTTGGATAGATACCTTGGCAGAACCAGACAGACTGTTTGCCTTGGGTTTTGAAATTCCACTACTGGGTGGTTATTTCAATTTGTTGCCGGTGTTAATGGCGGTAAGTACTTTATTGATGATAGGAATGTCGTCGTCTCCAACGTCTGATGGAGATATTAAAAAACGACAATCATGGCCATTGTTACTGATGACATTAGGATTTTTTGTACTTTTCTATCCTTTCCCGGCAGGTATGGTGCTCTATTGGACCATGGCAAATGTTCTGCACTTGGTACAACAATGGGTAGTGGGACTGCCAACGAAGAACAAGGTTTGAGAGAGTATAGAGAATTGGGCGATTTCAATGCGCGACTTATAAATACTTTTGATCACCTTGGCTCGATGGCTGGCTGATCATGTTACCTTCAGTAACTGTTATTATCGTTAACTGGAATAGCGGCGAACTATTATCTAAATGTTTGGCCAGCTTGGCAACTCAATCATATTTACCTGCTCGAATTCTGGTGATGGATAATGGTAGTACCGATGGGCCCGTTGCGTCTCCACAAAGTCTTTCAGGAGTGGAAGTACGAAGCCTTGGTCATAATTTTGGCTTTGCCGCGGCAAACAATAAAGCTTTGGAAGAGTGCGACACTGAATTTGTTGCTCTATTGAATCCTGATGCCTTCCCTGAACCCGATTGGCTGGAGCGATTGGTCGAGGCAGCTAACTATAAGCCTGATGCAGTGGCGTTTGGTTCGCGCCAGATGATTTATGAATCATCGGATCTGCTGGATGGCATTGGCGATGCTTATCATATCAGCGGGTTAGTCTGGCGCGAGAGACACGGCTGCACACAAAGTAATAACGATCTTGTGGCTCGCGAAATATTTTCCTCTTGTGCCGCAGCCTCGCTCTACCGACGAGAGGCTCTTATGCAAGTTGGCAGTTTTGACGAAGACTATTTCTGCTACGTCGAAGATGTAGATTTGGGGTTTCGATTGCGTTTGGCAGGGTACAAGGCCATGTATATTCCTGATGCAGTTGTTCATCATATCGGCTCAGCAACGACCGGAGGCCAGCAGAGTGATTTTTCAGTGTATCACGGCCATCGGAATCTAGTCTGGACCTATATTAAAGATATGCCCGGAGGGTTATTCTGGATTTTACTTCCCTATCATTTGCTATTGAATGTTTTTACAGTTGGCTGGTTCGTTGTGCACGGACAAGGAAGGGTGATTCTCAAGGCCAAATGGGATGCCCTGAAAGGTATACCAAAGATGTGGCGTAAGCGGAAACACATACAGTCGAATCGTACTGCATCAATAAAGGACATTTGGCGTGCGATGGATAAACGGTTAATTCCCTGGAATTAACGTTACTAGTGAGTTAATGTTGTTTTGTCAGTCGAAATCTCTGTCATTATTGTAAATTACAATTCCGGCCGTTTTCTCCAGAAGTGTGTCGATTCAGTCTTTGATACAAACGAGGATGTCGAGGTCATCGTTGTTGATAATGCCTCGACCGATAATAGTGTAATACGTCTTGAATCAGCATTACCTAATGAGACAAGACTCCAGGTTATTTCAAATTCTTCTAATCTCGGTTTTGCCAAGGCATGCAACACGGGTACACAGAACACTTCAGGACAATATCTTTTTTATCTAAATCCAGACTGTATTTTGGATAGGAATGCAATTTTAGAAATGCTTAGTTCGTTCAAGAGTGATCCAACTGTTGGTATGGTCGGAGGCTTGCTCACAGATCCTGATGGTACCGAACAAGGGGGCGGACGCCGGGCCGTGCCTACACCTTGGCGTTCATTTGTACGGGCATTCGGCCTGTCGCGTTTTGCGAATCGCTGGCCCAGGTTGTTCTTCGATTTTCACTTACATAAGCAGCCTCTACCTGAACAGCCGATTGAGGTAGAGGCTGTATCAGGCGCCTGCATGCTCGTACGGCGTGAGGCACTGGAGGACGTGGGACCGCTCGATGAAGGCTATTTTATGCATTGTGAAGATTTAGATTGGTGCATGCGCTTCCGGCAAAAGAAGTGGAAGATATTGTTTGTGCCGACAGCAAAAATTATTCACTACCTCGGTGTCTGTAGTAAATCCAGGCCGATATTTGTTGAATGGCACAAGCATAAGGGCATGATGCGTTTTTATCGCAAGTTTTTTCGTCATCAGTATCCCGGTATTTTGATGTGGTTGGTTGGGTTGGGTGTGTGGTTACGCTTTGGGTTAATCGCAACCTATTACAGTGGTCGCCATGTCGCGCGTTGGTTTGGGCTACTGCGTGCCTGAACGTTGCATCGGTGTATTGGGCGCAACCAGCCTGGTTGGGCATGCACTGTTACCACTTCTAATAAAGATGGATGTGGAAGTGGCCGCATATTCGAGAAAATCGCGGGATAATGGCACTGATTCAAGGATGGTAAATAATGTAACTTGGTATCAATTGGGGCAATCATCTACAGATTTTTCCCAATTCAAATCGCAAGCTTCCCAACAGCAAGAAATCAAGGACTGGATTTGTTTAGCACCTATCTGGGCATTACCGGATTATTTTGATTGGCTGAAATCGTTTGGGGTCAAACGCATTGTGGCGCTGAGTTCAACCAGTCGTTTTACGAAAGTGAATTCCGATGATCCCAGCGAGGCGGAGATTGTTAATAAGTTGGAAGTAGCCGAGGGAAAACTGATTCAGTGGGCAACAGAGCAAGAAGTGGAATGGCTTATTCTACGACCCACACTGATTTATGGTGGCGGCAAGGACAAGAATATTTCTGAAATTTTTCGTTTTGTTCAGCGCTTCGGCTTTTTTCCCATCTTTGGTGCAGGAAAGGGGTATCGCCAGCCCGTACATGTTGAAGATGTGGCAACGGCTTGTTATCAGGCCCTAAACCAGAAATCAGTCTCTAATCAGGCATACAACATCTCTGGTGGTGAGAAGCTTACTTATCGTGAGATGGTCATCCGCATTTTTACTGCACTTGGTAAAAAGCCACGAGTTGTTACTCTGCCTCTGCCTGTTTTGAAATTCGGCTTAACCGTAATGAAGATGATCCCGAGATATCGCCGCCTAACCTTGGCTATGATTACCAGAATGAATCAGGATATGGTTTTTGAGTATGATGAAGCGAGTCGGGATTTTGGCTTCTCCCCGCGTCCCTTTGAGTTGAAGAGCAATGACCTACCGAGCCGATAATCAGGCCGGTTTGTGGTATTTCACTAAATGGACAAATAAATCAAAGATTATTCAGTTTACCCACTGAAATAGTTGAAATTTTGGCCTGAATTCGATACCTTGCTCGGCCTGAATCATCAGGCGCGTAGCTCAGTTGGTTAGAGCACCACCTTGACATGGTGGGGGTCGTTGGTTCAAATCCAATCGCGCCTACCAATTCAAAGCACTGCCCATAT
>Ga0209536_100013060_pt1 | contig 12003 bp, 8 predicted proteins | sample DeeMarSeWOR28_12_FD_187461 | JGI IMG/M metagenome (GOLD analysis project Ga0209536, IMG submission 187461) | Marine sediment microbial communities from White Oak River estuary, North Carolina - WOR-2-8_12 (SPAdes) (version 2) | ecosystem: Environmental > Aquatic > Marine > Intertidal zone >...
TGGTAAAGAGAGATGGCCACCCGAAGACTGTTGCCAGAGGGGTTACCTTCTGGATTGCCGGTGCCAATTGTGCTAAGTTGTTCCGGTCATTTTCCAAAGAGAGAATCACCCGTTGACACCCCACTTCATTAAGCAGATAGGCAGCATGGGAGTTGAGTACATTGAAGGTGTAGTCTGCAATGATGGCGTCGGGCGGCCTGGAAAATAAGCGGAAATGGGCCCAGTTGGCCACCAGCCATTGGTTATGGCCCATTTTCTGCAGTATCCCTACCTGCTCCTTAAAAAACCCCAAATCCTTCTGCTGAATTATTGCTGGCAGACCCCAGAAGAGACGACTTTTCTTGTTCAAAGGTATTTTTTGTTTGGAAAAGGAATTAAGGTTGGACTTGGTTGCCTGCAGAAGAATCCAGTCGGCACCCGAGTCAAAGGCAAGATGTAGGAGGTGTGCATGAGATAGCCTGAGGTAGAGGACAGTGGTCTGTGCATCTGATTTTTCTTTTCCTGATCTGGCGGGTATTTTTGTCTCCCTGACCGGCCTCGAGTTGGCCAGCCGAGGTGTTGCAGTTTTTTCTCTAAGAAGGCGGCGGAGTTTGCCAGGTGACGGGCTCTTCTCGGACTTGGAACCGGTTTTGAACACCCTGTCTCCCCGGCGGGCGTCACCAATCCGGGGGAGTGCAACTACGGTCCCGGTGAATGCCTCAGTCGGATGCGTATCTTTTACGACCATGTCTCTGATAGTAAAAGCGGTTTTTTCCACCTCCTCGTTCGACTCCAACCGCAGTCGATCACCAACTGCCAGGGGGCAATGTAGCCTTAGCCCCATACGATTGCCACGCACCCATTCCACTCTGGCAGCAAGACGACCACTGGCCCCACTACGGTGAGGGGTAATGATTTCGCCATGCTGATGGGCTGAGAGAAATCCCTGGGTGGGTTTCCGGCCGTATGCCTCTTTAAGGAAGCGTCGGCCTCTGGCGACAGCCTCGCCCTCATTTCCTGGCGGAGAGTCCAATACGGACCGATAGGCACGGACCACCGCTGCAACATAAGATGCCGGCTTCATGCGACCTTCAATTTTGAAGGCGGCAAGTCTAAGTCGGCGCAACCTGGGGATCAAGTCGATAGCAGATAGATCATTGGGAGAGAAAAAGTATCCTTGGTGCCTGCCTGAACGATAAAGACGCCTGCAAGGCTGTACACATCTACCTCGCACGCTGCTCCGGCCTCCATAGAAAGAACTGGTCAAACACAGGCCCGAGTATGAATAGCACAGAGCACCGTGGACGAAGACTTCCAGTTCTAGGGTGGTATTGGCGGCAATGTGAGCAATTTCTTTAAGTGTAAGCTCGCGGGCTAATACTACTCGCTGAAAACCCATGCTTTGTAACTGTTCAACTCCAGCTGTGCTGTGAATGGTCATGAGAGTGCTGGCGTGTAAGTTCAAGTTGGGGAAGTAAAGTTGGCATAGGCGAGCAATGGACCCATCTTGGATGATGAGCCCATCGGGCTCAACCTGGGAAAGGCCAGAAAGGGTGGTGACTATTTCTTTAATTTCCTCTTCACGCACTGCAGCGTTCAGGGCTACATAAAGTTTGACTCCCTGCCTGTGAGCGTATTGGTTCAACCGGGCTATTTCTTCCAAGGTGAAGTTGCCCGCCAAGGCCCTGGCATTGAAATGGCGATAACCCACATAGACAGCGTCGGCACCATTTTCCAAAGCGGCGAAGAAGCTTTCAATGTTCCCTGCCGGTGCCAGTAACTCTGGAGTATTCATAGTGATTCGGTTTTACCGTCGAGATCCTTGATTAGACGGACAAGAGCCGTAACCGAGAGATCAAATAATTTCCTGCCCTTCCCCTCCGAGGCATGGCTGGCGTCACCCCACACGCCCCCTGGCCAGTAGGGCAATTTATCCCTGACCAACAGGTGTTCAGGGAAACGAGGCCATTCGCACGGTCTGGCCTCTCCCACCAAATGCGGGCGCAGATGGAGCATGATTGAGGTTTCAACCTCACCTGCGTGGCAGTCGCCTTTGGCGGTAATGACCTCCTGCCAAACAGGCATGCCGAGATCGAGAAGGGAAAGCACCGCCAGACGGCAGTCAGGATATTTCTGAAGAAATGTTTCGCCGACCTCGACGAGGCAAGATATGTGGAGAACACTGGCATGTCCAGAGATGATGAGAAAGTGCCGCAGTCCCTGCCGGTAAAGATCAGAAACTAAATCAGCCGTGATTTTCCTTAAAGTGGATGGCCTGATAGACACGGTACCGGGGTGATAGCGCGTACTTCGACAAACTCCATAATATAAGGGGGGCGCCACGAACACCGAAAGGTGTTTCGCCGCCTCTTTACAGACCTCGTAAACATGAATGGTATCTGCACCCAAAGGAAGGTGCGGTCCGTGTTCTTCTATGGAACCAAAAGGGATGATCACGGTCCTTGTCTTCTCCAGGCCTGAGGCAAAATCATTCATGGTGATTTCTTCTAGTATCACAACGTTTCCTCATAAGAAATTTGGAGTAACGGGGCACTGGGGGAAGAGAAATTCCAAATCCAAACTGTCAAAAATCAAACAAATACAAGGGCCAATCCGCCTCCGGCGGACCAAATCTGTTCTGGTCACTTAGTATTGGAATTTGAAATTTGTGATTTAATTGTCCCAACACTCCATACCACGGAGTTGTGTCCGCCACGTCAGATTCCCTGGTGCAATTGGTGAAAAGGAGACTACATATGGAGGGGCCTCATCCTTCCTCAGTCAGGGGTTTCCAGGTTTCCCCTAAGATGGTCCACTGGCCGCCGTGCCAGAGAAGATGAAGAGTTTTAAGGCCAAAGTCCTTGTGGATGTCCGAACGATATTCTTGCTTGCAGACCACTACTGCCCTGTTACCATTCACCTCCAATTTGATGTCGGTCAACTGTATGAAACGCTCCTGTGACCCATGAAAAAGCCGCTGTTTATATCGTTTCCAGCCACTCAAACCCATGCCCCTCGTTTTGAATCGAGGATGATAACAGGCTAGGTATTCGGAAAGCTGGCCCTGTTCCCAGGCCCGCCGCCACTCCTCGACAAAAAGGTGAACGGATCCTTTCACAATATCTCGGTCAGGAGGAGGCCGTGCCGCCAGTTGTATGGGAGAAACCGGTGGCAGGCCTGATTTTCGCCAGTCCTCACCCAGAATACGCCACTCCTCCGAATTCTGCACCAAATACAAATGCTTGAGACCGGCGGAGGCAAAGCGATCGGACCGATACATTTGCTCAGCTGCGACCAGAACCATCTTTCCCTGACGGAAAAAGCGAATATCGTTTAACTGGACAGAAATTGTTTTATAGCGGTTGTTCAACTGGGCTTTTCTCTGTCGCCAGCCTTGGAGGTCCAGATTTCTCCAACTGAAGTTTGAGGCATAGTAGGAAAGGTAGCGATCCAGATCTTTTTGGGACCAAGCACGGCTCCACCCCTCAACCTGGTTGAGCAGGAACCGACCCTGGCGGAGCAGATCTTCTTGCTCTTCATACTTGACTTCATTCTCGACAATAATAGGGGTGTTCCAGAGTTTGATGTATTTTTCCAGCTCAACCACGTCTCCATTGGCAAGGACAATACAGCCATTGGTGCTGCGATCTTTTAGCTCTTCGTTGGTGCCATGGACCCAGATATTGTACCCACCCTTGTTCATTTTTCGATCAAAGAGGTTGGGGTAATTCATGGGAAAGGCCCTGGCACCGTACGTGGGTGTGAGGTGTCGCTCCGTCACAGCTTTCGTAAAGAAATACACGCCTTCGGGAGTTTTTTGATCACCACTCACCTGTTTGTCACCAGGGCTCTCACCGGTAGCGCATTTGAGAGTGGCCACGAGATTGTAGTCCCCGGTAAACTCATAAACGAAGAGTCGCTGAGAACCCTTTTCCACCAGAATAACGTGGTGCGGGTCGGCCTTGGGAGAGATAAGCAAATTGGCTGGTAGTTTGGCACAATAACTGGTAAGAGGCATGCTCCAGACAAGCAGAGCGACAACCAGCGAGGTAATTATTGGAGATGGCGGTGAATTTCCACATTTCTCACTTGTGTGCATATCATTACCGTCCAGTCGAGTGAGATACCAGTTTCAGGGATTTCTTCACTTCCCTGCGCCAAAAACCTGAGAGAAAATGGTATCAACGTGTTTCAGATAATAATTAAGGTCGAATAGCTCTTCCAGCCGATCTGGGTGTAGGTGCGCCATGACCTCTGGATCTGCTGCCAGGCGATCTTTGAAGCTGGAGCCTTCGCTCCAAACAGCCATGGCATTTCGTTGGGTCAGACGATAAGCTTCGTCCCGGTCTACCCCGCTCTCTGTCAAAGCAAGCAGCACGCGTTGAGAGAAAAACAATCCTCCGTTGCTCTCCAGATTCGCCCTCATTCTGTCTTCATAGACAACTAAACGGTCAAGCATGTTGGTGAGACGGTGGAGCATGAAGTCGAGCACAATGGTACTATCAGGGGCAATAACTCGCTCAACGGAGGAATGGCTAATGTCTCGCTCGTGCCACAGAGGCACGTTTTCCATGGCCGCCACCGCATTGGAACGGACTAATCGCGCAAGTCCGCACAGGTTTTCACTGCCAATTGGATTGCGCTTGTGAGGCATAGCTGAGGAGCCCTTTTGCCCTTCAAAAAAATACTCTTCTGCCTCGCGGACCTCTGTACGCTGCAGATGACGAATTTCGATGGCGATTTTTTCGATGCTGCTGGCAATAATAGCCAAAGTGGAGAAATATTCGGCGTGACGATCTCGTTGGATGATCTGGGTGGAAATGGATGCTGGTTGCAATCCCAAACGGAGACAGGCAAGTTTTTCGACTTCAGGATCTACATTTGCATAGGTCCCAACTGCTCCCGACACTTTGCCGACACTGATGTTCTTTTGAGCTCGGAGCAATCTCTCTCTATTGCGCTCCATCTCCGAGTACCAGAGGGCCAATTTGAGCCCAAAGGTAGTGGGCTCAGCGTGTATTCCGTGGGAGCGCCCCATCATTACCGTGTTACGATGCTCGTAGGCCCGTCGCTTGAGAACTTCCAGCAAGGCCTGAATATCATCGAGCAATATGTCTGCTGCTTCCCTGAGCAGCAGGGCCAGGCTAGTGTCCAAAATATCGGAGGAGGTCAGCCCAAGATGAATATAGCGGGCCGATTCTCCCACATATTCGGCCACACAGGTAAGAAAGGCAATGACATCGTGCCTTGTCTCACCTTCAATTTCGTCGATACGATCCACATCAAAATCTGCCTTTTGAGCAATCTCCTGGGCCGCTTGAGCAGGCACTTGTCCCAGCTGGGCCATAGCGTCAACTACGGCAAGTTCCACCCTCAACCATTGGCGGTAGAGGTTTTTTTGCTCCCATATGCGGCCCATTACTGGGCGGGTATAACGTGAGATCATAATGTCATTTCGTTGGTAAAAACCTGGTCCCTTAGGACAGTCGAAGACCCCGCTCTGCGGGGGTCACGTTTCGATGGTTTGCTGGTAAGAGATATCCAGCGGACTCCCGTGCGGAGGAAATACCCTTAAAGGTCCCTAGGAGGCAGCCACAAGCAAGGTCTTCCGCGTCTGGATTCATTTCTCCTGGTTAGTTGGGTACTAATAAAACCTTTTCACCATAAAGATTGACCGCTTATATCACAATAACAGTCATAGAATCAAGGAGTTATGCAATTTCTGTGCAGAAGAGATAACTAATTGAGGAATTAGGGAATTACGGGAGTGCGGCTTGTAGATTTCCCATCTCACATCCATCCTGCAATTCTTTCGGATTGGGGGAATAGAGAACTAGTCTTCTGACTTGTCCTGTTTCAAAAATTCATCAAGGCGGATGATTTTAGCAGGGGTGGAGGGCCGGGGAGCGAAACCGCCTCGCCTCTCCCGTCTTTTCAACTTTTCCACATGGTGCTTCAGTTGGTCATTTTTTTTGATCAACCCCTCAATATGATCTTCCACAAACTTCCACGACAGGTCCAACTCCGTGGGGTCCACCTCCAGCTCGAGCAGCAGGTTGAGTCGTTTTATCAGCCCACTGCAGAGCTTGTAATTTGTCCCCTGCAAGTAAGATGCGGCGTGCGCCCACAGGCTGATTGACTTCATTTTCTCTTCTTGCGCTTTGGCCAGGAATAAAGAGTGGATGGCACTGGGTCCGACATAGTCTATGAGCTCCACCGGTTCTCTCAGTTGGCGGAGTTTGTGGACGTCATCCATGGATGCAGCTGCAGCGGAAATCCTGATCTCGTTGTGAAGCACTTCGTCGTGAAGACCTCCCAGGGTGATGAAGGTCTTTACCCCGAAGCGGTGGCATAGTCGCATGAAGGCTTCTATGTATTGATGCCAGCATACCTGTGGCTCGGGCCCGATAAAGAGAATCAAATCTTTGCCTGGTAAATGTTTTGAGAAATAGAAACGGCTCCTGGGGAGATCCACACTTTTCAAATGCCCGTTGGCGATGTTTACCAAAGGTCGATTGACAGAGAAAAGATAAAAATCATCGGACTCCAGAATGGCCAACTGCTCAGCTTCCAAGCTGTTAACTATAAAGTCGACAGTGCTGGTGGCCACCTCACCAGCATTGCCCCAACCGCCAAAACCAGCCACCAGGGCGGGTTCACGTAGAGAAGGCTCCGATACATACTTGATAGGTTCCATTTTGAAGCCGCTCCCCGATGGACGCTCCATGCTCTATGTCTAATCCCTATCCCAATCCGAAATCTACAATCTCAAATCCCATATCAATCTAGTCTACTCCCTTTTCCAACACCAGGCAAGCAACCACTAGAACAGAACCACCGCTTTAATCTATTTTACCTGACTACTCTGTTACCGGGCTATCCAGACATTGAAAATAACCCTGTGCAAGCGCTGCCCCCGAACGGTTGAGGCTTGGCACTATACAGCCTGTTTCGGGCAGTCAACATAGATTGACAGGTGAAAGGAGCTATGGCATATTAGGTGCTTAGTTAGGGGGTGGCACTGCAGGCAAGACTGACAACAATCTTCTTTTTAACCCTTACCAAATTTGGCCAACAGCAGAAACCTAGAAGACTGAGGACTTCTGTTAATCCTAATAGGTGTTCCCAGAACGTCCCTCTTTTTGAAGGATAGCCAATAACTTACAGACTGTGGTACTCCTTATCTGGGCCACGATTCAAGGGAGGATAGAAATGCCAGCAAAATCGGAAGCCGGGATTCTCTGGATCGAAGAGCTGCGGAAGGATGACATCCCTCTCGTTGGGGGCAAGAATGCCAACTTAGGTGAGTTGCACGGAGCCATAGGCGCTCCGGTCCCTCCAGGTTTCTGCGTAACCGCAAAAGTATATCGTGAATTCATGCAAGAGGCTGGTTTGGACAAAAAGGTGAACAAGATTGTCAAGGACCTGGATACGAGCAATCTGAGTGCTTTGCTGGAGGCATCGGAAAAAATTCGAGAAATGATCGAGAAAACTCCGACTCCGGAAATCATCAGCACTAAAATCGTTGAGGCTTACGAAGAATTGGCACGAAGGTGCGGCAGGTCAGATGTGTTGGTGGCGGTGCGCTCGTCTGCCACGGCGGAAGACTTGCCGGATGCAAGTTTTGCCGGCCAACAGGATACCTTCCTCAATGTAGGTCCAGAAAACTTGGTGGAGAAAGTGAGGGCTTGCTGGAGTTCTCTCTTCACCTCGCGGGCCATCGCCTACCGAGAGGAGAAAGGCTTTCGCCATGAAGAAGTGCTACTGAGCGTCGGCGTCATGGAGATGGTTCAGGCCAGGTCTTCCGGCGTGACTTTTACCATCGAGCCAGTTTCAGGGGACACCAACAGAATCATCATCAATGCAGCCTGGGGGCTCGGTGAAGCGGTGGTGAGCGGTCGGGTGACCCCCGATGAATATGCGGTTGCCAAAGATAGTTTGGAGATCCTGGAGCGCCATGTGGCAGTGAAAAAAGAGAAGTGTGTGCGGCGCCCGGAGGGCGACACTGACTATATAGAAGTTCCCGAAGACATGCAGTCCGTGCCGGCCCTTACTGACGAAGAAGTAATTCTTATCGCCGAGGAAGCGAAAAATATTGAAGCCCACTACGGCGGCGCTCAAGACATTGAGTGGGCCATCGACGATGAGGGTAAGCTCTTCGTCCTCCAAGCAAGACCAGAGACCGTACACAGTCAGGCGGCCCCCGTGGAAAAAGTCGCGGTGGAGGAGCCAGTTCGTGCAGAGATTCTCTTAAAAGGTCTAGGAGTGAGCCCCGGCGTTGCCAGCGGGCCGGCAAATGTAGTGTTGAATGTGAGTGAGATGGGAAAGGTGAAAAAGGGTGATATTCTCATCACCGGCATGACAACTCCTGACTGGGTGCCGGTGATGAAGGTCTCCTCGGCCATTGTCACCGATTCGGGAGGAAAAACCTGCCACGCAGCCATCGTGAGCCGGGAACTCGGCATCCCATGCGTGGTGGGGACAAATAAAGCCACAGAGGTTCTGGCAGACGCTGGAGACATAAGCGTTGACGGGGCCACCGGGGTAATCTATCGAGGTGTCATCGCCAGAGCAGCAGAAGAGGCAGTGCAGCCAGCGGTTGCCGCCGCTGGACCGGAGCCCACTGCCACTAAAGTTTATGTGAACATTTCAATCCCTGAGATTGCCCACAAGGTGGCAACTGAAACTCAGGCGGACGGTGTCGGGTTGCTCCGGGCGGAGCACATGATGTTGAGTGTGGGCAAACACCCCAGGCTTCTTCTGGAGGAGGGGGGAGCCGAAATCATGGTGGACAAGTTTACCGACGGCGTTCGGACAGTGGCCGAAGCCTTTTTCCCACGCCCTGTAGTTTACCGATTTCTTGATTTCAAGCCGGATGAGTTTCTAGAGATGCCCGGCGGCGAGAAATATGAACGGGAAAATGTAGGGCCCAATCCGATGATCGGTTACCGGGGACAGCACCGCTACATGAAAGAAGACGACATCTTTCGCTTGGAACTTCAAGCAATCCGACGAGTGCGACAAGACTATGGGCTGAACAATGTCTGGGTGATGCTTCCCTTTGTCCGCACTTTATGGGTATTCCGCGAGGCAGTGCGGATAATGCGGGAGGAAGGGCTGGACAACAGGAGCGATAAAGACTTTCAACTATGGATTATGGTGGAAGTGCCAAGCAGTGTCTTCCTGATCGAAGAGTTTTGTCAGGAAGGCATCGAAGGCATAAGTTTCGGCACCAATGATCTGACCATGCTTATTTTAGGAGTTGACAGAAATGACGTCAAGGTACAGGAATTGTATGACGAAAGAGACCTGGCGGTTCTGCGTGCCCTAGCCTACTGCATCACCATCTGCCGCAAACACGGAGTTACCACCTCCATATGCGGCCAAGCTCCAAGCGTTTATCCGGATTACCTAGAGTTTTTATTGAGGTGTGGCTCCACCTCCATTTCAGTGCTTCCTGACAGTGTGGTTTCGGCCCGCAAAATGGTTGCCGCCTTGGAACGTAAAATCCAGATGGAGCAGGTGGTGGGTGGAAAGATAAGCCCGCGGGTAGCCAAGTTTCCCATGGAGGAAATTTTCTTCTGGCGCAAGATGGAAGACTAAGCCGGCAGCGCCGAGCGCATAGGGAAAATATTAACCACAGGGTCCACAGAGCGCACAGAGAAGATAAAAGTGAAGAAAGTCTCCTGTTGGGGTGAACAGGTAATTAGTTTTACTTACCTCTGTGGTCTCTGACCTCTCCGTGGTTCAAAATAAAATTGCTGAAATCGTTCACTTGAGCTTCAGGGTGCCAACTTTTGGGGGGTTGCATCTTTGCAAGGGTTTATTGAATATCTGAGTTGTAACTATCAACAGTTAGTGGAGGTAGGCATAGGGCGTTACCCCAAGGTGGCACTGGCCCTGCAGGCTCGCGGTCTCCGGGTGGCGGCCACCGATATCAAGCCCGAGTTTGCGGGATTTCCCGTAGAGTTCGATGACATAAGATCCCCACGACTCGAACTCTATGAGGCTGCCCAAGTTATCTACGCGGTACGCCCTCCCCTGGAACTCCTGCCGTTCCTGAAAGAACTTGCAAAGAAACTGGACGTTGATTTGGTTATCAAACCTCTGGCTAGTGAGCCAGTTGATGGGCTTCTTGTCAACTATGGTGATAGCTTTTTCTATTTGTTCCCCGCCAACTTTTAATTCCGCCCAGTTCCCTTGGCCATCTTTTTGCAGTTATCTTTTTAGCCTCTTCCTGCAAAAGAGAAGCTGTGGTAAAGTTTTGCTAAAACGCGGGTACGTTCTGGGCCTATGAAAAATAGAAAAAAAGTGATCTACCTTGTAGGAGAGGGGACTGGGGAGACAGTTACCAAACTGGCCAATGCTGCGCTATCGCAGTTCACTCCAGACAGCACCGAGGTGCGTATTTTCACCATGGTGGAGGATACCGCCCGAATTCTCTCCATTCTCAGCAGAGCCAGGCGAGAGAAGGCGCTCATCGTCTACACCATCGTGGATGCTCAAAACCGCGATTTTCTTGAGCGGGAGGCAGCCAAACGAGGGGTAGAAGCCGTCGACGTGCTTGGCAGTTTTATTATCAAACTAGCCCTGTTCCTAGACCAGAAGCCCCTGGGCATTCCCGGAAAGCAGCACCAGGCCGATGCCAGTTACTATCGGCGGATAGAGGCCATCGAGTTTACGGTGAAACATGACGACGGCCAGGCACCCCATACTATGTACAAGGCAGACTTGGTGCTCATAGGGTTGTCCCGCACAAGCAAGACGCCACTTTCTTCTTATATGGCTCAGATGGGATGGAAGGTTGCCAACGTCCCCCTCTTTCCTGACATAAATCCACCCAAAGAGATTCTTACCATAGATCAGCTCAAGGTTTACGGTCTCATAATAGAGCCGGAAGCTCTGGTCCGGGTTAGACGGGAACGACTGAAATATCTTGGCCTGCCCGATCATGCCGATTACGCTGATCGTCATAAGATTGAAAATGAAATAAAATGGTGCCGGGCTTTTTATCGCAAGCACCCGCAGTGGCCTGTGGTTGATGTGTCTGGAAAGGCAATAGAGGAAACCGCCGCCAAGATAATGCAGCTCCACCAAGCCAGGATAGATGCCAGGGAAAGAGCGGCCTGGCAGAAGGCCGAGCACCGGCGACAGTGGGGGGAAAGATCGAAATAAGATTTGCGGCGGGCTGCAGGACTGTTATGCAAGTGAAAAAGAAGGAATTGAACCTGGAGATACCGGGTTGGGGAAGCCTGAGGGCAAAACAGGCCCTGTTTGATTTGAACGGAACCCTGGCAACTGACGGAATCTTGCCGGGGACAGTCAAGGAGAAGCTGAAGCTTTTGCAGGACCTGATTGCCGTCTACCTGGTTACGGCTGACACCCATGGTACTGCTGCCGATCTGGCAAAGGAATGCGGGGGAGTCGAAATTGCTCGGATTAAGGCGGGAGAAGAGGCTGAGCAAAAAGGCGAAATCTTAGAAAAACTAGGGGCCTCGCAGACAGTTGCTTTCGGAAATGGTGCCAACGACGCACTAATGCTCCGCAAGGCGTGCCTCGGGATTTGCGTCATGCACAAAGAAGGGGCCTCGTTGCAGGCCCTATTAGCGAGTGACCTTTTGGTTACGAGCGCAGAGGAGGCACTGGACCTTCTGCTGAAACCGTCGCGGCTGGTGGCTACCTTACGTTTTTAGCGGAGAAGCAAACGCAAGGGCAAGCGAAAAAATCACCACCCGAGTGGAGAATAGTGAGAAAATACGGGTGAAGCAACTATTCTCCTGTATACACGTGGAGATACAAGCTTAGCGGCTGTTAATTTTTTGGCGCAGAACACCGGAGCACTTAAAGGTGACTACCTTGCGCGGTGAAAGCATGATGGGGTTGCCGGTCTGGGGGTTGCGACCACGCCGCCGATTCTTGTCCTTCACACTGAATTTGCCGAAGCCGCTGATGAGAACGTCTTCGCCCTCCTCCAATGTCTTCTTGACGATCTCGAAGAGGGTTTCGACAATCTCTGCGCACTCG
>Ga0209536_100013061_pt1 | contig 12002 bp, 9 predicted proteins | sample DeeMarSeWOR28_12_FD_187461 | JGI IMG/M metagenome (GOLD analysis project Ga0209536, IMG submission 187461) | Marine sediment microbial communities from White Oak River estuary, North Carolina - WOR-2-8_12 (SPAdes) (version 2) | ecosystem: Environmental > Aquatic > Marine > Intertidal zone >...
CAGAAGCCAGAAGCCAGAAGACAGGAGACAGGAGACAGGAGACAGGAGACAGGAGACAGGAGACAGAAGTCGGGGGTCAAGAGTCAGGGGGCAGGAGTCAGGAGTCAGGGGGGAGGGGGCAGGAGGGCCTGACATTCTGGCTTCTGGGTGCTGACTTCCGGGTTCTTTGATAACCAGAACCTTGAGCGGATCTTCGGCGACGGCAGTAGAAAGTCTCACTCTCCTAACTCCTCACCCCTGACTCCTCACGCTCTACCCCTCACCCCTCACTCTTCCACAAAACTCCCCAATCAGCTTCTCCAGGAGATCGACCGTCGGTTGCAGCCGATCCAGCGCCAGATACTCATCCGGCTGATGCGCCTGGTCGATGTCGCCCGGGCCGAGAATCACCGTCTGCATGCCCAGTTCGTTGAAATAGGGTGCCTCGGTGGCGAAGGCTACGGCCTCTGCGGCGTGTCCCGTGAGGCGCTCGGCGGCCTGTACGATGGGGGAATCACCCTGCGTTGCCATGGCAGGTATGCCGGTGAACAGCGGTTCGATGGCAATCTCCAGACCGCTGTCGGCAAGCCGGTGACGAATACGCTCGGCCATGACTGTTCGCAGTTCAGCAAGTTCCATTCCGGGAAGTGGCCGCAGGTCGATGTGCAGCTCACACTCCGCGCAGATGCGGTTGGGGTTATCGCCGCCGTGAATATGTCCGAGGTTGAGTGTCGGGAACGGGACCTTGAATAAGGCGTTACGGTGATCGCGCTGCAACTCGGCACGCCATCTGATCAATTCGTCGAGTACCTGAGACATGCCGTCGAGCGCGCTGTTGCCCAGTGAGGGATCGCTTGAATGCCCCGATCGGCCCCTGAGGTGGATGGCATCCATAAAGATGCCTTTGTGCATGCGGACCGGCCGCAGGCCGGTGGGTTCGCCGATGACTGCATAGCGACCCAGGTGTCGACCGCTTGCCACCAGCGCCTTGGCGCCAGACATGGAGCTTTCCTCGTCGGCCGTCGCGAGTATGATCAGCGCGTGTTGCAGGTCTTTGGCCTGGAACTGGCGCGCGGCTTCGATGGCGAGTGCGAAGAACGCCTTCATGTCCGCGGTGCCGAGACCGTAGAGCCGCTGCTCGGCCTGCGTCAGCACGAAGGGATCAGAGCGCCAGCCGTCCTGATCAAAGGGCACGGTGTCAGTGTGGCCGGAGAGGACGAGCCCCGCGGGTCCCTTCCCAAGGACAGCAATGAGGTTGGCCTTTTCGGGTTGCCGCGCGACCGGCTGTATTTCGATGCGGAAACCGAGAGCCTCGAGCCATCCGGCCAGCAGGTCGATCACACCCCGGTTGCTTTGATCGAGGTCCGGGGTCACGCTGCTGACGGAGGGCACAGCAATCAGTTCGGCGATCATTTCCAGCAGTTTTGGCGGGAGAGGGTGCATGGGATTCGGCGTGCGGGAGTCAGGCGCATGCGATGCGCGGGGCCATTCTGAATTCCGGCGGGTGGATTCCGGGTCATGTCTCCCGTTTCTGGGTGCCAGCGGCTTGACAGCTCGCGACGCGGCTGCCTCAATTGCTGCTCAGTTTAACGCACAAGCCCTGCCCATACAGCAAAACCACCGGGCTCCTCTTCTCTGGAGACTGGTCGTGTTAGTGATGGCAGATGTTTCATGTGTTCTGGAAGCGGGCGCCCCGTGGCAGCCTGATCCGGCACCAGGACGTGGCAAGAGATCGTTGTGAGGCGGATTTATCAGAGTATAGCCGGGGCGGCCGGCGTACTGATGTTTCTGGCAGTCGAGGCCGGTGAATGGTCCGGCCACGTGGGCAGCCAGTTGTTGGCGTTCCGGAAGCATCCTCTGGACGACGCGCAGCACACTACCTACCTGTCGCTGGTAGCCGAACCCGAGTATTACGCTGAGTCGGACGACGGGACCATGAGTTTCCGCTTCATCCCCTTCCAGCGTCTCGCCCAGCATGATGCCAGGTGGACGCATAATGATATCCGCGAGCTCAGCACCACCTATGTCAGTGAAGCCTGGGAAACCACGGTGGGTATCAGTAAGGTCTTCTGGGGCGTGACCGAGGTCCGGCACCTGGTTGATATCGTCAACCAGACCGACCTGGTCGAAAACGAGGATGGTGAAGAGAAGCTCGGCCAGCCCATGGCCAAGTTGTCACTGGTACCCGGACTGGGAACGCTCGATATCTTCGTGCTGCCGCTGTTTCGCGACCGGACGTTCCCCGGCAGGCAGGGCCGGCCGCGACTGCCCGTTGCGGTCAACGTCCGCGACCCGATCTTTGATTCATCCAAAAAGCGCAGTCATGTGGATTTCGCGGCACGCTGGTTCCAGTCGCTGGGCGGCTGGGACGTCGGTCTGTCGCATTTCTACGGCACGTCGCGGGAACCGGTGCTGGTCCAGGGCGTCACGGCTGCCGGCGCGGTGGAGCTGCGACCGCGCTACGACATTATCCATCAGACGGGCCTGGAGGCGCAGCTGACCACCGGTGGCTGGTTACTGAAATTCGAAGGGATCCGGCGCACCGGGCAGGGGAGGCACTTTGTGGCGATCGATACCGGGTTTGAATACACGTTCAGCCCGCTTGCGTCCGGGCTGGAAATCGGTGCCCTGATGGAATACCTCTATGACGGGCGTGACGATGAGATTCGGTCATCCATTTCGGGCGAGCTGGATGCCACCGTGTTTCAGCATGACATCTTTGTCGGCACGCGCTTCACCTTTAACGACGTCCAGAGCACGCAGATACTGGGTGGTGTCATTGCCGACCTGGAGGGCGGTGCAAAGACATACAACATCGAGGCCAGTCGAAGGGTCGGAGAAAGCTGGCTGCTCGCGGTGGAGATCCGGGGCGTCTTTGATACGGAGCCGGGCGACCTGCTGTATTCGCGCCGCAAGGACCAGTCGCTGCGCGTGGAGTTAGATTATTACTTCTGACAGCTCTCGTGCGAAGCGCCGGTTTATCTGACCCTGTGGAGGCGTAGACGGGCCTACTCGGGAAGGCCGCTCGTCAGGCTCAGACGATGGCCCGGAGGCCGTTGTGCACTATCCGCCCCGATTCGGCGCGTCGCGACAATTTGCCGCATTCACTTCCCGTGCCGGGATTGGTACTCTATCGCGCCGACCCGGAAACAGCGGCTTGCTAACAACAGGAATTGCTCTTTATGAATCGGATACTTGCATTTGTCGTGTCTATTTGTGTGGTCGAAGCTGCCGTGGCGGCACATGACCACGAATCGCATGCAGGCCACGCGAGCTACGCGCCCATCGGGGTTATGGGAGACCATCTGCACGCAAAAGGCGACTGGATGGTTTCTTACCGCTACATGCACATGGACATGGGCGGTAACCTGAAGGGCAGCAACCATATCGGTAACAGCCGCATTGTGTCACCGAGTGGCGAGAACTTTCTGGTGGCGCCAACCTCGATGACCATGGATATGAACATGCTCGGTATCATGTATGCACCCAGCGACAGGGTGACCCTGATGGGCATGGTGCCATACATCAAGAACTCGATGGATCATCGGACGCGCGCGGGCAGCACGTTCACCACCGGCTCTCAAGGTGTCGGCGATGTGAAACTCATGGGCCTGTATGGGATCAGGGAGTGGGGGCAGGAAAAGATCCATCTCAATATTGGTTTCAGCCTGCCAACCGGCAGTATCAATGAGAAAGATACCTTGCCTACGGGCAAGGCGCGGCTGCCTTATCCCATGCAACTGGGGTCCGGCACCTATGATTTCATGCCGGGTCTTACCTATCTCGGGCAGGAAGGTGACTGGTCCTGGGGCAGTCAGACCCTGGGAACCATCCGACTGCAGAGCGAAAATGATAACGACTACAGACTGGGTAATGCGATCAACATCACCGGCTGGTTTGCCAGGAAGCTGTCCGACATGTGGAGTGCCTCACTGCGCGTGGACGGCCAGGCCTGGGGGGACGTGCACGGTGCCGATCCCAAACTCAATCCCACCGTGGTGCCGACCGCGGATCCGAATCTGCGCGGGGGCAAACGGATTGACCTGTTGGCAGGCGTGAACTTCGAAGCGCCCGCCGGTGTCTTTCGGGGAAACCACCTGGCTATCGAGGCGGGACTGCCCGTCTGGCAAAATCTGGATGGCCCCCAGCTGGAAACCGACTGGACGTTGACGGCCGGATGGCAGTACGTCTTTTGATTGACTTTCGGCCGACTGAATGACGACCCAGGTCAGGGTCGTGGCGGACGCACGTCCTGTCCTTCCTCGCAGCCTGCGCTCGCGGCTTCCATAAGCGCAGTCTTTCGCACCCCATCGAGGACATCAGACTCGGCCACCTTGACGGAGAGGCGTCCGGTGATTTCCGCAGGCCCCGCGAATTTCCTCGCGTGCAGCCGACTATGGATCATAACGCCTATACTATACAGTCACTTGCAAGTCTGGCCTGCCTGTCCGGGCGGTCACTGAACGTGGCATGTCACCGGGGTCGTTAAGAGGCGAGGTTGGTCGCATGGCGAATTCATCCGTTTGTCGGTTTGTGGCGGGCCGGTACAATATGCGGCCTTGAACCCCACGCACGGGCTTCCTTGCGAATGGCAACTGGCTCGCCCGACGTGCGCTGAAAGCGCAGCCCGGAGATCTCAATGACCCAAAAATTGAACCGTTTCAGTTCACGAATCACCGAACCCAAGTCCCAGGGGGCGTCCCAGGCCATGTTGTACGGCGCGGGCCTTAGCGATGCAGACATGGCGAAGGCCCAGGTGGGTATCGCCAGCGTCTGGTGGGAAGGCAATACCTGCAATATGCATCTCAACATCCTCGCCGCGAAGGTGAAGGAGGGCGTGGTGGCCGCGGGTCTGGTCGGCATGCGTTTTAATACCATCGGTGTCTCGGACGGTATCTCCATGGGTACTGAGGGTATGAGTTATTCGCTGCAGTCACGCGATATTATTGCGGACTCGATCGAGACCGTGATGGATGCCCAGTGGTATGACGCCAATATCTCGATTCCCGGTTGCGACAAGAACATGCCCGGTTGCCTCATCGCAATGGGGCGGGTTAACCGACCTGCCTTGATGGTCTATGGGGGCACGATCAAGCCGGGCCACCGTCATGGGCATACGCTCGACATCGTGTCGGCGTTCCAGAGTTATGGCGAGTTCATCGCTCACAAGATCGACGAAGCGACCCGCAAAGATATTGTTCAACACGCCTGCCCCGGTGCCGGTGCCTGTGGCGGCATGTACACGGCCAACACCATGGCCTCGGCCATCGAGGCCATGGGCATGTCATTACCCTACAGTTCTTCAACGCCCGCGGAGGACCCGCGCAAGCTCGACGAATGTGTGCGCGCGGGCACTGCCATTCGTGATCTGCTCGAAAAGAATATCAAGCCGCGGGACATCATGACCCGCGCCGCATTCGAAAACGCCATGGTGCTGGTAATTGCTCTGGGCGGTTCGACCAATGCCGTGCTGCACCTGATTGCCATGGCGCGTGCCGTGGACGTTGATCTCAGCATCGATGCATTCCAGGCCGTCAGTGATCGTGTGCCCTTCCTGGCTGACCTGAAACCCAGCGGCCGCTATGTCATGGAAGATCTGCACAACGTCGGCGGGACGCCAGCCGTTATGAAATACCTTTTGGCCAACGGTCTGCTCAATGGTGACTGCCTGACGGTAACCGGCAGGACGCTTGCCGAGAATCTGGCGGATGTTCCCGATCTCCAGCCCGGTCAGGATGTGTTCCGCACGCTGGAGGCTCCGATCAAGAAGACGGGTCACATCCGAATCCTGAGGGGGAACCTGGCGCCGGGCGGTGCGGTCGCCAAGATTACCGGCAAGGAGGGGCTGGTGTTCCGTGGTCCGGCGCGGGTGTTTGATTCCGAAGAGGACATGTTGCACGCCCTTGAGGGGGACAAAATCCGCAAAGGCGATGCCGTTGTGATTCGTTACGAGGGCCCCAAGGGCGGTCCCGGCATGCCCGAGATGCTGACACCGACGTCGGCCATCATGGGTGCCGGCCTGGGCAACGATGTCGCGCTGTTGACCGATGGACGTTTCTCGGGAGGCTCGCACGGCTTCATCATCGGACATATCGTTCCCGAGGCCCAGGAGGGCGGTCCCATCGGGCTGATTCGCGATGGAGATCTGATTACCATCGATGCAGAGAACAACACGCTGAGTGTGGATCTCGTCGAAGACGAGCTGGCAAAACGCCGTGCCGAGTGGACCATGCCGCCCTACAAGGCGACCCGTGGGACGCTCTTTAAATATATCAAGAACGTGAAGGACGCGTCGCTGGGGTGTGTCACGGATGAGTGAAGGAACGGAATAGAATCCAGAATCCAGAATCCAGAATCCAGAATCCAGAATCCAGAATCCAGGAGCCAGGAGCCAGGAGCCAGGAGCCAGGAGCCAGGAGCCAGGAGCCAGGAGCCAGGAGCCACAATTCAGGATTCAGGATTCACTATCCAGGATTCAGAATCGAGACTGTCTTAGACCTTAGCAGGCTGTTTCCTGAGCTTCTGGTTACTGGCTTCTGGATTCCCCAAAACACCGCTTCCTGTCATGGGAAACGGTCGCATGGCATCCGCAAACCCTGCTAAAACGCCAGTCCTTAGAGCGTGTCCCAGCTCGAGCGCTTGCGCAAGCGAATCTTCGGCAGGATCAGGCCGACGATTATGCCCAGCAGCACCACGCCGGCACCGACCATGAACCAGTCGCGTGCGGTGCGATCCTTAAGGGCCTCGTTTTCCTGTTGCAGCGCCTGTTGATCGCGCTCCATGGCCATCAGCCGACTCTTGAGTTCCTTGTTTTCGGTATCAATGGCAAGGGCGCTGGAGGCGGTACGCTGAATTTCTGCGAGTTGCTGGCCAATCTTGCGGTTTTCGGTCTTGATACGGGTGAGTTCTTTGTCGAGTTCGCCCTTTTGCGATTGCGTCTCGGTAAGTTCCGTCGCGCGTTGCCGGCTGCGGATCTCGATGTCGGCGAGTTGCTTCTCTGCGGCGGCTAGCCGGTCACGGGCTGCCGGAATCTTCATCAGGTAACGGCTGAGCACCCAGCCATCCCGCCCGTCAGACGTCTGGACCTTCGTGTAGCCAGCTTCTTTGTTGACCTCCAGGGCGGTGACCTGGGTGCCACTGGCTAACATGCGGAGGATCCTGTGTTGATTCGTGGTGCCGCTGCGCATCGGAACTTCGAGACGGTCACTGATATAAAGCGTTTCTGCAAAAGACAGATTGGCCAGAATCAGCATGCCGATCATGACAGCGGCTTGTTTCACGTAGACTCTTTGCAACATTCGAATACACCCTGTTTGCCGACTCGGGTAATCATACCGGCACACACTGCTATGCGCCGCTACGCTGTGTTGGCGTGGCTGATCTCGCCAGTGCGCCGGATTACAGATTCCACCCCCACAGGAATCGCGCGAGCATAGGATACAATGGTATGCAGGTGCGCAATGATTGCGCGAATTACGGTTCCAAATCAAGGCTTGACGTCTTTCGGGAGGGTGAGTTGAAGCTTGATGCACAGTGTGACTGGTTGGAGGGCGTGGAACGTGTGCTGTCACCCAACTGTGACGAAAGACCCGAGGGGACCCGGATATCCCTCGTGATCGTGCACGGGATCAGTCTCCCGCCCGGCGAATTCGGCGGTCCCTGGATCGATCAGCTGTTCACAAACCAGCTGGACAGGGGGTTGCATCCCTATTTCGAAGAGATTGCCGATCTCCGCGTATCGACGCATCTGCTGGTGCGCCGCGACGGCAAGGTCGTTCAATACGTGCCGTTCTCCAAACGTGCCTGGCATGCGGGCCCGTCGTGCTTCCGGGACAAGGCGGCTTGTAATGATTTCTCTATCGGGATCGAGCTGGAGGGGGAAGACGAGACACCGTATACGGAGGAACAATACCAGGTCCTGGCGAAACTGATCGCTGTGCTGCGCGAAGCCTACCCCGCGATTGGTCATGACGCTGTGGTTGGCCACTGTGACGTGGCGCCGGGCCGCAAGACGGATCCTGGGCTGGCCTTTGACTGGCAGCACCTGAATCAGTTGTTGATCCAACAGGCGTAGTCCTTTTTCGATCTGCTGATGACAGATAGTATGGCCACCGAATCCACGGAAGAACACGCGAAGGACCAACACCCATTAGCATTTTTTTCGTGTCCCTCCGTGGATTCCGTGGCTATATGAAAATACTGGCACTCAGCTTGATTTCTCAGGAACCGTTACCATTACGTTGAAAGCGTACGAGTCGACACGACCTCATGCGGCCCGCGCGGGTGACAGGCGGACAGGCCCGCCCTTGGGTCGCCCCGCGCAGACGCGGTGAGGAATGCGGGCCACACGCCGGCTTTGACAGACGGTTGCGCCCGGCAATGCGTTGGCTTGCGACTTGCAACGATATTGTTGACACTGTGTAGTTATTGCCCCGTCCACTGGACTCTGGAAGCGCCATGACTCTTATCGCCATCCTGCTTGGGCTGCTTATCGAGCACTTCATTGGACAGCTGCACCAACTGCGCCGCTACGATCTCTTCCAGAGCTCTGTTCTGCGGATGCGCGATTTTCTCGGTGGCGGCGTCTGGGACGGTCTTGCGGGCGCAATAGTGGTTCTTTTGCCCGTGCTCGTTGTGACGGCATGGCTGCAGAGCTGGTTGAATGCGAGCTTTCTGGGTCTGCCTGGCCTGCTGTTCAGTGTCGTCGTTCTGATTTACTGCCTGGGTCCCCGTGACCTGAAGGACGATATCGAGCAGTACCGCGCGGCGATGCTGAAGGATGATTCAGGCCTGGCCGTCCATCTGGCCGAGGAACTGCTCGATACGGCTCCGCCGGAGGATCTCGAGCAGCAAGCCGCGATGGTCATGCGCGCGGTTCTCACGCAGGCACATGTGCGACTGTTCGGCGTGCTGTTCTGGTTCGTTCTGCTGGGTCCGGCCGGCGCCATACTGTTCCGAGCCACGCACTTGCTCACAGAGTTGCAGGACGATCATGAGGGACAGTTCGGTAGGGCTGCAGAGCAGATCTTGACAGTGCTCGCCTGGCCATCGACTCGCCTGGTGGCGCTGGGTTATGCCCTGTCCGGGCACTTCGAGGCGGCGATTGAGGGTTGGCGCCGCCATATCGAGGAAGCCGGGCATTTCGAGAGTCAACCTGAATTGCTGCTGGCGGCAGTCGGCATCGGCGCACTCGATGTCGCGGACCGCGCTCCGGAGGAACTCGACTGGTATGAAATTCTGCACGATGCAATACGCCTGGTATGGCGGACACTGATCCTCTGGGTCTTCGTGGTGGCACTGCTTACCTTGGCCGGCTGGGCAACCTGAAGCGTCTCTGCGGCAAGCTGGCACGAGATTGTCGGAACAGTCATCGTGCTGCCGAGGATAGCTTGTCGCCCGTCAGGCTGCTGGGTCTGATCAACCTGTTGTGGTTCTGCATGCCGGTGCTCGCGGGCATCTCGCTGGAGGATGATGCCGGCAAAGCGGTGAAGCTTGACCGACCGGCTCGACATATCGTCAGCCTCGCCCCGCATGTGACCGAGCTCCTGTTCGAGGCGGGTGCGGGCGAGTCCATTGTTGCCACGGTGGAGTTCAGTGACTACCCGCCCGCCGCGCAAGGCATACCGCGGATTGGCGATGCATGGCGAATTGACCGTGAGGCATTGGCACTCCTGCATCCGGATCTGGTCATCGCCTGGGCGAGCGGCACACCACCGCGTGAGATCGAGGCGATCCGCAAGCTGGGGATACCCCTGTTTTTGTCCGAGCCCAGGCAGCTTCCCGACATTGGTGACCAGATCCGAGTGTTTGGCGAACTTGCCGGGACGGGTGAGCTGGCGAGTGCCGCGGCAGCCCGTTTTGAGGAACATCTGGCACGCCTGCAAAGCACCTATGCTGGCAGATCGATTGTGCCGGTGTTCTATCAAATGAGTCTGCGGCCACTGATGACGGTCAATGGTGATCACATCATCAGTGCCGTTCTGAGGCTTTGCGGCGGCAGGAATATTTTTTCGAGCCTGGGCGTACTCGCGCCCGCCGTGTCCAGGGAGGCTGTCCTTGCGGCTGCGCCCGAGGCTGTCGTGTATGCACTGTCTGCAGAGCAGGACCGTGCTGCCGCGGCGCGTTTCTGGTCGAGGCCACCGCAGGTGCCGGCGTCGCGCAAGGGAAATCTGATCGGCATTCCGGCCGATGTCATCCACAGGCCGACCCCGCGGATCCTGGACGGGGCAGCCGAGGTGTGTGAGGCGCTTGAGCGGGTGAGAAGGGGGGAAAATCCAGAATCCAGAATCCAGAAGACAGAATCCAGAATCCAGAAGACAGAAGACAGAAGACAGAAGACAGGAGTCAGGAGTCAGGAGTCAGGAGTCAGGAGTCAGGAGTCAGGAGTCAGGAGTCAGGAGTTAGCATTAAGCGCCGAGGCTGAGAGCGTCATTGTGGATGCGGGCTGCTTGATTGCTTCGTACATGGAGTCCGTCGCTGTCGTTATGGGTACACGCCTCAAGTCTGCCGAGCACAGTTCGCTGCCTATGCAAACCATCCCCGTTGAAGTTGCAGTCACGCCCGAGAACAAGTGCGGTTTCTGCACCAACTCGAAGTGCTGTACCTACATCACGCAAAAGATACCGGGTCCCCGTTCCAGGGACGATTTCGATCATCTCCTCTGGCAGTTGTCACATGCCGACGTTCAAGCCTATAAGGATCGCGACGGCTGGTTTCTGCTGATCAACAACAAATGTTCGCATCTGCTGAATGACGGTCGCTGTGGTATCTATGAAACGCGACCCCGGATTTGCCGCGAGTATAAGAACGACTATTGCGAGTTCGATGTCCCCGCCGAGGAGGGTTTTCACCTGTATTTTGACGGCTATGAGGCACTGCTGAAGTACTGCAGGAAGCGGTTTAAACAGTGGGGGAGAAAATAGAATTCAGAAGCCAGGAGCCAGAATTCAGAACACAGAGTAGGGGTTGGGTGCGGCGCATCGATTAACTGACGCGCAATGCCTGGCATTTTTTAAATGGCCACGGAATCCACGGAACCCACGGAAAAATTATTAATCAATGCTTTCCTGGCAAATATCCCTCAGCGAAAATGTATTCTGTATTCTGTATTCTGTATTCTGTGTTCTGTGTTCTGTGTTCTGTGTTCTGACTCCTAACTCCTCACCCTCCCTCCCAACTGATCCAGTAGCGCAGCAAACCCGTCAATCGCCTCAAACTCTTCCGTTTCGCGGTCCGGTCCCTTGCTGTCCGGTTTACGGACCGCGAGCAGATGCCGGATACCATACCTGTGCCCCGAGCGCAGCACAGCCAGGCTGTCATCGATGAGAACAGTTCGATCCGGATCGAAGGGTTCACGGAACTGCAGCCAGCGCCAGAAGTGCGGATTCTCTTTCGGCTGTCCGCAGTCATGGGCACAGATCAGGGCGTCGAAATGTCCTCCCAGTCTGGTGCGCTGCATCTTAAGGTCCAGGCTCTTCTGGTGGGCATTGGTTACCAGCACGCTGCGCTTGTCCGTGCGGCTCAGGGTATCGAGAAAATCGACCACATGCGGGTGAACCGCAATCAGGTGGTCCACCTCCGCCTTGAGTTCTGCGATGTCGAGATCGAGTGCCTCGCTCCAGTAATCGACGCAATACCACTGCATCGTGCCTTCCAGGGCGCGAAATTTCGGGAACAGTGTTTCCTTGGCGGCATCAACGTCAAGCCCGTGCCGTTGCGCATAACGCAGCGGTACGTGTTCGCGCCAGAAGTGGTTGTCGAAGTGCAGGTCGAGCAGGGTGCCATCCATGTCGAGCAGCACGGTGTCGATGTCGGACCAGGGGAGCATGGAAAAGAAGGATACAGAAAGGAGAATACAGAATACAGAATACAGAATACAGAATACAGAATACAGGAGTGAGGAGTGAGGAGTGAGGAGTGAGGAGTGAGGAGTGAGGAGTGAGGAGTGAGGAGTGAGGAGTGAGGAGTGAGGAGTGAGGAGTGAGGAGTGAGGTTAGGCGTCAGGAGTTAGGAGTGAGGGTTTC
>Ga0209536_100013062_pt1 | contig 12001 bp, 8 predicted proteins | sample DeeMarSeWOR28_12_FD_187461 | JGI IMG/M metagenome (GOLD analysis project Ga0209536, IMG submission 187461) | Marine sediment microbial communities from White Oak River estuary, North Carolina - WOR-2-8_12 (SPAdes) (version 2) | ecosystem: Environmental > Aquatic > Marine > Intertidal zone >...
CCTGCCGTATCCAAGTTCTTCGAGTCCATCCGCGTCGTACACTTTAAACCCCAGAGCCAGGATGATCGCCCCAACTTCGACCGAAATCAACCTGGGCTGTTCACTGAGATTAATGGCATCTGTTGGACAAATCGAAACGCATTCGCCGCAATCATCACAATAGGGACCACGATCGATCACATATGCATCCGGTGTCGCACGAGCAGCGACTTTGTAAGCTGCTTTACGTTTGGTCATCCCCAGCTGGTAGCTATTGGGCAGTTCGATAGGGCACACATCGGCGCATTTCCCACAGCTGGTGCAGCGGTAGATGTCCACATAACGCGGCTCTTGCCGCAGAGAAACAGTGAAATCTCCAGCCTGACCCTCAACCTCCAGTATGTTTGTATTGGTTAAAATTTCTATGTTTGGGTGCTGGTTGTGCTGGATGTATGCCGGAGATATGGAAGGTCTCGTGCAACCATAACCGTGATCTGCAGTTCCACGGCAAAGAACACAGTCGTGTTGTGGGAACATGAAACCCAGCTGGGATACACGGCCGCCTAAACAGGGCGTTTGTTCAATCAGGTAAACCTTTAATCCAGCATCCGCCAGATCGAGTGCGGCGCGCATACCTCCGATGCCTCCTCCAACTACGAGGGTCGCAGCGGGACCGGTCTGGTAATTTCTTGACAAGGATGTTTGCATTAATGCCTCCCCCGAAGAAGTGGGGTTAAGATACGCGAAATTGCGAATAGGATAATTCCTCCTATTCTTATCGGTATTATAGACACTGGGACATGTTTATGTATGTGTCATTCGTCAATTTTTTTCGGGTAATATGTCCTTTGTTTGATAAAGATCAGATCCCCGTTCTGGGGATCTGAATTGGCTAGTTTTATGATAGTTTGGGAAATTCTTAAAACCCTTATTAGAGTTTAGGTAGCAGGTATTCATAAGCGCTGAGAGAAGCCTTGGCACCCTCTCCGACAGCTACCAGTACCTGTTCCGCATAGCTATTCGTTACATCTCCCGCAGCGAAAATACCCGGTAGGTTCGTACGAGCATAGCAATCAACAATAATGCGACCCTGATCATCCAGATCGACGAGTGATGAAACCATCTGTGAATTTGGGATCAGGTTCATCTCGATGAATGTGCCTTCTGCTTCAATAGATTGTTCTGATCCTGTCGGGCTTTTAACCATTAGCTCGCTGGCGAAGCCATCCCCTTTGACTTCCGTCACTTCGTGACCTTCAAGGATTGTCACATTGGAGGCTTTGGCAAGTTTCTCGCCCAGAGGGCTGCTGAGCGCTTCACTGGATAAACCGATTAAATGTACATGCTTTGCGACGGTAGCCAGCTCCGCAGCAGACCGCAGGGCTAAATCTCCTTCACCGACGACCGCAGTCTTGCGATCGATGAAGAGTGGTGCATAACTCAGAGCTGAATAGCAAAGCCCGCGCATGATGAATTGTTTTTCACCGGGCACTTCCAGTCGTTGTTGTTTCGTTCCGGTGGCGATGATCAATGCTTTGGCTTGCAGTTCACCTCCCCCGCGAGTGGTGACGTTGTAAGTATCGCCATCTTTTTCAATATTTTCTACAGGTTCCATATGGCGTGCAAATTTTAAATATTCGAGCTCGCTGCGGAATTTATTAACCACTTCTAAACCACGAATTACCTGGTAATCTTCAATCCAGGGTAATGCCAGGCGGTAATTTGTTTTACCACCCAGGTCTTTTGAGATCATCAGGACGTTCAGACGCTTGCGAATAGCATAAACAGTGGCGGTTAATCCCGCGGGTCCCCCGCCAACGACGATCAAGTCGTACATGTTTCACCTCGATTATTTTGGCAAAATCTTATTTCTCTCACAACGAACAAAATCCTATTGGATGATGTTCACTCGACAGGAGCATCCTCGATGAACTTCTGGTCCATCATGGTATGAGTCAGATCGCGTGAGCGCTTGATGATGCGGTGGGCGTGTTCAAATAATTCATCATAGCCCAAGCTGAGTTTAGAAACACCTTGCTCCTGGGCTTTGATCGCGACGGCGGCCGCCTCCCTTGGGAAAACCTCCCAATCATCCATCGTCGGTAGGATGAGTTCTTCATCCAACTTGTCACCCACGTGATCTGCTAATGCTTTTGCGGCCGCGAAGCACATCTCATCTGTAATCGTTGTGGCGCGCACGTCCAATGCACCGCGGAATATGCCCGGAAAACCAAGTGAATTGTTGACCTGGTTGGGAAAATCAGAGCGGCCCGTAGCCACGATGCGTGCACCGGCAGCCTTTGCCTCCCAGGGCCAGATTTCGGGCACAGGGTTGGCACAGGCGAATACGATTGCATCTTCAGCCATCGTTTCCACCCATTCCTGCAGGATCACTCCTGGTCCAGAGCGACTTAATCCGATTACTACATCAACGCCTTTCATCGCATCGGGGATACCGCCCTGCCGTCCTTCGGCATTCGTAGTCTGGCAAAGGTGCCATTTATCGACGTATTCGGCTTTCCTCAGTTCCAGGTCTTTTCTATGCGTTCCCAGGATTCCTTTGCTGTCAACCATAAAGCATTTTGCAGGATCAGCACCCCAGCCAAAGATCAACCTTGAGCATGCGACGTTAGAGGCACCAGTTCCAATAAAAGCGATCTTGACCTCGCCCATTTCTTTTTCAACGACCTTTAAGGCATTGATCAAGGCAGCCAGCGTTACAGTTGCTGTACCCTGCTGGTCATCATGCCAGATTGGGATTTCAGCCTTTTCGCGCAGTGTATCCAGGATATAGAAGCACTTCGGCTGGGAGATATCTTCCAGGTTGACGCCGCCGAACCCGGGTTGTAGCATTCTCACGGCGTTAATGATCTGGTCAGGATCCTTGGTATCGAGCATGATTGGTACACCATCAACACCGCCTAGGTATTTATAAAGCAACGCCTTACCTTCCATAACTGGTAGGCCTGCCTTGGGTCCAATATCACCTAATCCTAATACGCGGGTGCCATCGCTGACGACAGCGACAGTGTTCCACTTGTTTGTGTATTCATACGCCAGGTCGGGATCCTCGGCAATGGCTCTGCAAGGAGCAGCCACACCTGGTGTATACCAGATGGCAAAATCGTCGAAATCCCGCACGCAGCATTTCAAGGTTGTTTCAATTTTCCCCCGGTAGAAGGGATGTAGTAGCATCGCATCTGCGGAGGGTTTTTTTGCTTTTGCGAGGAGCTCATCTACGTTGACAGGATCTTTTTCTTTAAGCATTTTGTTCTCCACTTCCAGAGAATTTGAAATTCATTATTATTGCTGCAGGTAAGAATCAGCATAAATGACTTGGTTGAGCAGGATTTGAACCGTCTTCCATATGTCCAACTGTGCTGGATCATTCATGTCGACATCTTCGACCGACGGCTCTTCCATATTGGCAGTTCGTTCTGCAATCTTGAGATACAGTTTCCCAACCGCTGTCGATTCATCTTTCTCTTCGATGATTCGAATGGTCTCTTTTAAGCCATCATCCAGGGGATCAGCAATCATCATTTCCAGGCCAACTCCCATCAGCATGGCACAATAAACCTGGTTGATCAAAGGACGGTTCTCACGAGGTACCGCATTCGATACATTAGAAAGTCCCACAGAAATTGCAGGTGCAGGATCCCAGGCGTATTGCAGGGTGCGCACGGCCTCCAACAGGTGGGGACAGTATTCCTGACATCCGGATACCGTCAGTACCAGGGGGTCGATGATCAAATTTTCCATTGGGAAGTCAATCTCGAGCATACGCGGGATCAGCTGTTCGATAGCAATGTTTACCCTGTCATCCGCTGAGATGGGAATACCGCCACTGCCCATGGTCAATGCGATCAACTTGGCATCATATTCCTTTGCCAACAAGGGGACTTTTTCCAGCCGTTCTGGCTCTGCAGAGGTGGAATTTATTATCGCTTGAGCCTTGGTAACCTTTTTCAAACCTGCTTCAATTCCCATCAGGTTTGTGCTGTCGAAGCTCAAAGGGACGTCCGTCACCTCTTCAATGATCTCAACCATCCAGGGAAATACCTCTTCCCAATCCTTCTTGCGAGGTCCCAGGTTGATATCGAGTGCCTTGGCTCCCCCATCGACCTGCTTTTCAGCAAGATCCTGGAAAAACTTGGCATCTCTTTCCTTCAAAGCAAGCTTTACCTTTTCTGAAATGATATGAATATTTTCTCCGATTATGTACATACGTGCCCTCCTAAGTTAGTTCCTTCTTGGTGATGGCTGCTTCAACCGATGGAAAGCGTGATAAATCTGTATGGGGAAGAAACAGCGCAGACATGAATGCATCGTAAAATGTGTTGTCAGCGGATAATTCGATGTATGTCATCCCTGACGCAATTTTTGTTATTCTCTGGCGCGCCTGGCGGTCGAGTAAAGCCAGGTATGCGCCTCGCACAGCAGTGTTTCCCAGGAATTGAAATTTATCCCAGGATAAATCTGGCAACAAACCGATCTCAATCGCTTTTTCTACGTTGATGTATTTGCCAAACGAACCTCCGATCAATACTTGTTCAACCCACTCTAATGGGATTCCAACACTGTTGGCCAAAATGGTAAATCCAGCATAGATGGCTGCCTTAGCACGCAACAGGTTATCGACATCAACATGGGTGATGACAATATCATTGTCAATACTGGTCTCATCAGCATAGCTAATCACATATTCCCAACCGTGTTCACCTTGCCTGATACGAGGAGATTTGTTGCTTTCATCGAAATTACCAGCCTTGTCGATCACCCCTGTCAGGAACATCTCTGCCAGCAGAGCGATCAGTCCACTGCCGCAGATACCACGCGGCTTTACACCACCAATCACTCGAAAAGTTGGTTCAAGCGTACCATCATTGATCCATATATCCTCAATTGCACCTTTCGTGGCGCGCATGCCGCTGCCTACCCCTGCCCCTTCAAAGGCTGGTCCTGCAGAGCAGGCACAGGTTACCAGCCATTCACGTGAGCCGAGCACGATTTCCCCGTTTGTGCCAACATCCATGAACAAGGTGACATTCTCGGTGTCGTCTACACCTGCTGAGAGGACACCAGCGGAAATATCTGCACCGACATAACTGGCCACGCCAGGCAGGCAATCGACAGTTGCCTCTGGGTGTATGATTAAACCCACCTCCCGCCCCATTAATGGTGGGACCTGGTTGACAGTTGTCGTGAATGGCATCAGGCGGATATTCTCAGCTGGGATGCCCAATGCAAGGTGGATCATCGTGCTGTTGCCAACGATGCTTGTTTTTATTATCTGTTCCGGTATGAGCGGTGGGTCGGATTTCACCCTTTTACAGGCGGTTTCTAACAATTCGTTGATCGTTTCGACTACCAGGTTGCGCAGCTTCTCCTGCCCGCCATCTTTACCAGCAAAGATGATCCTTGAAACGACATCCTCACCACGTGAGATTTGCTTGTTATATTGGGCTGCTTGCGCTTCCACCCTGCCCGTGATCAAGTCTACCAACCATACAGTAACTGTCGTGGTGCCAATATCGATAGCGGCTGCCCACAAGGGGGGTGGAATCAATTCCTTTCCAGGCAGTAGCTCGATCAGGCGTGGGCGATTATCCTGGTAATCAGCGGATCCCAGGTCCAGGATGGCGGTTACTTCCCAATCACCTTCTCTCAGTATAGTTCCAATTCTTCGAAGCAGAGGCAGGGATATCTCAACCTGGTCTATACTGGCCTGCTGGCGAAGTGCTGTGCGCAAGCGTGACCAGTCATCGGTCTGGTCACTCATATCCGGTGGATTAAGGGTCAGCGGGTGAGCCTGGATAGTCTGATCCAGGTTGAAGTCGTACCCAGGAGGGACCGTGATTTCTGCTGCAGTACGGTCAGTTGTAAGCAGCCGCTCAATCTTTTCCTGTTCTGGGACCGAGACGCGGATATCACCTTCGATAACGGTTTGACATGCCAGGGCAAAACCCTGGTCTAAATCCTCCTCAGATAGCCGGATTGTACTGCGTCGCCGTACGTTACCTTCAATGATTTGAAGAGCACAACGCCCACAGCGCCCCTGCCCACCACATGGTTGATTGAGATCGACTCCTGCAAGCTGTGCAGCTTCTGAAAGCAGGGAGCCGGTCTTCACAGAAACCGGTGGTTGGCCTGTATCAAAAGTGACAGTGTGATCGGTCATCGATCGCTTTTCAAACGCTTCACAGGAGTGCGGCGTGATCTAAAGAACCTGCTTCATGTATGATGGTAAATCAACTGCTTCCCGTGGTCCAACCTTTATTGCCCAACCGGGCAGCTCCTCTTCTAATTCGCCAGACAATACAGCCACATGTCCAGGTAGGACAACCTGCTTCTTACTGATTTTATCTGCGACGTTGAACTCTTTGACAGCTTTGGCGATCCGTTCAGCATCGAATTTCCCCGCGGCCCAGGCAGTCAGCACACTCATCCCTTCAGCATCCGTTACCAGCAACCAGGCTGGTAAACCGGATCCCTCCACCTCGTTTGCCACACTGAAATATGTAATGCTGAAGTTCGTGGTAACCAGCAAAGGATCCTCCGGCTTGGGAGCGTTTATCTCATACAACCCTGGTTGGACCTGGATTGGCTTTTGTGGGTCTGTGTAGATATTTTGTCTCAGCACCAACAAGGGGTAAACTGTTGCTGGACTGAAATTATCGATCACGATGAAACCGGCGTATTTGCTGATGGCTTGCGCTGCCAGCATGCTTTCTAAACCAGAATCTCCGACGTCGCCAGGGAAGGCGATGATGGGAAAACCGAGTGGGCGGAAATTCTTTTTCAAGGATAGACGGCGGATCTGTGTGTTATATGTCAAACCGGAACTAAAATCTCTCCCACCGGGATCGACTACCAGGTCTTCGAGACCTTTATCGGTGATCTTCTGGGTAAGGTCAGCGAGGCCATCGAGGGTTGTATCAATTACGCCCAAGGCACACTTTTGTTCTTTTGCCAATATTGCCATCGCCTCCCAGTTATTCGCATCAGCCCCGTAGATGAGGGGAGTTTCTCCTGAGAGGCTTTCGAGCCCTGCTTTCATTATCTCGGGATCACGGCTCATCAGCACGAGTGGTTTTTGGCTGGCTTTCCGAACTACAGATACAGCTTGAGAGAACTTTCCTGCATCACCAGAAACGGAGGCAACCGCAAAGCCATCAATTGACAGGTCAATGCCCACGTAATTGACTTTATAGGCATCTGCAGCACTCACCTTGGCTTTGATATCGGCCTCAGCTTCTGTGTCCATAATTCGTAGAAAAATTCCCGGCATGTGGTAGAAAGTCTTCTCATGGCGGAAGAGGACCACTTCATTGCCAGCTTTGCTTTCATGACCATCCGATTTCAATGCAACCAAACGGATGGGTGGTGCAGCAGATTCTGCCAGTTGGGCTTGAGAGTCTTCACTGACATATGGGCAATCTGCCAACTCGACTTGCTTGGCTGCTAATTTCATGGCGAAGGCCAGACAGGTAGGAAAACCGCATTCCTTGCAGTTCGTTTGGGGTAGTAGTTTGTATATTTGTATTCCAGTTAAGGCCATCTTTGGCTCTCCAATTTACGATTGATCAAGTGTAGTTACCCATCACAGAAAATGAAGGAAAAGGCTTTATGCTGTCTCTGGTACAGCCATCAATCCTTCAATTGCGGTTTTTACCCGCTTTATACTCTCCGGGTGCCGGAGAACAACGATATCTGCACCCGATTCAAGCAGGGTGATCGAGGTTAAAGTCTCCCAGTTTATGCCCCTCTCTTCCCAATCTCCCCAGGATTCAGGGACTCCCTCACCGACCTTCGCTTCTTTAGTTTTCCATGCTTCGAAGCCTGGGGTAACGAGCATCGGCAGCTGGGTCATATTGTCACCTTGTAATGCTGCCAAGCGTAAACGTTCCATGGCTGAATAGCCGTATTCGATTCCATAGCCCAGGGCACCTGTGGTTGGATCCATCAATACCCTATCAAGCGGGAAATCCATATCACTGATCAAGATATTCAATTGCTTGGCGAGATTGACATCCATCGGGGTGCGAGCTACAACCAGGTGATCATTTGCCATGGCTGTTGCCACGATGGTGCGGTAATTCTTGTCCTCGCAGATACCCAACACCAGACGTTCACCCTTCGTGGCTTCGGCTACCGGTACCAACAATTCGTTGTCTAATTCTGCTTGCCCGGGACCAAATACCATCAGCGGCAAGCCGGTGGTTTCCAGCACCGATTTAACTGTTGAGACAGCGCTTTCAGGGGTTGTAGTTTCTCCAGCGGCATCTGTCAAATGGAAAGTCAGCTGAATCAAATCACAACCCTGGTCTTCTGCTGCTCTTGCCCAGGCAGCCGGGTTCTCTGCTGCTTCACCCCAAGCTTCTAGCAGCAGGGGAGACCAATCTTCCGGGCGGCGATCCTTGATTTCAACTGCGATTACCGGTGCATTCGGCATTTCAGATTCGAAATGCATGAACGGCAAGGTTTTTTCTCCTCCGACCGTGACAGTGCGGGCGCGGCTGCCGCCCTGTTCCACGGTGGCACCCAGGGTGACACTGCGTACTTCACCAGGCCACGTATCTTTTGGGACTTCTATTGGCATGAGTTTATGCTCCTTTACTCACTGGAGAGATGAATCCTCTCCAGTGTTATTTCCAGATTGTTTGGTGATATTGCTTTTCTTTGATTTATCACGGCGTTGGATGAAATCATCCAGCGGTGCAATGCGTTCTGCTCGAATCCCAAGATCGCTCAGGTCAGCCTGGTTTTTGGCTACCAGAAGACGCAAGAAATGTTTGTACGAAATTGCTGCCGCGGGATACTCAATGCCAGCTGCATGATGCATTAAGAAAAAAGTGCGTACCCCCTGGTCGCGCATCAATTGCGCAGCTGCAGTGAGGGGAATTTCAGGTGGGATTTGGGGTACATCCTCTCTCATTACATCGATTGCTGTGAGATTTTTGTACTCATTGCGTGAGAAAGCTGCAACGAGTTCATCCTGGCCCACCACTCCCAGGGCTTTTCCTTCTTCGAGGACGATTACCTCGTCGAGATCTTGATCGAGCAGCAACCGGGCGATTTCTTGTAATTTGGTTTGGGGGGTACAGGTCAACACACCGACAGTCATCAGGTCGCGCACAAGGGTGGGGAGATCTGTATCAGGCATGCCAGCCTTCATGTTGGTATGTAAGAATTAGGGATGAGAACTCCGGGTTTCATGTCTGAGGCTCTCATCCCTCTATTCGCAAGCCGTTAGAAAATGGGATCCATGACGAGGGCCGGATGATTGTTTTCTTCCATCCAGGCCAGGAGTTCATCCACCGATGAGACATTACGCTCGTCTGCGATCTTGCTGATCAGATCAGGATCGCCTTCCCGCTCTGCAACTGCAGCAAGCTCATCAGCCATGGTCTCTTTGAGAACGCTGCTCATCCAGACCACACGCTTAAAGCCGCCATCAGAGGATATGAATTTCGGGCTGATCAGGTAAAACTTGCCCACGCCCATCACACCAGGCGTTTGCAGACCACCGCCGGCAATACCTGCCAGGGTGCTGAAGGTCATTCCAGCTGGAGTCATGCTGGTGTCTTCACGACTGACCACCATGACACCGTTGGATTCTGGGATCAGCATCACGATGCACTCAAAGCAGCCACAGGCTGTCATAGGGTTCTCCATGATCGAGTACATGGCTACTTCTTCAACTACACCGTGCGATCCTACCTTGGCATAATCGTTGGTTCCAGACCAATATCCCTTTTCCAGGTCGACCAGGGTGCCGAGCTTGATTGGTTGGTTTGGACCTGTGGGGTTGATGCTGTAAGATGCTTTGCAGTCCAACCAGTTGTATGCACCGCACAATCCCAGTCGTTCAGGACTGACGACGCACACGTGATTTGGAGCAAAGGACTGGCACAGGGTGCAGGAATAAAATTCGTCCACCGAATCGTCTGTCAGATCTGCCAGGCGCTTGTTGCGGAAGTCATAGGCTTCACGAGCCTTTTCCAACCAGCCGTGCATCTGTTCGGGTTCTGTATAGACAGTCACTTCTACCTTGTCAACGATTGCCCCAAAATCAGAGTGATATCGGGCGTGCAGGATCTTTCCGAAATGCTCGAGATTGAAGCCTTTATCGGCAGCTGCGTTCGAAACGCGAATCCAGGCAATATCACGCTGCCCGATGTGCTGGATGCCAGAAGCGCCGTTTATGAAATAGTGGATCTGGCGTTCTAATACAGGTTCAAAATCCTCCTGCATCTGACGGCCAGCGACCTTTACCACAATGCCAACATCCATGCTGCCCTGTTCTTCGATTTCATCAAAGCCAGGACCAACGACCTCCACTTTGCCATCGACGACATCTTCAAGCGGTACCATTTGCAGGTATTCGAAGCACCTGGAGCGTTTACCGCCAAATTCGACACGCATATCTGCTTTACGGACGACTTCACCTTCGAAAGCGGAACCATAGGGCACCGGGACTGGGACATCGGCAACCTTGACTTTGACACCGCGGATTTCGATGCACTTCTGCACCATCCGCTCAGCGCGTTCCAGGTCGTCCTTGGCTTCGATTTCATTAAACGGCATGCTGACCACATGCTCATAGGTGGTGACACCGGTGGGTAGGATTTCCGGGATTACCGTATCGGCGATCACCGGGAATCCGAAATTGATCGCACCTGCAGCCGCAGCATACTTCAGATCATCCACTTCACCCAGGGCGAGCACAAATGCGAACACGCGGTTCTTGTTGTAAAGTAAGATGTCACGAGCCATGCCGCCCTTCAAGCCACCGAAGGTTAATGCTGAGCGGACAGCGAAGCCAAGCGCATAAATCGCACTGAGTGTGTCTGTACCGAAGGGTACGGTGTAGGTGTCATACCCCAATTCGACACCTTCTTCAACTAGCTGGTGAATGATGCTGCGACCGTTCACGTTCCCGGAGAGGAAGGTCAAAATGTTGCGCCTCTGCAATTCGCGCACGATCTTGACTGCAACCTCGTTAGATTTTGCTGCGCCAACGATGGCTGCAAAGCCGGGCATTCTACCGTCGACCAGCTGGATACCCCAGGATCGGAGCTGGATGTCATCTATCGGTCCATTCAAATGCCCATCAGCACCATTTCCATTGCCGCCATCGGGGCTGGTGAATGCGGTGCCTCCAGCCAGCTCAAACCCGGGCATTGGTTCAGGTTGTAATCCATAAACAAAGCGGATGGCTTCGATCGTCTCTGCAGCAATCAAGGTCGCCATACCGCTATCAAGGGTTTCACCCAGGTAGGGTGTCCACTTTTGGTTGGATGGCACAGGGTGAAGCAGCTGTTTAGCATGCTTCATTACAGGACCTAACTGACCGAGCGTCTCAACTTCAATACCTGTCATACCATTGATCAGTGGCAGGTAGTAGGCAGTGTTTGGGAAACCAACTGGTGTATCAGCCCCTTTCTCAGCCAGTGCTCTCTGCAGCATAACTTCTGCTTCTGTGACCAATGCATTTGCACCGCGAATCGCACGAGATGCTATGTAACGAGACATGAAATATCCTCCTATTTAATCAGCTGCGACGCCATAAATGGCTGCGGCGCGTTCTTCTAAGGGCAGCTGCTCAATTTCGAGCATGCGGGTATCGCCACTCTCGCCGAAACGCTCCGAGTTATATTCAGGCAAGCCCAGTGCAGCTCGTTTCTTATCAATATGTTCAAGAGTGGCAGTAATCATATCGTCTGGATCGGCAATAAACTCTAATTTTCCGCCATACAGTTCCTCCCATCCTTCACTGATATAGCGAGCTACGATTTCGCTATCTGCAACCCTGTCGGGCATGCCGCTGACAGGGGAGGAACCGCCAAATATCACGTATGCACCAGAAGCGACGCAGTAGGTTCCAATCGCGAGTGCTTTTTCACTCATCCATTCTGGGGCGAGGCCAACTGCCGGGACCTGGTCGATATCATCTCCAAGGCCTCCTTCTTCAACCATCTGGGTCAGCACCGTCAGGATGCGAGTATTATCAACACAG
>Ga0209536_100013063_pt1 | contig 12000 bp, 9 predicted proteins | sample DeeMarSeWOR28_12_FD_187461 | JGI IMG/M metagenome (GOLD analysis project Ga0209536, IMG submission 187461) | Marine sediment microbial communities from White Oak River estuary, North Carolina - WOR-2-8_12 (SPAdes) (version 2) | ecosystem: Environmental > Aquatic > Marine > Intertidal zone >...
CATGCCCACGCGTTCGAGCGCGTGCAGCGCGGTCCGCTTGTCGGCGGCGGAGGGCCGCCGGAACCAGCCGCGCTTGCCGTAGCGGCCCATCAGCACGACGTCGAACACGGACGCCGGGAAGTCCCAGTCGACCGATTCGCGCTGCGGGACGTACGCGACGCGCTCGCGCGCCTGCGCGTAGGCCTGGCCGAACACACGGACGTAGCCCGACGAGAGCGGGACGAGATCGAGCGCCGCCTTCAGCAGCGTGCTCTTGCCGGCGCCGTTGGGGCCGACGATCGCCACGAGGTTTCCCTCCTGCAGCGACAGGTCGACGTCCCAAAGGACCGGTTTGGTGTGGTACGCGACCGTCAGGTCGTGGAATTCGAGCACGGGTGTCTTCACTTCAACGCTCCCACCACCGTGTTCACGTTCGAGCGCACCATGCCGACGTAGGTGTCCTCCGGCGGCGTGCTCCCCATGGCGTCGCTGAACAGCGTGCCGCCGATCTTCACCTCGCAGCTTCAACATGTGGATCAGTTCTTCAGGTTTGATAGGTGAGCCGCGTTTTTTTACCGTGACCTGCCCCACATTCCTGTCTCGCAAGTATTCCCGCAGGCGTTTGAGGTTGAAAGGGAACCAATCTTCAACTGTCCAGACCCTGGAGAATGGATTCTGGATCTCATCTCGTGCAGTCAGGTAAGCGATATCCGGGTCAAGCTGGGCAGCATCCAATTGTGTTCCCAGCTGTGCCACTAGGCCAGCCCGGATAACCGCTGGGTCCGGTTCATACAGGTATCCCTGCGGCTCGCTGATTGGTAATACGCCAATATGCTCCTCACCTGCCAACGAGTATGGACCCGGCAAGATCGTCGCCCGGCGTGACACCCCTTTCAGCGGTCCAAGCCAGAGCAGCGCTTCCTTGAGCTCTCCACCCAGCGAGACAAATTCCAGCTCCGCATCAAATCCTGCAATCTCTGACTTGTCGACCCCTGGGGAAAGTTTAACCCCGAGTACTGGAAACCTGGTCTGCCATGCGGTGATGATATCCAGCGGCGGCTGGTAGCCCAGTACGGAATATACCCGGCGCCCGGCCTTCCTCCTGGCGGGGTCAAAGAATAAGCCTGTTCCTTCAGAACTCGCAGCAGGCAGGGAGGCCTGCAGGTCAGCACGCACAAAATTCATTCGGTCAGCCAACCCTAGTGCGTCAGCGTTGGATTTTGCCATCCCCAGGCGGAGGGAATCCGAATCGATACCCAGCGTGGGAGATAAGTGGCACATATTCAAAGCATCGCTGCCGATCGAACAACCCAGATCGATCAGCCTGGCTAACCCTGCATATCGATCTGCGCGGTACTTTGAGACCTGGTACGGACTGGCCTGTTCGAGTGCCTCCCGGGTGAAGAACATCTTGTCTGCCTGCGGAAATTTTGTTTTGGCTTCCCTGCGCAGAATAGCAGTCTCCAGAGCAGCCCGGGCTATGCCAGGCGGATAGATTTTCTCAAGGTTTTGGAAATGCAGCAGGTAATCTGCTTCAACTGGCTCCAGTTGAACAGCGGCAGCCAAAGCATCTTGTCCTGCCTTGCTGAACAGGAGTTTGAAGGAGGCTAAGTCCATCGTGATACGCTCAAGAATCGTACAGCAAGATGCCCCTAGGCAGATTCCGGTCTATCGGCGGCTGCCATCATCGCGGCTGCCTGGCGACCAATTTCTACAGCAAAATTTGTCCCCCGGTCCCAGGGATATACCTGGCTCATGCTGGCAAAGAATAAACCAGGAATGGGTGTCTTTATCGGCGGGATATTGGCGGAATGATTTACCTCGGGGACAGGCTGGGCATACTTCGTGCGGAAGAGCCAGGACTTATTAATCCATTCTGGGGTGAATTTTTCGTTGATGCGCGTGAGCGAGGGCATGAAGCGTTCCAGCAGTTCATCCTTGCTGAGCTGGAAGTACTCGTGATCCGGGTCCAGGTAATCCCCGCAGTAAACGATATGGTCTCCTGCGAAGTGATCCTTGGGGACATAATTGGTGTGCTCGACCAGTGCCAGGAAGGGGAACCCGGCTGCCTTGGGTATGTTGTACCAGTAATAGCCTTCCTGAGAGAGCTGCTGTTTTAACGACAGGATCAGGACCACGGCGCCCATGCTCTTCAATTTAAGCAGGCTGCCAAGGTATTCTTCGGGCAGGGAAGGCGCCAGTCGCGCCAGGAAGCCGGGCGAGGTGGTGACCAGGCATTGGTCAAACGTGTGTACACCAAGCCCAGTTTCAAGTTGGAGGCTCCCATCTTCCTGAGGATTTACCAGCGAAACACCTGTGCCAAGGTTCAGCGCAACACCTGACGCAGTTAAGCGCTCCGCAAAGAGATCGGCAAATGCCTGAAAGCCTCCCTCGAAGGTTCCCAACCTGGTTGTGCGGGCTTTCAGGCGTGCCCACATCCAGGCCATGTTGACCACTTTATGGTGTTTACCAAATTTTCCAACCACCAGAGGTTCCCACATGGATTGGTAAACTCGCTCACCTGCCCAGCGCCGCATCCAGGCTTCGACCGTGGTTTTTTCCAGGGATTTCCAATCATTTGTCAGGCGCAGGTAAAGCCCCACCAGACCAAAGCGGATTTTATTGAGCCCCCATCCCAGTCCCGGGAAGAGCAGTGCGTTTACATAGGAATCGAAGGGGTAAAACTTTCCCTGGTGGTATACCACGGTATAAGGGCGCGGGAAGAGCACCCTGTCAGATAGGCCCAATTCCTCGATCAAACCCAGCATATGTTCATCAGAGGCAAACCAGTGGTGGTAATATTTTTCGACGGACCATTCCCAGTGAGGCTCTTTAATACCGCTGGCCAATCCACCGACAAAATTTTCTTTTTCGAAGATCGTCACCTGGTGACCGGCATTTACCAGGTCATAGGCGGCTGCCATGCCACCGATACCCGCTCCCACGATTGCTACATTTCTTTTATCGGACATGCGCTCATCTCTTTGAATGAATCACGATCACCTTTCCTCGATCCGTACCTGTTCCATACTTTGATCCCACTTGACTCCAGCCCTCGCCAGGTAGTAGGCACCCAGGGCAGTGATCGGTACCCACAGGGCGACATGTAACACCAGGGTATACCCCGCGGCGATTGCCTTTTCCACGCCGTACGCTTGCAGCACCGCGATGCCGGGTGCGTCAAAGGTGCCAACGTATCCCGGCGCCGAAGGGATCGTAGTAGCAAGGTTTACAATACCGTTCATCAGCATCAGGGTGAAGAAGCTCACCTCCAGCGGGAAGGCGTGCATCACAAACCAGTACTTGCCTGTTTCAAGCAGCCAGATCACAATGGATGTAACGAAGATCATCAATACATCCTTCGGTGAACGCAATGCTGCCAGTCCACCCAGGAAATTCTCTGCCAGGCTGATCACCTGATCCCTGAAACGAGCAGGGATCATGCGGGAGATCCACTTCACAAACAAGATCGCACGCTCAGGGTAGATGCCTGCCAGCAAGAACAACGCCAGCACTCCCAGGAAAGCCCCCGCACCCCATAAAGCCAGGGTCTGGATATTGCCGATGAAGCCCGAAGAAGAGGTCAACCGCGCCAGTTCCGGCAGATTGAGGAAGACAAATCCCAGCATCACCACGCCATCAAAAACTCGCTCAACGACGATCGTCGCCAGGGAAGCCGAGATGGGCACTTCCTCAAACTTCTTCAGCACGATAGCCCTGAGCACCTCCCCCGCCCGCGCCGGATAGATGTTGTTTCCCATGTAGCCGATTGCCGTGATGGGGAAAAGAGTCGTCGTGGGGATCGGTTTCACTGGGCGAAGGAGATAATGCCAGCGCCAGGCCCGGGCGATCACACCTACCAGGTAAATCAAAACCCCGGGTATCAGCCACCAGTAATTTGCCCCCTCGAGTGTTTGCCACACATCGCCGAAATTCAAACCCCGCAGCGCAATATAAAGGAAGAAAAGGCTGATTGCAACACCAGCCCAAAACTGCCAGCGTCTCATGGCGCGGATTCTACCATCCCGCTTCCCCAATAGACTTCGATGCTCATAGGATTCCTATTATTTCTCGCTTGCAGCTTTTCCTTCGCCGTTAAGGCAGACACTTTCAGGAAATCAAGCCGAGTCTTATTCTACGCTAATTCTGAGCAATCATGCGTGCTTTTTCCTGGGTTATAATCGCCGCATGAGCGAATTGTTTGAGCTGCCAGTTAACCAAGAAGCACCCGATTTCACCTTGCTGGATATGGAGGGAAATTCCCATAATTTGCATGATCACCTCGGACAAATTGTCGTCCTGAATTTCTGGTCAGCCGAGTGTCCATGGTCAAAGCGTAGTGATGAGGAAATTCTCCAATATTTGAATGAATGGAAGGCAGGTGTTCAATATCTGCCAATTGCATCCAACGCCAACGAGAGCCAGGAAATTATCCAGGAGGAAGCAAACGCCCGACAGCTGCCTTTTATGCTCCACGATCCTGAGCAGCGTGTAGCTGACCTTTATCAAGCTGTTACAACACCGCATATCTTCGTGATCGATGCGGATGGCATCCTGCGTTACAAGGGAGCTACCAACGATGTCACATTCAGGCAACCTGAAGCGACGGTTAATTACCTATACAACGCAGTTGAGGCCCTATTGGCTGGAACCTCTCCCGATCCAGCGGAAACTCCTGCATATGGTTGTACGATTGTGCGCGCTGCCCCCTGACTCCACCCGCAGGTATTCTTCTTGCCCGAACAATAACTCGCTGCCAGTTTTTCTTTCGGCGCTACACCCATGGACTAGAAAATTTTGTAAATATCCTGCTTTTTCCACCTTGAGAGGCATTAGAAAGGTCTAATCTTCCATTGTCCTTACATGGTGGAAACGGTACAAAAAATCGGGTAGAATCGGGTGAGCAAACTTGCCAGTCAGACTATATTTTCAAGGATTATGCATGAGTGATAAAGATTCAGCTCAAAATGTAATCGACTCTTACCGTAAAAGGCGCCAGAACACCACCCCCTTCCTGATCGGCGGGGTGGCAATTGTTCTGATCGCGGTAGGAATTGTTGTGCTAATTTTGTGGCTCACAGGATCAAGTGGACCATCTCTCTCCTTTATGGCTAGTCCGACGCCAACCGCGACGGAGACCGCCACACCGACCGCAACCGCAACGGCTTCTCCAACGGCAACCAATACCCCGACGATCACCAATACCCCGACAGCTTCTGAAACACCGACTGCATCGGGACCATTTATTTACGTCGTGGTTGAAGGTGACACCCTCGATTCTATCGCAGCCCAATTTAATGTCAACATCTTGGTGCTGATGGCGTTAAATAATATGACCGATAGCCTCATCAGGGTCGGAGATGAACTGCTGATCCCCAACCCTGACCTGGCTCTCGATACGCCCACTCCCATCCCGACCGGGTGGCGCGGCACAATCGAGTACCGCATAGCCGTGGGAGACACCCTGGAGCTGATCGCCCAGCGCTTCTTCAGCACTGTCGAATCGATCATGGAGGAAAACGAAATCGACAATGCCAACGAAATTCTGGTTGGTCAGATCATCGTTATCCGGGTCAATATTGCCACACCGGTACCCACCAGCACTCCCAGGCCTACTATCCTGACACCTTCGCCCACCCCATGAGCGAAGAATGAGATCAGGTAAAAACCGCCGGCAGCTACCGGCGGTTTTTCTGTTTGACTTCATTCAAAAATGGATCAGCTCTAAGGTAACGAGCGGCTTACTTCAGCAATCCGGTCCAGGATTTGTGCTGCTTCCTGTTGATCTGCGATATGCACCCTGCCGTCGAAATCGACATGCGTGGGGATCAGCTGATAATCCAGCAGCTCACTTCCTTCGAAACTAGCGATCAATATCACCCCCTGCTGGTGCTGCAGGTCCCAATTCTGGTCGAAGACAAAATTCCCCAAGCCGTAGAATACCGGTACCCCGTCCACCTCCTCGATCGCCTGAATGACATGCGTGTGATTCCCCACCACCAGGTCTGCCCCGGCTTCAACCGCCACGCGGGCCAGGTCTAACTGCGACCAGTTGGGCATTGGTACATCCTCGGGTCCCCAATGAGGCATCACGATCACCACATCCGATACTTTTCTAGCCTCCTGGATAGCGGCCCTCAGGTTCTCCTCGGTCAGCACCGCGATGCCTGGCGTATCTTCTGAGGCAAAAGCGATCGGCTCCAGCTGGCCAAGTGAAACAAACCCGAAGCGAACGCCATTAATATCCACCACCACTGGCTGCAGTGCTTCCTGCAGGTTATTCCCAGCACCGATAGGCAGAATTCCGACCCGGTTTAAATTTTTCATGGTGTCCTGGAAAGCACGATCACCACAGTTATTTAAGCCGCAGTTCTTAATGTGATTGGTAGCCACGCTCATCAGGTCAAATCCAGCCCTCTGCAGGGCATCTGCGTTCTCTGATCCTCCAACCAGGACATACGTGGGGACACAGCCGGTGCGCGGCGGGTAATCGCTGATTGTGGCATTTAAAGTTCCGATTGCCAGATCCGCGCCCTGGATCACCTCCCTCACCTCGTCATACAGGTAGTCGCTGTCCTGGTACTCGTCAATTGCAGCCTGTACGCAGCGGGCAGGCACGATCACACCGGTAAACAGCAAGGTAGTTCGGGGAATTTCTGTTGCGGTTTGGGTGCTGGTGGGGGCCGGGGATTCGCTCGGAGAGGTTGTCGCTGAAGGAGTATTTGTGGGTAGGATCGGGGTTTTGGTCGCTGCAGCAGTTGGGCTATTCTCCGTTATAGGATTATTCAACGCTGGGGAAGTGCCCTGAGTCTGCTGGCAGGCAGCCAGGAAGATAATGATTGAAGATAATAACCCGGGTATAAAAAGCGATAAATTCTTTTTCAATTCAGACACTTAACTAACCAGCGCTTGGTGGATTTCTTCGATAACAAAGGCCTCATCTTCCATGGACAATGATTTTTCCAGGGCGATCTTGGCTTGCTGACCCCCGATGATTCCCAGGGACCAGGCTGCATGGCCACGCACGAGGTGGTCGGGATCCGTATGGAGAGCCCTGACTAAGGGTGGCACTGCCCTACCTGATTTTGAATTGCCCAGGGCAACGGCCACATTGCGCAGGTAGCCTCGGCGCTTGGCACGTCTTTGGGGACGCCCTTTGTATTTGTGGTTAAACTCTTGCGGTGAGAGGGATAATTCTGAAGCCAAGTCGACTTCTTTTATTGCGCTCCCAGGGACATCGACGGTAGCTTGGCTGGCGAAGCGCTGGTTCCATGGGCAGACCTGCTGGCAGATATCACAACCGAAAATCCAGTCGCCAATTTGTGAGCGCAATTCAACCGGGATCGGTCCCTTTAACTCAATTGTCAGGTAGGAGATGCATCTCGAAGCATCAATCGTTCGATCGTCATGAATGCATTTTGTGGGGCAGGCCGCAATGCAGCGGGTGCAGGTACCGCAGTGGTCTACGCTGAAGGGTAAATCTGGCTCGAGCTCCAAGCCTAGGAATATTTCTGCCAGTAATAAAAAGGATCCCTGCTGTGGGTTGATCAGGCAGGTATTCTTACCTATCCACCCCAATCCAGCCTGCTGGGCTAGGTCGCGTTCAAGGATGGGTCCAGTATCTGTATACCATCGATTGTGGAGCGGAGTCCCAACCGCATCTTGAATGAATGTGACCAGCTGCTCCAGGAGGGGGGGGATCACATCATGGTAATCATGACACCAGGCATAAGAGGCAATGCGTCCCTTCAAACCTCCCGGATCAGTATTCAAATTATCCAGGGATAGTTCAGGGGTATTGTGTGGCCAACCCAGCAGCAGGATAGATTGGCTCCCTGGCAGCACTTTTTGAGGATTCTTTCTGCGCTCACGCGCCCGGTCTGTAGCCAGATACCACATCTCCCCATGCCTGCCTTCTGCTAACCAGCTTTCGTACTGTACATAATGTGGTGGCGGATGCGGTTCAACCACCCCGAACAGGCTGAATCCCAAACGCCGCGCCTCAGCCGCTATTAAATTCTTCAAGGACATGGATTTTCTAAGAACCGCAGGATAATGAAAAACTTGTAGGATTGGAGATCAGATCATTCGGTGAAATGACATGAAATTGTGCCCATCCCTCTACTGAATCCTCGATCTGCAGATAATATGTGACCGAATGCGAGCCAGCATCGAAAGTGCCGGTTAATTCACCGGGCAGGTTGAAAGTGAATCCTGGTGTGTCGCTCCCGGCTTCCATGCGGTATGAGACGGTTGCGGCCTCATCCAGGGTAAAAGAACCGGTAAAGGTGAATGTGTGGGGGCATTCCTCCGGTGCAGCATTATCCACTTGGATAGAAACCTTGGTGACCTTCCCTGATCCAGAGGGTTTTGGTGCACTGGTTACTGCCGCTTGCGAACCTCCTACCACGTCAATCTGTACATAGACTGCGTATTCGAAGAACTCTCCAACCTGATTCTGCATTTTCCAATACCCCAGGTAATTGCCCTGGGTTTGTGGCGCGATCATATCAACGGCGATATCAACCGTTTCCCCCGGAGGAACATTACCCGGGAGCGGCACAGCTGCTGGTGCGGACATCTGCTCACCGGTGAAAAAGCCAAAACTGTATGCAGGCGTCCAGGTGTTTGTACCGGAATTGCGCAGCTTCCATATCTTGGTAAACGCATCTCCCGGGTTGAAATCAGTTCCATCAGGGATGGTAACATCCGCCCAGAATTCGGCCTGGTCAATTCCGCCTGTAATGGGGGTTGGCTCTGGTGTATTGGCCGCTGGGGGAGCCCCAGTGTTATCCGTTGCTTCCACCCCGGAAGTAGGCTCAATTTCACCTTGATCGACGGCAGTGGTAGAAGTTGGCAGCTGATTCGCATTTTCGGTCATTTGGGCTGAGGCAGTTTCTGCTGCTGCCGTTAGTACGGCTTGCGGTTCAGGAGTCGGGCTTGCCTCGCCATCCCCGGAAGCGCAGGCTGAAAGGATCGCAAGCAATCCCAACCATATTATAAAAAATTGATATTTATTACGCATGAATTAATCCCTATTCCTCACGTTCAATGCGCGCCGATCCCCAGACTACCAGGTCATTTACTGCAGATCCATCTGCCAGCAAATCCAGGACGAACTGCACTTCCTGGCCTTCATATGCTGTCAAGTCTACATCCACGAAAATCAAATCGCCATTACAAACTTTTGGCCATTCATCCAGCTTGGTGACCGTTTCTCCTTCTTTTATACTGAACTGGTACACCACCCTGCCTCCATCACAGTTGTTCACAAAGCCCAGCTTGGCTTTAAAGTGATCATTCTCCGCAATCGTATAGGCTGGGAATATACCGGTGATCTTACCATCGTCTACCTTCCGGGGGCCGGTGAGAAGAGCCCAGCCAGAAGTCTTTCCATTTTCCAAGCGGAAATCGTTTTTCAGCTTTGCCACACCATCTGGATTATCCTCTGCGCCTCCAAATGGCACTTGCACCGTGGTACCCCCGCCACTACTGACCCAGCTCGAAGACTGGGATTGGACATTGAAGTCATAGGTAAGCCCACTCTCAGGTGCGACTTTGATCTTCACCCAGAAATCCTTGTCCTTTTCAGCACCCAGTCCAAATACCTGGCCTGCCGGGTTGCGCAGCTTCCAATATCCCTGGTATGTGTCCGCTGTTTCCGGGGCAATCAACACAATGGAGACATCTACGGTTTCGCCAGGTGGGACGGAAGTGCTCGTCAGGGTTGCTGAGGCAGGCCCTCCCATAGCATCCCCGCGATCAAATACCAGGGCATAACTCGAATTCCAGGTACAGGTACCATCATTTCGAAGGCGCCAGGTTTTAGTGAACTGTTCGCCTGCAGAGAGAACTGTGTTATCCGGTATCGTTACATCCTTCTCAAATCCAGCCTGATCACATTCACCCTGGGTAGCTGTTGGTGAAAGTGCCATGGTTGGTATGTTCGGCGTTGGACTGGGGGCAGGTGTAGCTGTTGCAGGAGATTCGCTGGGAGTGAAGGTGGGTTGAATGCCCGTTGCTATTAAGGTCAATTGGGCTTGAATAGTTTCAGCCGCGTAGGTTCTCAGTAATTCTGGCCCGGAGGGTGTCGGTGTGCCACCTGATGGAAAATTACATGCGATTCCAGCACTTGCAAGCATGAGGATTGGTATTGCGAAGCGGAAAATGCGGTTGATCTGCATAGCAGAGCCCTAACGGAAGGACGTTACCAGGGGTCTTGGACAATGGTTCAAGGCAAATATACTTTCCCCTGCATCCAATGTCAAGAATCTGATAATCATTTGCTGCACATGTCTGCCTGATCAAACTACCATCGTAAAGTTTGTAATAAACCATCCCAAAAATATTTGGAGTGGTTTCAGCTTGTGGATTGAAGCAGCTCTAAGGAGATCGGTGCGGTAGTTTCACTGACAAAGCGACCCTGCATCGACCAGGGACCTGTCCAGGTAATCATGACAGGGAGGATATTTCCCCTGAGGGATTGATCTGATTCGACGAAGACCAGCTTGTTGGTGGTCGTGCGCCCTTTCCAGCGTCCTCGGACCTTCTCTTCAAAAAGCACTTCCACGGTTTTACCGAGGTAATCGGCGTTGATTTTGGCCGCGATGTTCTCCTGCAGCTCTTCCAAAATCCGGAAACGCTCCCATTTTTCCTCATCGCTGACATCATCTTCCAACCGGCGATCAGCCACGGTTCCAGCTCGCGTGGAATAGCGTGCCAGGTGGGCTACGTCCATCTTCAATTCATCCAGCAGATCATAGGTGCCCTGGAATTGCGCCCTGCTCTCACCTGGGAAACCAACAATAATATCCGTGGCGATTGATACCCCTGGGAAGCCCCGATCAAGGTGTTGCCGAATTTTTTCCACCAGCTGTCGGTATTGGTCCGCTGTATAGCCGCGGCGCATATCTTCAAGCACCTGGTCATCTCCAGCCTGCACCGGTACCTCGATATGCGGCATGACCTTGGGTAACCTGGACACAGTTTCCAGGAGTGTATCGGTCATCCAATTCGGGTGTGAAGTCAAGAAGCGGATGCGTTCCAGGTCGGGGATATCGTGGACCTTCTGCAGCAGCCCACCAAGATCGGGTCCACCCGGGATTTCCTTTCCGTAGCGGTCGACGATCTGTCCCAGAAGGGTGATCTCTTTTACTCCTTGGTTAACAAGCGAACTTACCTCGGTAAGAATCTCCTCTTCTGGCCGGCTACGTTCAACCCCCCGCTTGTATGGAATGATACAAAATGTACAGGCATGGGAACAGCCCAGTACGACAGGCACGAAGGCAGACACCAGCATCTGCTTTTCGTAAGCAGGGAGGATCAGCTCGCCATCCATGAGTGCGAAGCGCTGATCTGTTTGTCTTCTTTCACCTTCCCGTGTCTCCTCCTGGGTCAAATGAGCAACCAATGGACCAGGATCAGATGGCGGGGAGAATACATCCACAAAGGGAAATCGCCTCGCGAGCTGCTGGCTTCCCTTAACTCCAACCAGGCAGCCCATCAGGTTTATGACCAAATCCGGGTTGCTGTCCTTCAATGGTTTCAGGGATGATAACCTGCCAACTGCCTTATCTTCCGCACTCTGACGCACCACGCAGGTATTTAATACCAGTACATCGGCTTCTGCTGGTTTAAGAGTCATGGAGTACCCCAGAGTTTCCAATGCTGATGCTACCCTCTGGGAATCGGCCACGTTCATCTGGCAGCCTTCGGTCCAAATATGATATTTCATGTCCAGTATTATATCAGTCCATTCTTGGCATCAAATACGACCTATTCAACCAATCAAGAGAGAGATTTATACCATGAAATATCCGGTTTCATCAGCCATTAATCATGCGGTGATAAAATTCCGGGCATGCCAAAATCGACTGGATTGAAGTTGGGAGCAATCGGGTTGGTATTGCTGGTTTCTGGTATATTGCTCTACCAAATGCCGGCGATAAATCTACGTGTTAACTGGCGCTTGGATGTAGCAAAGACATATCTACGCAATATGGTCACCCCGGTAGGAGAAGT
>Ga0209536_100013064_pt1 | contig 12000 bp, 5 predicted proteins | sample DeeMarSeWOR28_12_FD_187461 | JGI IMG/M metagenome (GOLD analysis project Ga0209536, IMG submission 187461) | Marine sediment microbial communities from White Oak River estuary, North Carolina - WOR-2-8_12 (SPAdes) (version 2) | ecosystem: Environmental > Aquatic > Marine > Intertidal zone >...
CCGACTTGCCTCTAGTCGAGTACTGCTGTCCGCGAGTTCGCGGCAGAGGTGATGCAACCCAGCGACCTTCCAGCAGCTTCTACTGGCCAACCACGTTGATCATGTCGAAGATCGGCAGGTACATGGCTACGATCATGCCACCGACGACAACACCCAAGAATACGATGAGCAAGGGTTCCATGGCTGAGAGCAGGGCCTCAACCGCCGTGTCAACCTCGTCGTCATAGAAATCGGCGATCTTGTCGAGCATCTCGTCGATCGTACCCGTCTGTTCACCCACGTTTATCATTTGGGTGACCATAGGCGGGAAGACCCCCGACTGTTTCAGCGGCTCTGCGATCGTCTCACCGCCGGCGATCGAGGAGCGACTGCGCATCACCGCATCGTGGATGACGCGGTTACCAGCCGTGCGCGCCGTGATCTCCAGACCGTCGAGAATCGAAACACCCGAGGAAAGCAGTGTTCCGAGCGTCCGCGTGAAGCGGGCGACAGCCGTCTTACGCATGAGATCGCCCAGGATCGGGACTCTCAACATCAGCTTGTCCAGCGCCAAGCGTCCCGCGGATGTCCGGTAGTACATCCGGATGCTCCAGATCCCCGCGGCCAGCAGGCCCAGAATCAGCCACCAGTAGCCCTGGAGCATATCGGACATCCAGATGACGAGTCGAGTCGGGGCCGGCAGCGCCAAATCGACACTGGCAAACATGCTCTCGAAGGTGGGGATCACGAACACGAGCAGAACCGTGATCGCGATGACCGCAACGCTCATGATGACCGCCGGATAGATCATCGCGCCCTTAACCTTACGGACTAGGGCCTCGTTCTTCTCCAGGAATGTCGACAGCCTCAGCAGAACGGTGTCCAGGATACCGCCGGCCTCGCCAGCTGCGACCATGTTCACGTACAGATCGCTGAAGACCTTGGGATGGTTTCGCAGCGCGTCGGCAAGCGTTGCGCCGGACTCGACATCGCCCTGGACCTCCTTGACCGTGCTGGCCAGAAACTTGTTCTCCGTCTGCTGCGAGAGAATATCGAGACACTGCACCAACGGCAGGCCCGAATTGACCATGGTGGCAAACTGTCGCGTGAAGTGCACGGTTTCCTTCATCTTCACGCGACGACCGAACGACAGCGTTACGTCTTTCGGCTTCTCCCTGACTGTCACGGGTATCAATCGCTGCCGACGCAAATAGCCGATTACGGCTTCGCGGTTCGGCAGGTCGACATTCCCCGTCTGGATATCCCCAGCTACGGTCTTTGCGCTATAGATGAAGATCGCCATCTTTCAGTCCCCACATCCGGTCAACTGTTGTCCCATCGGACGATCCGCCGTTCTATGCCGGAACGGGCTCGCCCGCCAGGCGCAGCAGCTCGTTCGGATCGGCCGAACGCTTCAGCGCCTCTTCCAGCTTGATCTCGTTCGCCAGGATAAGCTGCTGAAGCGCGTCGTTCAATGTTTGCATTCCGTGCTTCTTCCCTGCCTGCATGAGCCCGTAGATCTGCTGGACTTTCGCGTCTCGGATCACGGACCTGATCGCCGGTGTCGCCACCAGCACCTCACAGGCCGCCGCGCGACCGCGGCCTTTGGCCTTGGGCAGCAGAGTCTGCGTGATCACGCCTTCGAGCACGAAAGACAACTGGGCTCTCACTTGCGACTGCTGGTGCGACGGGAAGACGTCGATGATACGGTTGATACTTTCCGCAGCCGAGTTCGTGTGAAGCGTGGCCAAACAGAGGTGGCCGGTCTCGGCGGCGGTGAGCGTCATGGCGATGGTTTCGAGATCGCGCATCTCACCCACCAGCAGCACGTCGGGGTCCTGTCGCAGAGCATACTTCAGAGCGTTGGAGAAACTCTGCGTATCGGTTCCGACCTCGCGCTGGTTGATCATGCAGTTCTGGTGCCTGTGAATGAACTCGATCGGCTCTTCGATCGTAATGATATGGCCCTTGCGAGTCTTGTTGATATGGTCGACCATCGCGGCAAGGGTCGTCGACTTGCCGGAGCCTGTCGGGCCGGTCACCAGGACCAGACCACGCGGGCGCTCGGACAGCTTCCGTAGCATAGCAGGCAGACCCAACTCGTCGAAGCCCATGATGTTGAACGGGATGAGACGTATGGCCAGCGCCACACAGCCACGCTGCCTGTACGAGTTACCCCTGAACCGGGCCAAGTTCTGAATGCCGAACGAGAAGTCCAGTTCGTCCTCCTGCTCGAACCTCTTCTTCTGACTCTCGGTCAGGATCGAGTAGGTCAGTTGCAGCGTGTCCTTCGGCATGAGCACGTGGTCAACATGTGAGTTCACCAGCTCGCCGTCGATCCGCAACTTCGGACGATCGCCCGCCGTCAAGTGCAGGTCGGAAGCCTGCCTCTCGATCATTTCTTCAAGAAGCGCCCGTACGCTCAGTGTCGCCATATACTCGTGTCGTCTTCCCGCCTCGATCGAGGCTGTCTGTTTGAGTGATCACTTCGGGATTCACCGCTGACGAATCGAGATTCAAACGCGGTCAGTCGGTGAACCTATGAGGCCCTTCGTCTCACGGCAGGGGGAGGAAGGGGACAGCCGTGAGCTCTACGCCGCCGTCTCCTTCACCACCTCTTCCAGCGTGGTGACTCCATTCTCCACCTTGATCAGTCCATCGTCTCTCAACGTCAGCATCCCATCCTCAATCGCCTGGGTCTTCATCACGTCCGCGCCCTCGCCGTGCATGATCATCCGACGAATCTTCGCCGTGATGGGCATCACTTCGTACAGACCCTGGCGCCCCCGATAGCCAGTCCCGTCGCACTGTTCACAGCCTTCGCCCTTGAAGAACTTCATCTCGGAAAGCCTGTCCTCAGGAATATCGGCGGCCTCCAATATGTCGTCCTCGTACGTGATTTCGGCCTTGCAGTTGCTGCATATGCGCCGGACCAAGCGCTGGGCCGTGACGAGGTTCACCGCCGACGCCACGTTGAAGGGCTCGACGCCGATGTCGATCAACCGGGTGATCGTGGACGCGGCATCGTTGGTGTGTAGGGTGGAGAGAACCAGGTGCCCAGTGAGAGCGGCCTTGATGGCGATCCCGGCGGTTTCCATGTCTCGGATCTCACCGACCAGGATGATATTCGGGTCCTGGCGCAAGAATGCCCTGAGCGCCGCCGCAAACGTCAGCCCGATCTCCGGGCGAACCTGCGTTTGATTGACACCGCGGAGGTTGTACTCCACCGGATCCTCCGCGGTCATGATGTTCACTTCCTCGGTATTGATCTTCATCAGCGCCGAGTATAGCGTCGTTGTTTTACCTGAACCCGTCGGCCCCGTAACGAGCACCATTCCATACGGATTACGGATCGCGCTCAAGAAATCCTGTTCCGCCCTCGGCTCCATGCCGAACTTCTCCAGGTCGAGCTGGAGGTTCGACTTGTCGAGAATACGCAGAACGATCTTCTCGCCGAACAGCCCGGGCAACGTGGACACACGGTAATCAATCACGCGTTTGCCCATGCGCATCTTGATGCGGCCGTCTTGAGGCACACGGCGTTCTGCGATGTTCAGATCGGCGAGAATCTTGACGCGGCTGGTCAGTGCCGCCTTCATCCGCGTCGGTGGGCGCATGATCTCACGCAGCGCGCCATCAACGCGGAAGCGAACGCGGAGTTCTTTCTCGTAGGGCTCGATGTGTATATCGCTGGCACCCTTCTGGACGGCGCTGGTGAGGATACCGTTGATCAGCTTGACGACCGGCGCTTCTTCAACCTGCGCCTGCAGCGCCGTGACCGAGAGCTCGTCCTCTGATTGCGAACCGTCAACGACTTCTATGTCTTCCTCATCGAACTCCTTCAGGAGGTCCTGAAGTCCATCCTCGACAGTCTCGTAGTGCTTCTCTACTGCCTTCTTGAGGGAATACTCGCCGGCGACCACCGGTTCGATGTCGTAGCCCGTCGAGAACCGAAGCTCATCGATGGCATCGAGGTTCGTGGGATTGGCCATCGCGACCGTGAGCGTACGACCAACTCTGCGGAGAGGTAACACCAGGTGCCGAACCGCGATCTCAGGCTTGACCAGATTGACCACGCGCTTGTCCACCTGGTCGATACGCGACAAATCCACCGCCTTCACACGGTATTTGCGAGCCAATACGCGCGTCAGGTCGGTCTCCGAGACGAATCCCATGGACACGAGCGTATAGCCCAAGCGGGAACCGTTGCTCCGCTGCTCGCTGAGCGCGCGTCTCAACTGTTCTTCCGTGATTAGGCCCTCGCGGACGAGCAAGTCGCCTATCAGATCGCTAGATTTCGTACGGGTTGTCGCCATTGTGATCGGAAAACTGGTGTCGCAAACGGACGCATCGGCGGGGGGGAGCGGTACAGCAAGTTCTAAAACTGCTAGAAGTTACGGCATGTGTCAAGGTGTCACGTCCAGGTGCGGTCTCAACCGCTCCAACGTCACTTGCCCTATTCCCCGTACCTCCAGAAGAGCCTCGATGTTCCGAAAAGGACCGTGCTCATCGCGCCAGCGAACGATCGCCTGAGCGCGTGCCTCTCCGATACCCGGCAGAGCCACCAACTCCTCCACCGATGCACGGTTCAAGTTCAGTCTTCCCGACCACTTATGTCGGGGCTCGGGCTCATTAGACCTACCGACCTCCCCGCCCGAGGGTTGACTTTCCCCACCCGATTCAGGCAGGGCCACGTGCGGCGCGAGGCGCCTCACACTACTACTCCCCAGCCCCGCCACACGTTCCAGGTCCCGAAGCGAGCGGTATGGGCCCTCGTCCTGACGCGAGGCCACGATCGCGCGGGCTAACGCCGGCCCCACCCCGGGCAGCCGATCCAATTCGACCTCGCCGGCGATGTTGGGGTCGATGCGCTCGCCCAACGCAAGCGGTTCGCTTCGGCGCTCGGCCTCCTCGTAGCTGGCCTCCGCAACCGCTAGCGCGGAGTCGGCATCTCGTGAGACGTCGAGCCCGCTGACCTCGACTCCGACGGCCTGCGGCTCGAGGACCAGCCGACCGAACGCCGCCAGAAGAACGAGCAGTGAGCTCGCCAGCAGTGCCTTCGTCTCTCCCTCAGTGAGCGTCACCCTCTACCCGACGCCTCCTCGCTCTTCGCTCTTTCTCAGCTGCCCGCGCGACAGACCTGCGGATCATCGGGCTGACGGCTCAACGGATCGTCAACCCGATCGTTCGACCCGACAGGAGCAGAGAGCTAGCGACCGCCGTAGATGAGCCGGGCCATCACCGCGCCGACCACACCCAGACTAGAGGCCGACACCTTGTCCGGGGTGTCCTCCGGAGTGTGCCAGTAGGGGTAGGTGAAGTCGATGATATTGATAGTCGGGATACCGGCGTCATTCAGTGGTATGTGGTCGTCGTTCACCCAGGTACCGACCTCGCGTTGAAACACGTCGCCGAATCCCATCCGTTGGGCGAGGCCCCATACGCGATCGACGACTTCGGGAGCGCGCTGGTTCGAGTACCCTTCCACCGGAAGCCTCAAGTCACGATCACCTACCATGTCGAGTAGGACTCCATACTCCACGGAGTATTCCTCCGGCGGGTTTTCCGCGAAGTAGCGCGACCCGAGAAAGACATCTCGACCATCGGCAAAGTCTCCGTAGTCCTCGCCGTCAACCAAGAGAATGTCCACGCTGCGCGGTGGAGCCTCCCGGTGAAGCATATCGGCGAGTTGCAGCAAGACGGCGGCACCTGAGGCACCATCATTGGCCCCGGGGACGGGTCTCTCTCGGTCACTCTCATCTTGCGCCTGTTCCGAGATCGGTCGCGTGTCCCAATGTGCGAGCAGTAGCAACGGAGAAGAGCCAATGGAGCGGAACCGCGCCAGGTAGTTCACAAGGCTCAGCGTCTCGCCATCGACCGTAACGTGATCAAAACGCTGCACGATTAGCGTGTCCGCTCGCTCGGACAGGTACTCCTGCAGCCATTCAGCCATGGCTCGGTGGCCGGGCGTCCCGGGAACTCTCGGCCCGAAGGCGACCTGCCTTTCCACCAGCTCGAAGGCGGCGGCACCGTCAAAACGCGGGTAGGTGGTAGCGCTGGAGCTGGTGCCGGCGCGTCTATCCGGCTCACCGTCAGCCCCATCGCAGCTGGCCGAAGCGACCGCGACCAGCACTGACGCCACCACGGCAAGGAATCGGCTCCCTCCGTAGTTCTTCAACGAATCTCTCCCGTTTCGAATAGGAATTGACCGAACAGCGAGATGTTCAACTGAGTATTACCCGGTCGCTGGCCAAGCTCACTCTGGGTGTCACGCCAAGAGCCCTGGAGTCCGAGCGAGAAAGGCACCACATCGGTGGCCACAGTAAGGTCGATGGTTCGGATGCGAAGATCCGTGAACGGCTCGCAGGCTGGCAACTGTTCGCCTTCGACTTCGGGCGGCGCCTGCTCGGCGAAAATCGCTCCCAATTGCCGGCACTGGTCCTGAGTGTCCTGGGACACGCGGAGAGAGATCCGTACCGGGTTCTTGAACGTGCCTGTCGTCTTCAGCGGCCGCACGCTGCCCCTCAAATCGAACGCATGGCTGAGATTACTCCCTAGGGTCAGGCCTGTGGGGTCGCGCCGCTCATCGTTTGTGACGTTCAATGAATAGCTGAACGACCACTCTGTCGTGAGAGCCAGGTTAACGTTCAGCGGTATGTTTCGACTCTCGCTCAAGCGCGTTTGATTCCCTTCGATGATGTCGGTACGCGTACTACGCACCGTGTAGCCGGTTCGGAGGCTGAGACTACTGACCCACTGATTGAGCACCGCGGGCAGCGGGATCCGGTTCCAGTTGAAGTTCACACTGGGCCACGTCTTGGTCTTGCTCAGCGATTGAGAGATCTGGGTCCAGTTGTCCTGGTTATTGTTCGCGTAGTCGACACTGAAGCCCGCTCCAAACGGCAGGCGCATTCCACTACTGAGCGTCAGCACTTCGCTGTCGTTGACGCGACTGGCCGTGTCTCCATCCTGTACTCTGAACGAATCGAAGCCACCCAGCGCGAGTTGATACCCGAGATTCGGCTGCGCGGGCTGCCGCTGGTACCGCGAACTCAGCGAGCCGGTCCAGGTGGCGGAGAAGATATCGAACCAATCGAAGAAGCCCAGCACGCCGCCCAGAGCACCCCCGCGATCCTGCCCGAATATGTCGCGCAACAAGACGGGCGCATTGAGCCCCGCCGAGAGACGCACTACCCGTGAATTGTTGAAATCACTCGTCAGTAAGGTGTCACCTTCCACCTGGGTCAGGAACGATGGGCCCCGGTTGTACCGGTACCGAGTGTCCAGAGATAGCTGCGGTATGAGCCAGGTGGCGATGTTGGGTCGATAGGTCCAGTTCATATCAATCGTGCGGCCGGTCTCCCAGCCCAAATCGACTCCCAAGAGGGTGCTGCGCTCAGCGTTGATCGCGTCCTGAGCGGCCTGTCCGCTGACCTGCGCATCGGTGGGCACCAAGTCTCTGGATTCCGTTGCGGCCCAACGTCCAGTCAATGCCGTGATCGGTTCGAACGCTATCGATGTATTGGTCGCCAATCGCTCATCGAAGGCCACGACGGGAACGACCGCAGTGTCCACAGGCAGCTCTATGATCTCCGCGTACCGTTTGGTGTCCGACCGTCCGTTCACATAGCCGGTATTGAACTGAAAGTTGGTCGGCGTCAGGCGAAGCCCGGAGCCCGTACCGGGTATCGGGAGAGAGATGTTTCCCACCTCAGACCTGAAGCTGTAGCCCGCGCTCAGCGAGCTGGTCTCGGTCGTCGCACGCGAGTTCTGGGACTTCCGTTCGTCGTACGAGAACCGCAACGCCGAGTTGTCGATCAGCCATCCAACGTGGGGCGTGGGCGTGGTCGGCCGGTTACTCAGATTCACGTTCATGTTGAGAGTGCGGCTCCCCGGCGCACGCAGACCGGGCAACTGTTCCACGAAAACGTCGGAGCGCGCCAGCAGTACCGGCTGCGCCGACGAACTGGAGTAGGCGACGCTCACGGGCATACTCAGGGCCCAGGAGTCGGGGAGCATTTCGCCGAGCTGCATATTACCACCGACGCGAAACGACTTCTCGGACCGGAAGCTCGGCTCCTGCGCGAGCTGTCGGAAATAGGGGTTCTCGTTCGAGTACGACATGTAGAAGCCCATTACATCCGACGCCCGCATGTTCAAGTTCACCTGGCCGACGATACCGGTGTTGTCAACCGCCCGAGTCAACCGAATGTCGTCCACCCACAGCTCGCCCGTCACCGCCGTGGCGCTGCCCGAGTTATACGCCCCCAGTGAGACCTGGCGAATCGCTGCCAGGTTGGGCGCCCGCGACCGCGACCCGATGACTACCGCATAGCTACTGTCCCCGTCCTCGAATACATCGACATCCCACACCAACAGCGTGGTGTCCCCCGGCAAGCCGCCTGCAAAGAGCATGATCTCCTCGGCCTTGGTTCGCAGGGCTATGAACCGGTTGAAGTCGATCTGGATCTCCGGCAGCCAAGACTGGCGGAGGTCCGTTCCGCTCGCGCCTTCTGGGACCTCGCTGAGTGATGTCTTGTACTGGTAGAAGTTCTCAGAGTTCTCACCCAACTTCACCAAGAACTCAAGCGGCTGACCGTCTCGGCCCCACGGTCCACTGGGGCCAAGCGCCCAGACCAGCATCGTGCGGTAGGCAAGAAAATCGAGAGGAATCTGGGCGTACTGCAGGTAGACCTCGGCGCGCTCGTCAGGTCCGACGTTGCTGAACACCACCTGAAGCGACTGCTCGTTGAACGTCTCCTGGCCGCCGATGGCCAGGGGGTCCGTTGCATTGGCGACCTGGTCCGTGATGCCTGGCGGCGACACATAGCGCGGATCGGTCGTGCTGATCGGGCCCACCTCGACAGACGCGCCCGTGGTGACAACTGTTGTCGTATCGACAAGTCCTTCGACGACCCCCGTTTCTGTGCGCTTGAGCCAGCGCGACCCCCTGAAATTCCAGCGTGCCAGCAGCAGACGGTTGTTGGAGTTGGTGACCCAGGTCAGGCGAATATGGCGGATGTTCTGGAACTCGGCATCGGTAACCCGTTCGCGATGATCCGGCTGCTTCAGCGGGATCTTATACAAGCGGAACCGAACACCAGGGAGAACCTCGTTGGCTTCCCGAACGAAGTAGCGGCCGGAAGGGTCTCCGAGGTTCACGGCATAGCGGAAGAAACGCTCCTCCGTGTCCAGAACGCTGTTGCGGTTTAGGTCTTCGGTGTCCTCCAATCCGTTGTTCCGCGTACAGTTCGCAGCAATGTCGCCCAAGGGATAGACCGTTACGTTGGGCACAGCCTCGCAGCCCGAGTCCCAGAGTCCGACGTCATCCGCATTGCTCCATACTTGAGGCGGATCGACCTCACGGTTCATCGTGCCAATACCGGAAGGATTACCGAGCGAGTCGATGGCGAAAGCATCTTCGCTTACGGTGCCCAGATCCACGATCAAGTTGGTGGAATCCGCGAAAGCATCGCTGACCGCGACGTAGAACTCGAGGAACTCGATTGTGGTGAAATCCTGGCCACTGGTTGAGATCACCTGGGTCATCGATCCCCAAGCGGGGCCGGGTGCCGGGTTCGAGTCCGGCGCGATCTGGCGATTCTCCGGTAAAGTGGTTGTGAGTGTGATTACCGGCTCTGCCCTCGGCTGGCCCTGGATCCTGAGTTGATCGTCTATCTGCTCAGGCAGGAGACCCCCGACGATCACCGGACCATTCTGACCCTCAACCGTATACTGGTCTTGCCAGACCAGCTCACCCAGGTTCTCGAGGGCGAAACCGGGTGGAGCGATCAGTTCAGCGCCCGCCGTGGTGGACGGAGCGGACCCAAGCTCCCAAGCGCGCGACAGCAGGGCCAACCCGAACCCGCGCCCGCCCTCGAAATCCTCGACATAGGTGATGCCCTGGGTGTTCGTTGACGGCAGAGAGAGCGCGATCTCGCCATCGAAGTTCAGCGTCGAAGGCGCATCAGTATTCACACCTGGTAGAGCGTTGGCCAGATCAGTGAGCCACTGTGGGTTGAAGTTGAGTCGCCCCGAGAGGCCTCCCAGCTGCACGGCGGCTGGCTCCAGGCCAAGCTCGGGGCGCGTCTGGAGCGTCTTTTCCTTCTGAGAGAGGCCGATCAGGTTGAACTCTCCATGATTGCCCACGGCATAGCGCGCCAGGAAACCGAACACCGAAGTCGGCGCTAGCTGGAATAGAGGTTTCTGCTCGAAGGAGACGTTGATCCGGGCGCTGGGGTTGACGGCGAACCAACGTTCCGGCTCGCGGAGCTCGACCTCTCCGATGTCGTAGTCGATAGTGTAGTCCTGGCCGCGGACAAGCTCCGTATCGTCGATGACGACTCGCTCGCTACCCTCTCGCACACCGCCGGCACCTAGCGAAATCGTGGACAGGAAACCCTCGAACCGCTGCCGGTAGGTGGTGGTCAGCAGGTAGAGGTTGGTGCCTCGACGCCTCTGGTCGTTGGGCTCGTCGTAAATCGCCGTGTTTCGATCTTCAGGCGCCAGCGGGAACGACTGACCCTCCAAACCAGGAACATCACTCAGGGGAGGCGGGAGCTTGAAGGGCTCGAGTGTGGGGAAGACTATGTACGTCCCCGACGGTCCGGCGATGACCTCAGCCCCAGCGGTCACCTCATAAATGTGGGCCAGGTCGATTCGGTTGTCGGTAGGATCGTCGTCGACCCCAAAGATCTTGAGGAACTCGAGCTGATTACCGTCAGCTTCACGAAACGTATTGCCGATCGTCGGGTCACCCTGCGATATGATCAGCTCAACACTGGTCTCCACCACGCCTGAGCTGGCCGAGACGCGGTAGACATGATGCATCTCCCGCGTCCATGTCGCGGCACCGGGTCGAGGGTTGAGACCTCTGACCAACTCGAGGTTCGGTGGCGGCACGTTTTCGGGATCCGCGTTGTGAGCGTCGGACTGTGCTTCGGCCTCGAAGGTGCCGATCTCGCTCCCATCGGCCGCCACGTAGGTGATGGCCAACCCTTCCTGAAGAGGCAGCGTGTTTCGCAGTTGAAGCCAAAGGCCACTCTGGTGAAGGATGTAGTCTTCGCCGTCTATGAGAGGACGGAACAACCCAGTCAGCGTGTCGGCCACGACCGTATCCGTCCCCTGCTCCGTCACCAGCGTGTCTACCGCTGAAGCAATCGCCGTTATGAAACCTTCGGGAACTTGCGCTCCCGCACCGCTCACCTCGTAGCGGTACACCTTGACCACCGACGTCGGCCTGACATTGGACGGTGCACTGTTTGGCACCAGGTCCTGGATCACGATGTTGGGATAGCCCGTGATCTGGCGTGGGTTAAATAGGAAGAAGAATCGCCCAATCTCGTAGTCCGCATCATCGAGAACGGTCGTCGCCTGCTGCTCGTATCCCTGGCCACTGCCGCCAAGCTGGAGTTCCCTGGTCCCCAAGTCGCCCTTTTGTTGCGCCCACACGCCCTGGAAATCTATCGGCCCGACCTGGCCAGTCGCGCGAAAGCCGAAATTCCCCGCCGGGATACCCTGGGTGAGGTAGCGGCTCTGGGGAAGCGGGAAGTTGACGTCCCCCACCTCGACCCGCTGCAGCATCTCATCCTCGAGTCCCTGGTAGTAGACATTGATGTTGTTCGCCGCGTCGAACTCTCGGCGATTGTCATAGTCCACGGCCATGTGAATCCGATCCGAGATCGTACCGCCGATTCGTGCCCCGAATTGGATGTCCGGCTTGATCCGCGGGATGAGGTTCGGATCGCAGTTCTGGTTCAGCGAGACGTTGCAAGGCCGAAATCGTTCCCAACCTCCGCCAAGCTCGACGCGTCCCTGGATGGCCATGCCGATATCGGCATACTCGGCGAACACGGACGGGAGAAGATCCGGCTGGTCACCCGTCGGTCGCTGATCGGCGGGCAGACCCGCCGGGCGTTGTTCAGCGATGGTGTCCGGCACCGGAGGTGGAACGTCCGGCGCGGCTTCAGCGATGGCGGGTTCGGCCTCGGTCGGCGCCTCGGCTTCCGCCACGACGGCGGG
>Ga0209536_100013066_pt1 | contig 11998 bp, 9 predicted proteins | sample DeeMarSeWOR28_12_FD_187461 | JGI IMG/M metagenome (GOLD analysis project Ga0209536, IMG submission 187461) | Marine sediment microbial communities from White Oak River estuary, North Carolina - WOR-2-8_12 (SPAdes) (version 2) | ecosystem: Environmental > Aquatic > Marine > Intertidal zone >...
ATAATAATAAATATGCCCAAGTTCATGGAGTGAAGTGCTCCACCATCTTGTATTTGGAACAACACTCATGAGCGATCTAACATCTTTATCAAAATCCATATGCCAGGCCGAAGCGTGAGTATTCTTTTTATAACCTGCATCAGGTGGAACAGGGTACAGGCTGGACAAATCCCAGAAAGACTGCGGCAGGTTAGGAAAACCTAGACTCATATAGAACTCTTCACCCTTTTTTACAATCCACTCACCGGAATATTTACTTAACTGGTTATCAATATTTAGTCCTTCTGAATAAATCATTCCCTGCCATTCCTGTCCCCATCTGTTTGGCAGCCAGTGCGCCGGAAGCAATTCAGGAACCTCTGCGTTATATCTTTTCGCCAATGTATACCTTGCCCAGGTATGAAGTTCTCTGTACAGGGGCCAGATATCTCTTATCATATTTTCACAAAGTTGGTTCATCTCTTCAACGGTCATTCCATAATCTGAAACCTGATATTGAAAAAAATCCTTGTAGCCAAGAGCCTGCACAGTTTCATTTCGTAATCTCTGAAGATTTGACAAACCATCTTTTAAAGTAACTCCAACTTCCTTACTTGTTTCCCATACTTTTAATCGCTTGTTAAGATTAGTTTCATCTACCAGCATTTTATCAATTTCGTTCGGGGTAACAGATTTTCCATCAAGTTTGAAATCAAATCCGTAAAGCATTTCAGTTTGTTTCGTATCTGCCGCTATTTTTTCTTTTACAAGTTCACTTACTGTCTGCGGATTGCTTGCGGCTAAATATAAAATTCTCTCCAATTGTCGAATTTGCAAATCAGTTAATTTGTCTTTTTGCTTCAGAAACTCTGTTGCTTTTTCAATATTTTCTTTGCTGCCTGTGAAATTCGCGTACTGCTGTTGTGCATCCTGTGCTTGTTTTACAGTAATCGTATCTCCTTCCACTATGTGTGTGTTGAGTGACCATTCACCTTTGTTCCACTCATAAGCATATTTTTGATATTCTTTATTATAATTATCAAGATATGATTGAACCTCTTTCTGAATGTTCGAAGAGTTAGAACATCCAATAAGCAATAATAAAAGCAGCAAAATTTGTAACGAGTTGTGTTTCATTGTTTACCTTAATTTTGGGAATGATTACTAATTATTGAATATCTGTTTTAGATGATGATCCATATGATCCATATAGTCTATAATTAAAAGAAGAATATTTTCAGCAGCCTCTCTTTCATCTGTTGATTTACACTTAATCTTCAACTTTTCCTTCGGGAAGTTACTGATGAGCTGGACGATATAAAGGTTGTACATTCTCCAGAATTCAACAAGAAATTTTGCATCGACCTCATTGTATTTTTGAATTCGGTTCCATTCTTCCTGTTCGTACGGCTCAAGGATGAAGGGTTCTTTCTGAAACTGTGCTTTAATAAACCTGTGATGGTTGTTTGTTGCTGAATCAATTAAATGTCCGAGCAATTCTTTTTTTGACCACTTATTTGGTGCAGGTTTTCTTCTTAATTCACCTTCAGGATATTTAAGAAATTTTGATGGAACAGTATCGATATGTTCCTGCAAACGATCAACAACTTTTTTGAGTTCTTCTGTCATAATATTTCTTCTTTAATTCAAATTAAAGTTTCCTTGCAACAACAACCACAGTTTTCATTGCTTCAACAACTCCATGGCCTTCATTGATAGATTCGAGAAAGATGGTATAAATTCCAAATTCACCGGTCATAAAATTTCCGTATATAACAAACTGTTCTACCATCGCCTATATCATCATCATAAAGATTCCAGTATTTTTCAAGATATTCCTGACTCAATAAGTTTGAGATAAAATCTTTCCACTCCACCAGTACTTCAACATTCATTTTATCAATATATGATTCAATATTACCGTTTTCTATACTTTTTAATGCATCATTATCCATTTTCCCATCAAGATTTATTATGTTCTCACATAAGTAGCCTGCTACACCGGTTTGAAATGCAGCAACACGAACATCCTCAGAAAAATTATTTTTAACATAACCCGCTCTTGCAGAAAATTTACTAATTGACTTGCCAGAGTGGAAATACAACAATGCCTGGATGATGAAGATTATTATTATAATAATTACTGAGGTAGTTCTTACAATTCGGAATTTAATATAAATCTGTACGAATAAAACAATAAAAATGGGAAAGGATAAAATCATAATTACTGCTAAATATCTGATGTAAAAAAATGAAGCACTCGAGAAGAAGAAATAAATTATCATCAGCACTAAAAATGAAAACACTACCATCTTAAATAATTTACCGGATGAAGCAGAAACAATTTTCAGATTATATCTTTTGTAAACTGTATAAAACAAAGCTAAATATAAAATTCCCAATGGTATAATTAGCCATTTTAATACATTTCCTGTGTACAAGAAAGGTGTTAGATGCTGCAGAACAGAAGTAAAATATTGACCTACTTTATTTTGAAAATCGAAGAACGGTAAGAGACTTGTTTGACTTCTTGCAGACGATTGCAGAATATTACCCGTAACATCCCAAATGTAAATTTGCCAGGGCGAATAGACTATTAGTGCAATGAATATTATCAGAATGAGTTGACTAGCTTTAATTCTTCCGGAATGTAATAGTAATACATAGAAAGTAATCATAATAACTGCAGAATCTAATCTGCAAAGTAAAAGTAATCCTGACAGTAGACCCAAACCTAAAAGATGAATAAATCCTGACTGAACTTCCTTAAACTTCAACCAGTATAAAAAGAAGATGGAAAGAAGTATAAGGTACAACCCCGTTTCCAGACCGTTTGAAGAAATCAATATTACTTTAAAATTGAACAGCACCACACAAACAGAAAATAAAAAGTATAAACCTTTCACTGGATGGTCTGAAATTTTACAGGCAAGCAAATAAATACAAAAAGCAAAAATAATCTGAAGTATGGAAGAGAGAATCAAAATCGCTCTTGCAAAATCGTATTTATCTCCTCCAAATTTTTGAACAATAAAAGCCGGAACAGAATATACAAGTGTTGCCAGCGGCTGTACACCACTAGTCTTTATATTATAATTATATGCAAATCCTTTTCCTTGTGCCACATTCCATGAAACTGTGAGCATATAATAACCATCTTCTGTTAATGGCTTATCAGTTAGAAAAGGAAAGAAACCATTACCGCTTTTTGAAGAAGGAGTTCCTTCCTGCGAATTATAGGCAAGTATGAAACTGTAAATTGCGAAGAGTATTATCAACATTAAGGCTGATAAAAAGTATTTATCCTGAAACAATTTTGAGCTTGACAACTTTTCTCAGTTCTTCTTTTATTTAATTTCCTGAACAATTCACTATAACTTCCTTGCAACTACAACAACAGTTTTCATTGATTCAACAACTCCGTAGCCTTCATTTATTGCCTCGAGGAAGATGATGTAAATCCCAATTCTCAAAGCTTGTCCATCGTCTCCGATTCCATCAAAAATTACTGCGCCGGAAGGACCGCTTGCCACATTGTTTTCTAAAGTTCTTACGAGTCTTCCTTTGCTGTCATAAATTTTTATCTGAACCTGTGAAGTTGGCTGAGTCAACTGGTAATTTATTATTGTAAAATCTTCGTAGCCATCGTTGTCCGGAGAAAACGGATTTGGTGAAACTGAAATGCTTGAAGTTGTGTTCGTGTTTATTGTGTAAATGCTGTTTTGTTTTCCCGGCGTTGCACCAATCGCAGCAACTGAACTGCTCCAATTGTATGAATCGTTTCCATTCAGAGTAGGATTGATTCTTTCAAGAGAAATATTTTTTGTTGAAATAAAATTGTCATTCTGCCATTTATCTGAATACCAGACTGAATCAATTGTATTTCCTTTTACATCTTTCAACAAAATTAATTCGCCCGTATTTACCAAACCAAGACTTGATTCGCCAACAATAGTTTTCAGAACCGATTCATCAAGATTGTATTTTGAAATTACAAGGGAATCCGCAGCTAATAGAAAATAAGAATTAGCCGGAACTAAAAGCGGAATTGTTGAAAGTTTGAAACTATTTCCATTCTCATCTATAATCTGCCATCCGCCAACGTTTACCGAATCACCGCTAAGATTCAGAAACTCAACGAACTCACTGTTATCAGGTCCGGGATCGTACATAATTTCATTTATAACAAGATCATTTCTTGAATAATCCGGAACATTTAAAATAGAATTTGGTCTGCCGGGAGTGCTTCCTGTTGGAGCAAGAGAAGTTGTCCAGTTTGAACTTTTATTTGTTGAATCATCTAATGAAATTCTTTCAAGCGAAAGACCTCTTCCCCCACCCCAATCGGAATCATAAAATAAGCTGTCAATAATTCCATTTCGAAAATCATAAATAACTACACCATCCTCAGTGTTCCCCAGACTTCCGAAATTAGTATAAAATATTTTTGCTGTTACTTCGGGATAAGCAGAATTAAATGAAGTGTCTTTTGCGATTACTACATATTCATCTGGCTGTAAATACTCATCATAAATTGTAATAAAACTTTTTGTCGGAGTTGTAAGCACATCACTAATTGACCAGTTTTTTATATTCAAACTATCACCCGAAACATTTACTAGTTCAACCCATTCAGGTTTACCAGTTTCAGGGTTATACATAACTTCATTTATTAATACCACACCATATGGGAATCCCGGCTCAACTGATTCTTCGTAATAATTATTCAATGTATCTTCATCTGCTGAAAATACTATTCTAACTGCGGCTAATATTTTTGAATTGAGATTTTGAATGGGTGATAATGAAGTAATGCTAGTCGAATCATCTGAAGCGAGATTCAGATTACTGACAGTGCTGAGTAGAAAATCAACAACATTATTTGAATCAGTGTCAATATAATATTCAACCAAAAAATTATTTGCATCACTGCTTCCGTTATTTTTTATAAACGCATTTATAAAAACATCTTCACCTTCCACGGGAAAACGAGGAGTGAAACTCATACTAGCCATCGAAAGATCAAATTGTTTTGGAGTCAGGCTGTTTATCCTTCCCGGCGTGCTTTGTTCAATATCTACTGAAGTTCCCCAGTTTGCTGGAAGGTTTGCATTTACATCAGTCGATAATCTCTCAAGAGAATAACCGTTCATTCCCCCCCATTGAGTGGAGTACAGAACCGAGTCCATCTGAAGTCCGCGATCATCTTTTAACACGACACCATCAACATCATTATTTAAAGTGGGAATCGATAGAACAAAAACCTCCGAAGGAATAACTCGGTGATAATTATAAATGGAAGCATTTCGACTTAAAACCAGATACGAATTCGGTTGAATAAAAACATCTTCATTAATTGTTGCTGTTACCGGAGTAGTATACACATCATTAACCGTCCAACCATTCAAATTAATTGTTAGCGTTGTTCTGTTGTACAGCTCAATCCATTCTGGTTCTCCTCCTACAGGAGTATACATTATCTCATTAATAACAATTGATTGAGCAGGTAAACCAGGTTCAATTGTTTTATACAATGAGTTATTAGTTGTATCCTGATCGGGACTGAAATCTGCTTTAACAAAAAAAGCTTTTTCTGATTGAAGGTTTTCAATCAAATAGCTAAAAACGAAAACGGATGAATCATTGGCGAGGACGAAAAGATTTTGTAATGAATCAATCAATAAATCAGGAATGGAATCCAGATTTGTGTCTTCAAAAAGTTGAAGAGAAAAAGTTGCATCATTTATTCCTAAATTTTTAATTTTTACAGATATCGAAACAGTGTCTCCCTGAATCGGAAATTCAGGTTCAAATAAAATATCGTCAACGGCAACATCAAAATCTTTTTGTGTTAACGAGTTAATCCAACCGGGTGTTGCCTTGAAAATGCTGATTGATGTGCCCCAGTTAGCAGGATCGACACTTGGATTTTCAGTTGATATTCGTTCGAGAGACTTTCCTTCGGTATTTCCCCCCCATGAAGGAAGATAATACGTAGAATCAATAATAACTCCCAATGAATCTTTGATTACAACTGCATCACCTGTGTTGTTAAGTGCTGGCAAATTGAATTCAATTATTTCGGATCCGACATTATAATAATTAAGGATTGATGAATCTCTGCTTAGAACCAGATAATCATTTGCTGGAATAAGTACATCTATATTCGTTATAGTAATAGTCGATGAAGCATCTGAGAATTTCCACTTTTTAAGATTTATGGGTGATGCTGTGCGATTAAATAATTCAACCCACTCCGGTTCACCTGTTGAAGGCGCATACATAATTTCACTAATAACGACGTCATTGTAATTTGCCCCTGGCGGAAGTACTGCAAATGACTTTATCAACTGGTTATTCACAAGATTTTCATCAGGTGCAAAAATAACTTTTGCAATTATCTGGTAATTCCCTGCAGACAACAAATACATTACTGTGCTGGCAACAATAGAATCCCCGGAAGCGAGGTTCGAATACTGCTGAGAAAAGATTAACTCACCCGGATCAGCAGTTGAGTCAAAGTTAGCATCATTATAAATCTCAACAGAATAATTATTTGCTGTATTTGATCCAATATTCTTTATCTTAGCCTGAACTGTAACATCTTCACCTTCATACGGCAATACTGGTGAAAAAGTGAGAGAAGCAAGATGCAGATCAAATTGAACAGGAGTCACAGAGTTTGTAAATCCTGGTGTTCCATTAAAAACCAATGAGTTTGCCCAATTACTATGTGAAGTATCTTTAACCATTACTTTTTTTTCATCGGAATGCCCTTGTGTATTCGGTGCCGAATAGAAATACCCCTCGAGAGTATCATTAGCGACATTGAACAACCAGATTTGTCTGTTTTCATTAGCCATCCCGGATGTACCAAAAGAATTATCCGATATCTTGACAACAAGTGCTTCTTGAGGAATAATGCCGTCGTAAATTCCCGAGCCGAACGGATAGTCTCCTTCGAGAATTATTGCAAATGATTTCGGTGGGAGTAGAGTCCCCTCTCCAGCATCAGTGATAATATCTGGATTAGATGTAGAGTATTTTATTTTATAGCCGTTCAGATCAATGCTTTCAATTTCACTAGTATTGTATAACTCAATAAACTCATTTGGTCCTGATTGGGGATAGAACATTACTTCGCTTAAAATCAATGTAGTATCTGATTGAGGAAAAATATATGCGGCAAATAAAAATACGGCAGGCAGAATTCTTTTACACATAAACTAACTACTATTTATCCCTTCTATGTGGAAGGGGTTTGCTCATCAGATAATCAAAAAGCCAGTCAGGCATTAGCTTCGCAATTTTTGAACCTACTACTGTTGTAAGTGGAAACTGAATTATTTTTTTTTCTTTCTTTAATCCACTAATTATAATTTGCGCTGCTTTATCAACATCCACAATGGATGGCATGTAAAATTCATTTTTATCAATAAAAGGTGTTCTCACAAATCCGGGTTTAACAGTTATAACTTTAATTCCGTAAGTTTGTAATTCAATTCTAAGACTCTCCAACATCAAACTTACTGCTGACTTACTTGCATTATAAAAACCGCTCCTAGGAAAACCGCGGGATTCTGCCAGACTTGAGACTCCAACAATCATCCCTTCTTTTCTTTGAATAAAATGTGGAATCAATTGTTCAATAAAATTTATTATTCCGAATACATTAGTATCAAAAATCCTTTTAGCAATATCATATGAATAATTTTTTATATCTGCTCTATGAGAGGTACCTGCATTTAAAATCGCTACATCGACTTTACCAAAATCATTTTTTATTTGCTGATAAGTATTTCGCACATCATTAATATTTCCAACGTCACATACATAAATTCCAACTTCATTAATTTTATCTTTTATTTCTGATGCTAGTTGATCTAATAAATTTTTTCTCCTTGAAATAAGCGCGAGAGAGCAATTTTCCTTTGGCAGTGATTTTGCAAGGGAATACCCGATTCCGGATGAGGCTCCGGTTATAAGAACCACTTTATTGCTAAAATTCATCTATACAAGGGGCATTTTGTAGAAATTCGGGAAGGAATTTAATCAATTGGAAAGAGTATTAAAACTTTGTAAAAAAGAATCAATTGTTTATTTTTTCTCAAAAATTATTCCAAGTTAATGGATAAGCAAATTTTACCGGTTGGAAATATCTTAGTAAGAAAAGAAATAGCACAAAAACCATTCAAATGCGATTTATTGAAATGCAAAGGTGCTTGTTGCACTTTTGAAAGCCACTATGGAGCTCCTGTTACCTGGGACGAAATTGAGCAAATCAAAGACATACTTCCAACTGTGATTGGTGACATCCCAAAAGCTCATAGAGATGTAATTAATGAAGAAGGTTTCTATGATATTAAAAAGGATGAACCTTTGCTTAAAAGTTTTCAGCATAAAGCTTGTGTTTTTGTTTATTATGAAAATGAAATAGCAAAATGTGCAATCGAAAAAGCTTACATAAATGGTAAAACTGATTTTAAAAAACCAATTTCCTGTCATCTCTTTCCAATAAGAGTTTCAGACTTTGGAGGCGATGTTTTGAGATATGAACATCTCGACGAATGTCAACCGGCAATTGAACTTGGGAAAAAAGAAAATACAACTGTCGCGGAATTCTGTAAAGAGCCGCTCAACAGGTTGTATGGAGAAGAATGGTATTCACAATTTAAGGAACTAATCGGAAAATAAAATGCTTACACTAAGTCAACGTCTCACGCAACAACAGAAACTTTCACCACAACAGATTCAATATCAGAAACTTCTGCAACTAAACACTCTTGCACTTGAGCAGAGAATTAAAACCGAACTTGAACTTAATCCAATTCTCGAAGAAGAAATGGAATTGACTCAAGAAACCGACGAAAAAGAAAAGGACAAAGAAGAAGATACAATTGAAGAAATAAAAGATCCTGATAACGAAGAATTCAGTCTTGAAGACTATATGAATGATGATGATTACGATCATGAAAGAGTTTACCGTAGCAGTGATGAAGAACAGTATCATCCATTAGCTCCTGTAAAAGAAACTCTATCCGAGCATTTAATTGAACAGCTTAATATGCTCAATTTAGATGAAAATATGTTTCGACTTGGTGAAGAGATCGTCGGTAATTTAGATGATGCAGGCTATTTGAAAAGAGGACTTGGTGAAATACTGAACGAGCTTGAACTTTTTGAACATATCCAAATTGATCCTGAAGAAGCTGAAAAGCTTTTAGAAAGAATACAGCTTTTTGATCCATTGGGAATTGCATGCAGAAATCTGCAGGAATGTCTTCTCGTTCAAATACGTAACATTAAAAATGCTGATGAATACTACAGATATATTGCTGAGAAAATGTTGATTGACTTTTATGATGATTTCACGAAAAGACGTTTTGATATATTAAGACAAAAGATGAACCTGACAGATGAAACTCTCAAGGAAACAGTAGACCTTATTCAAAGTCTTAATCCAAAACCGGGAGAAGGTAATATTGATTCGGCTGAAATGAACCAGATCTCTCCGGACTTTATCATTGAAAAGGTTGAAAATGATTACATCATTACATTGAATGACAGAAGCATGCCTTCTGTTACAATAAGCAAACAATATCTGGAAATGTTTGAAAGCAACAGAAAACGCGGTAAGAAATCATCGCGTGAAAAAGAAACATATAAATTCCTGAGAGAAAAATTTGAATCTGCAAAATGGTTTATTGCTTGCATTCAGCAGAGAAGAGACACACTAATGAAAATTATGCAGGCAATTTTTCACAGGCAATATGAGTTCTTTGAAAAAGGACCCAAGGCTCTCACTCCGATGATTTACAAAGACATCGCCCAGGAAATTAATATGGACATTTCAACAATAAGCCGTGTGGTAAACGGAAAATATGTTCAAAGTCCCCAAGGCATCCACGAGTTGAAATATTTCTTCAGCGAAGGTCTTGCAACCGATACCGGTGAAGAGGTTTCCAATAAACATATAAAAGAACGACTTAAAGAAATTATAGATGGCGAAGATAAACGCAAACCTTACAGTGACGACAAGTTAGCAGAACTTCTGAATGAAGAAGGCATTCATATTGCAAGGCGAACAGTTGCAAAATACAGAGAGCAATTACGACTTCCGGTGGCAAGGCTTAGAAAAGAATTGTAATGGAAATTGCATTTGATGTAGCAATCATCATATTACTGTTCGGGATTTTTGGTTACATACATTCTTTACTCGCTTCTGAAAAGGTAAAAATTCAATTCAAAAAAATGTTCGGTGAACTAATTGCATTTTACCGGATATTATATAACATCTTCACAGTTATTTCACTTTACATTATTTATTTAGTGTCGCCTACTCCCCATTTAGTTATTTACGATCTGCAATATCCTTACGATTTAATTATTCTGATTCCACAATTTCTTTCTCTGGTCGCAATAATTTGGGTCTTTAAGTATATTTGCTTTAAGGAATTTTTAGGTCTGGATCAGATAATTAGATTTATTGAGAAGAGATACACTACAGAGCTTGACGAAGAGTATACACTCCGAATCGAAGGACCTTACAGATACTCAAGACATCCAATTTATTTCTTCTCGATAACTTTTTTGCTATTCCGATCAACGATGGATTTGTTTTATCTCACATTCTTCATCTGCATGGTGGCTTATTTTTACATTGGTTCTTATTATGAAGAGAAGAAATTAGTAAGACAATTTGGTGAGGTTTATAACAGTTACAAAAAGGAAGTTCCGCGAATCATCCCTTTCAAATTGTTAAAACCTTACACTCAACAAGTATAATAATGAAAGTGAGTAGATAAAATTTATGAGTAAAAAAATCAGATCGACAACTATATTAGGAATTGTTCACAATGGAATAGCTGCTCTTGGCGGTGACGGTCAGGTTTCAATTGGCAACACGATCATGAAACATAACGCTTTAAAAATCAGGAAATTATCTGAAGGAAAAGTTATTTGCGGATTTGCCGGCGGTGCTGCAGATGCTTTTTCCTTGATGGAAAGATTTGAAGATAAGCTCCAGCAGTATCGGGGGAATGTTAGTCGTGCAGCAGTTGAGTTAGCAAAAGAATGGCGAACTGATAAAATACTTCGCCGGCTTGAAGCAATGCTTGCAGTAGTTTCAAAGGATACTGCTCTGATAGTTTCCGGCAATGGTGACGTTATTGAGCCGGATGATAAAATTGTTGCAATTGGCTCTGGCGGTATGTACGCATTATCAGCAGCAAGAATGTTAAAAAAATACAGTAAACTTTCTGCAAAAGAAATTGCAGAAGAATCATTAAAAACAGCAGCGGAAATTTGTATCTATACTAATGATAAAATAAACGTTGAAGTAATTGAGTAAGGAGATGAAATTAGATGACTAACAGATCAATGCAGGAATTAACACCGAGTAGAATAGTAGAAGAACTTGATAAATATATTATCGGACAGACAGAGGCAAAACGTGCAGTTGCAATAGCTCTTCGCAACAGATGGAGAAGACAACAAATAGAAGACACGCTACGTGAAGAAATACTTCCAAACAATATTATTCTTATCGGACCAACCGGAGTAGGTAAAACTGAAATCTCAAGGAGACTGGCGAAACTTGCAGCTGCTCCTTTTGTAAAAGTTGAAGCATCAAAATTTACGGAGGTTGGATACGTTGGAAGAGATGTTGAATCGATGGTACGTGATCTAACAGACTTTGCTGTGAATATGGTGAAAGCTGAAAAGACTAAAGAAGTTCAGACTAAAGCTGAACATCTCGCAGAGGAGAGAATACTCGACATTCTGATTCCTCCCGTAAGAAAACCACATCAACCGGTGCAGCAAGTTCAGATGCAAACACAAGGTGGAACGGAACAACAGAATGAGGATACAAATTCTGAAGAATACCAGAACAAAAAAACACGCGAATGGATGAAGATAAAACTGAAAAACGGTGAGATGGACGACAAACTAATTGAGTTTGATTCACAGGCAGCACCCGCAGTTGGAATGCAGGTTATGGGTCCATTTGGTATGGATG
>Ga0209536_100013067_pt1 | contig 11998 bp, 8 predicted proteins | sample DeeMarSeWOR28_12_FD_187461 | JGI IMG/M metagenome (GOLD analysis project Ga0209536, IMG submission 187461) | Marine sediment microbial communities from White Oak River estuary, North Carolina - WOR-2-8_12 (SPAdes) (version 2) | ecosystem: Environmental > Aquatic > Marine > Intertidal zone >...
GCCGTCGACTGCGGCCCGACCAGCATGCCGTAACCACCGGACTCGTTTGCCGGCTTGACCACCATGGTTTCGAGATTGGCCAGCACGTGTTCCCGCTGCTGCCTGTCGTTGCAGCGGTAGGTCGGTACGTTCGGCAGCAACGGCTCCTCGTCGAGGTAGTAGCGGATGATGTCCGGCACATAGGAATACACGACCTTGTCGTCTGCGACACCGCAACCGGGTGCGTTGGCCAGTGCCACGTTGCCCTTGCGCCAGGCTCGCATCAGGCCGGGCACACCCAGTGCCGAATCCGGGTTGAAGACCTCCGGGTCCAGGAACAGGTCGTCGACGCGGCGGTAGATGACGTCCACCCGCGCCGGCCCCTGTATCGTTTTCATATAGACATAATCGTCCTTGTCCACCATGAGGTCGTCGCCCTCGACCAGCTCGGCGCCCATGGCGCGGGCAAGGAAGGCATGTTCGAAATAGGCCGAGTTGTAGATACCGGGTGTGAGCACCACGACCTCGGGCTGTGCCCGGCGGCTCGGGGAAATCGACTGCAGCATTTCCAGCAGGCGATCGGGGTAGTCGTCCACCGGTAGTATGGTGTTGTTCTCGAACAGCTCCGGCAGCACGCGCTTGGTGACTTCCCGGTTTTCGATCATGTAGGAGACGCCGGAGGGGACGCGCAGGTTGTCCTCCAGCACGTAGATGGTGCCGTCGCTGTCGCGCACCAGGTCGCTGCCGCAGATATGCGCCCATACCCGGTGGGCCGGTTTGATGCCGACGCACTCCTTGCGAAAGCCCTTGGAGTTGGTGATCAGCGATTTCGGGATGACCTTGTCGCGGATGATCCTGCTGTCCTGGTAGAGGTCGTCGATGAACAGGTTGAGCGCCTTCAGCCGCTGTTTCAGCCCGTCCTCCACCCGGCGCCACTCCCGGATCGGCATGACGCGCGGGATGATGTCGAACGGCCAGGCGCGGTCGATATTCTCGCCGTCGCTGTAGACGGTAAACGTGACCCCCTTGTCGATGATCGCCAGTTCGGCATCGACCTTGCGTGCCTGCAATTCCTCGTCTGACAGGCTGCGCAGCCAGCTGGTGAGGTTACGGGCCGCAGCGCGCGCATAACCCGGCGTGCTGATCAGCTCGTCGTAGCACTCTCCCGGGTCATATTTTTTCCAGTCGATGGTCATTGCACTGATTTGGTGCGCTTTTGGTCGGAAAATACCGTTTTTGACGGTGATATATAATATCCAGCAACAATTATGCCGATGCACTGATGCCGGGCAGATTGATGTGGATCATTGCCCGCCGTCGGGTGATCCGGGATCCTGTCCCGGTGCGATCGGGCACGCATGTACCAACGGGGTGCGCGGCACACGATCACGACATTAACTGATGCTTGGGAGACAGGGACAGCGGATGAAACAACTGATGGCAGGGGTATGCATTTTCGTTCTGGCCGCGGGCCATGCCTGGGCGGGTGAGTATGACGAGCAGGTGGCAGCCAGTCGTGCGACGGTGAAGGAATTCATGCAGTCGCTGAAGGGCGAGCTGGAGAAGGGCATGCAGGAGGGCGGGCCGGTCAACGCGATCAGCGTCTGCAGCATGACGGCGCCCGGTATTGCCAACACCTACAGTGCTCGCAAGGGCTGGGACGTGGGACGTACCAGCCTCAAGGTCCGCAATCCGGAGAATGCCCCCGATATCTGGGAGCAGGCGGTACTGCAGGAATTCGAAAAGCGCAAGCACGGCGGCGAGAATCCCGCGGGCATCGAGTACTACGAAGCCGTCGAGGTCGATGGCGAACCGGTGTTCCGCTACATGAAGGCGATACCGACGGCCGAGCTGTGCGTGGTCTGCCATGGCAGCGACATCGACCCCTATGTCGATGCGCGGCTGAAAGAGCTGTACCCGGATGACCAGGCGCGTGGTTTCAATGCGGGTGATATTCGTGGTGCCTTCACTATTACCCAGCCGCTCAACGCGGCGCAGGAGTAGCCATTGCGCCGGCGCTGTGGATAGCCCGGTCCGTAGAGCGTCCCTGCAGCGATTGACGTAACCGGGCGGCGGCTCATTTGCCGCGGCTTTCCAGGAAGCCGCGCCAGCCACCGAAAGCGGTGATATCGCGTGCTGCTGCCAGCGCATACGGCTCACAGATGAAGCCCTTTTCCCGGCTGCCGTCAGCCAGCTCGACACTGCCGATACCAAGCGGTGCAGGTATCCCGGCGATGAAACCGCCCAGTTCCGGCAATGGCAGTTCCCATACCTCGACATCGATGGCCGTACCCTGCTGTTCGTCGCGCACCAGTCCCGGCCTGAAGGGCGGCCCGCCGGCCAGCGCGTAAAGACGGTAGCAGGCCGCCGTGCGGGTCGTGGTGACAAGCCGTGCGTTTCGCCCGGTCAACTGGTGGTTGAGTGGCAGGCCCTGCATGTGCGCGCCGCACACCACCAGCCGTATGGTGTCGTCGACCCGTTCGCCAGGCGTTGGCGGGGGCGGCACGGGCTGTGCGGTAGCGCCCAGTGTCAGTCCTGCTGCATGGTGCAGCCTCGCGGCGTGGTGCATGAGCGCGGTGTCGTGAAACGCCGGTGCGAACAGGGTGATGCCGCCGGGCAGGCCGCCATCACGCCAGCCGGCTGGCACGGCGACGGCCGCGTAGTCCAGCAGGTTCATGAAGTTGGTGTAATAGCCCAGGTTGCTGTTCAGCGTGACGGGATCAGCGTTGACGGCATCAATGGTATAGATCGTGCCGGTTGTCGGCGTCAACATGAAATCGACGGTGTTCCACACAGTGTCCGCCTGCCGCTTCAGTTCCTGCAGGCGGTATTGCGCCTTGAAGGCATCGACGCTTCGCAGTGCGCCGCCGGGCTCGATGATGCCGCGCGTGACGGGCAGCAGTTCCTCCGGCCGGGTTTCGATAAATTCCTCTATCGCGGCATAGCGCTCGGCTACCCAGGGCCCCTCGTAGAGCAGGCGTGCCGTGTCGATGAAGGGCTGAAAATCAACCGTCACCGCCTCACCGCCAAGCCCGCGCAGCCGGTCTACGGCCTGGCCGTACAGGGCGGCGGCCTGCCGGTCGCCGAAGAACTCCAGCTGCCGCTCGTCGGGGATGCCGAAGCGAAAGTCCGTACCGGCGGACGGCATGCGCCGTGCCTTGCGGGCATAGGGGTCCTGCGCATCGTATGCCGTCAGCACCTCCATTATTTCAGCCGCATCGCCACAGTCCAGCGTGAACAGGCTGACACAGTCGAGACTGCGGCAGGCCGGCACCACGCCACGCGTGCTGAGCAGGCCGCGGCTGGGTTTTACACCGACGAGATTGTTGAAGGCCGCCGGTACACGTCCCGATCCCGCGGTGTCGGTTCCCAGCGCGAAGCTGGCCAGCCCGCGGGCGACGGCCACCGCCGAACCGGAACTGGACCCCCCCGAGATATAGTCCGGGTTGAAGGCATTGCGGGTGGCGCCCCAGGGAGAGCGGGTGCCCACCAGGCCGGTGGCAAACTGGTCGAGATTGGTCTTGCCAACCGGCAGTGCGCCGGCCGCGATCAGGCGCTCGACCACAAAGGCGGAGTCGTTCGGGATGTAGCTGAAGGCGGCGCAGCCGGCCGTGGTTGCAATGCCGGCCAGGTCGATGTTGTCCTTGATGGCGAACGGAATGCCGAAGAGCGGCAATGTGGCCGGGTCCTGCTGCGCAAGCGCCGCCAGATATGGCGCGGTTTCCGCTTCCGTGAGCAGGTGAATCCAGATATTGCTGGCGGCAAGGTCAGCGGCCCGTACACGGATGTCTGCCAGCACTCCCGCCGGCGTCTGTCGTCCTTCACGGTAGGCCTGTTGCAGCTGGCCGATCGAGAGCAACGGGCTGCCGGTCATGCCTGTTCTTCCCCGCCGGTGTCGAGTACCAGCAGTTTCTGCCCCGGCATCACCTGCGCGCCCGCTTCACACAGCACGCGACTGACGACACCGGCATGCTCGGCATGCAGTTCGATCTCCATTTTCATGGATTCCAGCACCACCAGGCTGTCGCCGGCACGCACCTGCGTTCCGGCACTGACACTGACCTCCCAGACACTGCCATGCACATGACTTTCCACGGCGACCTCCGTGTCCGACAGGCTGATCTCCCCGGCTGTCTCGTCGATGTGGGTTGCATCCGGCTGCTCGTAGGTGACCTGGCCGGTTTCGACCCAGCGCTGGCGCTCGGCCTCGAAGGCGGCTTGCTGGCGCGCCTTGAAAACGGCAATGCTGTCGCTGTTGTCGGCCAGGAAGCGGTTGTAGTCGCCCAGTCTGAACGTGGTGTCCTCGATGCGCAGGCGGTAGCCGCCGCGCGGGAACTGCTCGCGGATGTCCAGCAGTTCCTGCTCACTGACCGGGAAGAAGCGGATCTGGTCGAAGAAGCGCAGCAGCCAGGGCTGTTCGAACTCCGGCGTCCTGCGCCAGCGGTTCCACATCTGCAAGGTTCGCCCGACAAACTGGTAACCGCCCGGACCTTCCATGCCGTAGACGCACAGGTAGGAACCACCGATGCCGACCGCGTTCTCCGGCGTCCAGGTGCGGGCCGGGTTGTACTTGGTCGTGACCAGGCGGTGGCGGGGATCGAGTGGCGTGGCGACCGGCGCACCGAGATAGACATCGCCCAGTCCCATGACGAGGTAGCTGGCATTAAAGACGACGTCATGCACCTCGTCGATGCTGTCCAGCCCGTTGATGCGGCGGATGAACTCGATGTTGCTCGGACACCAGGGGGCGCCCGGCCGTACCGAGCGGGTGTACTTTTCTATGGCAAGCCGCGTCGCCGGGTCGTCCCAGGACAGTGGCAGGTGCACGACACGTGACGGCAGTTGCAGGTTGGCGACGTCGCCCAGTGCATGCTCGGCTTCCGTCAGGATGGCTTGCAGTCGCCCGGTCGGCAGGACCTGGCTGTCATAGTGCACCTGCAGCGAGCGGATGCCCGGTGTCAGTTCCAGTATGCCCGGCAGGGAAAGTTCCTGCAGCCGCAGCATCAGCGCGTGGACGCGGAATCGCAGGTTGATGTCCAGCACCTGGGGCCCGTATTCCACCAGCAGGTAACGGTCACCGCAGGCGCGGTAGGTGATCGCCGCACCCTGGTCGCTGGCAGGTGCACTGTGAAGTACCGGGGTGCCGCGTGGCGTGGCGGTGACCTGTAGTGTAGCAGAGCCCAGAGTATCCACGGCGTGTTGCTGCTGCTGCCAGAGCTTGTCCGCGGCCTGCTGGTCGACGACCACGAAACGGATCGTGTCACCGGGGCGCAGCTGGCCGATCTTCCAGCGCTCGGCGCGGATGACCGTGGCCGGACAGACAAAGCCGCCCAGGCTGGGTCCGTCGGGGCCGAGGATGACCGGCATGTCGCCGGTAAAGTCCACCGTGCCGATGGCGTAGGCATTGTCGTGGATATTCGACGGATGCAGGCCGGCCTCGCCACCATCCGGGCGTGCCCATTGCGGCTTCGGGCCGATCAGGCGAACCCCGGTGCGGCTGGAGTTGTAATGCACTTCCCAGTCGGCGGCGAAAAATGTCTCGACGTCTCCGGGGGTGAAGAAGTCGGGGGCGCCGTGCGGGCCGTACATGACATGCAGTGTCCAGTGACGTTCGTAAACCGGGCGCCGCGCCTCGGCAATCCGGGCAGCGGGCGCAGGCGCAGTCGAGGGCCGGATATGCAGCACGTCGCCGATGCGCAGGTTGCGGCCGCCGTGGCCGCCGAACTGGCCAAGCGTGAAGGTCGAGCGGCTGCCGAGATAGGGTGTCAGCTGCAGGCCGCCGCGGATGCAGAGGTAGCTGCGCGCCCCGGCGCCCTCGATGCTGCCCAGCCGAAGCGTGCCGCCGGCGCTGACGGCCACGGCCTGCCATGGCGGCAGCGGTACACCATCGAGTTCCGCCTGCATGGCCGCGCCGGTCAGGGCAATGACGCTTTCACAATGGAAGCGCAGCGTCGGACCGGTGACCGTGCACTCCAGGCCGGCGGCATCCGGCGGGTTGTCCAGCAGCCGGTTGGCGTAGCGAAAGGCCAGGTCGTCCATGGGACCCGAGGGTGGCACGCCGATGTCCCAGTAACCGGTGCGCCCCGGGTAATCCTGCACGGTGGTCTGTGTGCCGGCGGCCAGCACCTCGATGGTGGCGGGCCTGTAGTCCAGTTGCTCGAGCGTCTTCGTGTGATGCCGCGCCTGCACGAAGTCGTCGTTCTCCAGCACCTGGCGCAGGTAGTCACGGTTGGTCTCGATACCCTCGATCGCGGTATCGCCCAGTGCGCCGTCGAGTGCAGCAATGGCGCTGTCACGGTCTGCGGCGTGCACGATGAGCTTGGCCAGCATGGGGTCGTAATAGGGCGGTACCTCGGTGCCGGTTTCGATCCAGGTCTCGCAACGCACCGCGCCTGGGAAGGCCACGTGCGTCAGCAGCCCGGAGGATGGCTGGAAGCGGCGCGCCGGGTCCTCGGCATAGAGGCGTGCCTGTATGGCATGCCCCGCCAGGCGTGGCTGCAGCGTGTCCAGCGCCGGCAGCTCACCGGCCGCCAGCTGCAGCATCCACTCAACCAGGTCGATACCGGCCACGGCCTCGGTCACGCCGTGTTCGACCTGCAGGCGCGTGTTGACCTCCAGGAAATAGAAGTCTTGCTGTGCCGGGTCGTAGATGTATTCGACGGTTCCGGCAGAACGGTAGCCCACCGACTCGCCCAGCCGGCAGGCGGTGTCCTGCATCTGCCGGCGAACCGTCTCGCTGATGCCGGGCGCGGGCGTCTCCTCGACCACCTTCTGGTTGCGGCGCTGCAGGCTGCAGTCGCGCTCGCCCAGGGCGATGACCCGACCCTCACCGTCGCCGAAGATCTGTACCTCGATGTGCCGTGCGTTCGTTACATACTTCTCCAGGAAGAGGCCGGCATTGGAGAAGTTGTTGCGTGACAGCCGGCGCACCGAGTCGAATGCCTCGGACAGGGTGTCGGCATCGTGGCACAACTGCATGCCGATGCCACCGCCGCCGGCGGTGCTCTTCAGCATCACCGGGTAGCCAATGGCCTGCGCCTCGTGCAGGGCCTGGTCCAGTTCGTCCAGCAGGCCGGTGCCGGGCAGCAGCGGTGTGTTGCTGGCCGCAGCCAGCTGACGCGCGGTGTGCTTCAGGCCGAAGTCACGCATGTGCGTGGCTGTTGGCCCGATGAAGCGGATGCCGCTGGCCTCGCACTCCCCGGCAAACGCGGCGTTCTCGCTGAGAAAACCGTAGCCCGGGTGGATCGCCTGTGCGCCGGTCTGGCGGGCGGCATCGAGAATGCGGCCGGTGTCCAGGTAGGTTTCCGTGGCCAGTGCCTCACCGATGCAGACGGCCTCGTCGGCCTGGCTGACATGCAGGGAGTGGGCGTCGGCCTGTGAATAGACCGCGACCGTGCGCACCGACATGCGGCGCAGGGTGCGGATGATGCGGCAGGCAATGGCGCCGCGATTGGCAATCAGGACCTTGTCAAACATGCTGGCAATCGAATCGCAGGGCAGGTCGTCCTGCCGTTGAACATGTCGCGCCAGGGCCGTCCCCGGTACGGTCGCCACCCCGTCTTAAGGGGAATGGCACATTCTTAAATGATATCGCCCCCATTGACTTCCAGTTCGCCACGGAAGCACACAGAAAAACACGGAATATTCATTAACAACGTCGATATCTTCCGTGTGATTCCGTGGCTAATTACCATGATCAGGTCTTAAGTAAGTGCCAATGGTCTTAAGGGGACGTCCCTAGTCCCAGATGAACATCTGCACCGGTGTCGGGTTGTAGGCGTTGCAAGGGTTGTTCAGCTGCGGACAGTTCGACACCAGTACCATGACGTCCATTTCAGCGCGCATCTCGACATAGCGTCCCGGTGCCGAGATTCCGTCCTCGAAGGTCAGCCCGCCCTGCGGCGTGACCGGGACATTCATGAAGAAGTTGATATTGCTTGCCAGATCGCGCTTGCCGATGTCGACACCGGCTTCGGCCAGCGCGCTCAGGAAGCTGTCCCGGCAGTTATGCATGCTGCGCTTGTCGAGGTCGTAGCGGACCTGGTTGCTCTCCGCGGCACAGGCGCCGCCGAGCGTGTCGTGGCGCCCGCAGGTGTCGGCCGTGATGGTCAGCATAGCGTTGCCGTCGCAGGTCAGCAGCCGGGAGCCGGTGGTCAGGTAGAGGTTGCCCTGGGCGCGGATGGTATCGACAGCCGAGTAGCGTTCCGCCGGGTCGTGTGCGTTGTAGAACAGCGTGTCGACCGCCTGGTTGCCTTCCAGGTCGAGGATGCGCAGGGTCTGGCCCGTCTTCAGCGGGTGCAGCCAGGGTTCGCCCGCCGGCACCACGGCCGTGTAGACGGCATCAGCGGGATCGAGTTGGCTTTCAGTCAGCTTGGCGCCGGTCATGCGGATATCCTCAGTCGTACTGGCAATGATAAATCGCGGTGTTGGCAAAACCGCGCCGGTTTTCCGGGCAGGAATTCATGCACTCATCATCCTCCGCCACCGGGTCGGCGCGCCAGATCGCCAGGTCCACGGGGCGCGGCTGCCACGTCGTGGCCGTGTCCAGCGGGTGCGGGCAGCTGTTCAGTAGCACCAGTGTGTCCATCTCGGCGCGCAGGTCTACGTAACTACCGGCCGGTGAATTATCCGTATGGAAGTGCATGTTGCCCGCGTCATCGGTATCGACCCGGGAGAAAAAGTTGATGTTTGATACCAGGTCACGCTTGTCCATGCCGTGTTTCACCAGCTCGATGAGAAACAGTTCCCGTCCGCTGCGGTAGAAGTCGTTGCGATAGTCCTGGTACGAGTGCCTGCCGTAGCGCGCCTCGACCATCGCTGCCGTGCTGACCCCGCAGAAGGTGTCGTGCCAGCCGCAGGTGTCTGCAACGATCGACATCAGCACGCGGCCCATGTCGGAGTAGCACACATGGCCCTGTGTCAGGCAGACCGTGTGCTGGGCCTTTAGCGTATCGGCCATGTTGTAGCGTTCCAGGGTTTCCCGCGCGTTGTAGAGCAGAGCGGAACAGTTTGCGCCGCCCTCGCTGTCGGTGATGCGCAGGCAGAAACCGCGGCGGATGATAAAGGACCAGTAACGTGCGCCGGGGAGTGTGTCCCGGTGGACGATCCGTGCCGGATCTATGTCGTGTGCTGTCATGGCTGTTTTGCTCTGGATACCTGATCTGCAGTTGAATAATTCAGTCTTTTCCGGGGCTTCATAATGCAGCGGCCTCCATGGCGCGCGGCACATCCTGTTCGACGTGTTTGCGGATGCCGTCGATGGTACTGCTGCTGGCCGTGCCGATGGACAGGTCGTAGGTAACGGTTGCGCCATAGGAATCCAGCGCCTGTGCGTCGGTGCGCACCCTGTCGAAGACCAGCAGGCGCGTGCCGAGGTAAAAACCTTCCTGCAGGTCATGGGTGATCATGAAGACCGTCAGCCCGGTCTGCTGCCAGAGGTTGAGCACCAGTTCGTGCATGTCGGCGCGGATGCCGGGGTCGAGTGCACCGAAGGGTTCATCCAGCAGGAGGATGCGCGGTTTCGTGATCAGCGACTGGGCCAGTGCCAGGCGCTGCTGCATGCCGCCGGACAGTTCAGAGGGATACTTGTCGCATGCCGGCGTCAGTCCCACCGATTCCAGCATGTCGGCGGCGCTTGCGGCGGCGGTGCGTCTGCTCTGGCCAAACAGGCGTCCGGTCAGCGGTGCCGCTTTAAGCTCCAGGCCCAGCATGACGTTCTGCAGTACGGTCAGGTGCGGGAACACGGAGTAGCGCTGGAATACCACGCCCCGGTCCGGTCCGGGTTCGCCCGGCAGCGGCTGGCCGTCGAGCTCGATACTGCCACGGCTCGGGGTTTCCTCGCCGAGCAGCATGCGCAGAAAGGTGGTCTTGCCGCAGCCGGAGGCACCGACGATGGTGCAGAACTCGCCGGATTGCACCGACAGGTTGAGACGCTCCAGTACCACCTGGTCGCCGTACTCCTTCCAGACATTGCTGAAGACGATCGCGCTCATTACCTGGGATCGGACGCGTGTGTGCCGAACCAGGGAAACAGGCGGCGTGAAGCCACCCGCAACAGCCAGTCGGAGAGAAACGCCAGCAGGGTAATCCAGGCGACATAGGGCAGGATGACATCCATGGCCAGGTAGCGACGCACCAGGAAAATCCGGTAACCGAGCCCGTCGGTTGCCGCGATGGCCTCGGCCGCGATCAGGAACAGCCAGGCCGCTCCCAGTGTCAGGCGCACCGCGTCGATCAGTCGTGGCAGAACCTGTGGCAGCACGACACGCAGGATGATCTGCCAGCTGGAGGCGCCGAGTGTCTGCGCCTTGGTTAGCTGTTCGCCGGGCAATTCCATGACGCGCTGTTGCAGGTCGCGAATGATGAATGGCGTGATGCCGATAATAATCAGCACCACCTTGGAAACCTCGCCCAGGCCAAACACGATAAACAGGATTGGCAGCAACGCCATGGGCGGTATCATCGACACCGTGGCGACGAAGGGCGACAGGTTGGCGCGCAGGTAGGGGATACTGCCCAGCAGGACGCCGAACACCAGGCCGGTGAGGGCGCTGATGCCCACCCCCAGTGCCAGCCTGCGCAGGCTGGCACCGGTGTCCGTCCACAGCAGGTAGTCGCCGCTGCGCCTGCTGGGTTCCGTGGCCATGCGCTCGACCGCCTCACCGAAGCTGCCAAACGAAGGCAGCAGCTTGTCGTCCGGGTTTTGCGCCAGCCTGGCACCGGAGGCCGCCAGGTAGAGTACGACCATCAGCGCGAAGGGCAGGATACCCAGGGCCGCGCGCATGACGCGGCCCGGATGATTGTTGACCAGCCTCTTCACCTGCAGGAGCCCCTGATATCCATGGCGAGATCAGAGCTTGCCGTCTGCCGCCATCGACATGTAGGTGTCGTCAAAGCGCAGCTTGACGTTGCCGCTGTCTCCGATGGACATGCCGCCCGGGAAGCCAATGCCGATGAAGCCGGCATCCGGCGCGCCCTCGCCCAGCAGGCCGTGGTCGAAGGAGAAGCCGGCGACGTTTTCCATGGTTTTGGGCAGATCATCGCTGCGCACGAAGGCCACGGCATCCGCGGCCTTGAAGAACATGCGGGTGGTCGCAAGCTGGGCGTCGTAGCCGGCCAGGTCGGTGCCCGATGCCGTGGCCATGTGGGTGCGTGCCGCGACGGCGGCATCGTCATCACCGGACATGACGGCCATGATTTCGTACCAGGCACCGGTCAGTGCCTTGCCAAGTGCCGGGTTGGCCTGCAGCGTTTCGGTATTGACCACCATCATGTCGATGATCTCGCCCGGTATCTGGCTGGAATCGAACACCTTGTGGCTGTCCGGTGTCGACAGGATTTCGCTCAGCAGCGGGTTCCAGGTGACCACCGAGGTGACATCGTCAGCGGCCCAGGCGGCCACCATGTCGGCATCGGAGGTGTTGACCACGGTCAGGTCCTTCTCGGCGGCGCCGATGCTGTCCAGGGCACGCGCCAGCAGGTAGTGAGAGACGGACAGTTCCACCAGGTTCACCTGCTGCCCCTTGATGTCTGCCAGCTGTTTTTTGCCTTTCAGGACGATGCCGTCGTTGCCATTGGAGAAGTCGCCGACGATCAGGGCCGTCGAGTCAACACCGCCGGCGGCGGGGATGGTCAGGGCATCCATGTTGGTCATGACGCAGCCGTCGAAGGCGCCGGCCGTGTACTGGTTAATGGACTCGATGTAATCGTTGATCTGCACGACTTCGATCTCGATGTCGTACTTGTCGGCCCACTTGCTGACGATGCCGGACGTATCGCCGTAATCCCAGGGCATCCAGCCGACGTAGATACTCCAGGCAACGCGGAACTTGTCCTTGGCCAGGGCCTGGGGTGAACTGCATAGCAGTCCGATCGAAAGCAGGGTGGCGGTAATAAAGGTGAAAAACTTGCTGGTACGGAGCAGCTGGGGGCTCATGACGTTCTCCCTTGCAGGTTACGATTCGGGTTCATTCCACGTGGAGACCATTCGTGCTGACCTCCCGGGCTTTTATCCCGCCGT
>Ga0209536_100013068_pt1 | contig 11997 bp, 8 predicted proteins | sample DeeMarSeWOR28_12_FD_187461 | JGI IMG/M metagenome (GOLD analysis project Ga0209536, IMG submission 187461) | Marine sediment microbial communities from White Oak River estuary, North Carolina - WOR-2-8_12 (SPAdes) (version 2) | ecosystem: Environmental > Aquatic > Marine > Intertidal zone >...
TCGCCAACGAAATGTTCGCGGCCGCGGGCGACTGGCTCAAGCAACGTGGACTCGACACCATGCGAGGGCCGGCGTCCTTCTCCACCAACGACGAATGTGGTCTCCTGGTCGAAGGTTTCGACACACCGGCCACGATCCTCAATCCTCACAATCCACGCTATTACCTAGACCTGGTACGGGACGCCGGCTTCAACAAGGCGATGGATTTGTATCAGTTCCAGACGGTCAGCCCGCAGCTACCCGAACGCCTGGTAAGGGGCGCCCGCCTGATCATGCAACGGAAGAAGATCACGCTGCGCGGCCTGAACATGAAGCGGTTCGCAGAGGAAGTGGAGAAGATCAAGCAGATCTACAACGCGGCGTGGGAGAAGAATTGGGGGTTCGTCCCCATGACCGATGCAGAGATCGACCACATGGCCAAGGACCTCAAGCCGGTCGTCGTGCCGGACCTCGTGGTTTTCGTGGAGCGTGAAGGGGAACCGATCGGCTTTGCCGCCGCGCTGCCTGACCTGGCAGTCGCACTGCGGTCCAACCCCTCGGGGAGGCTGTTCCCCGGATTGCTGAAGGTCCTGTGGAACGCGCGCAAAGTGAAGAGAATCCGCATCCTCCTGCTGGGGCTGCTCAAGGAATATCGCAACACCGGCGCCGACGCGCTCATGTACCACTGGATATGGGAGAAGGCCTATGCCCTCGGCTATCGTTGGGCCGAGGCAGGCTGGATACTCGAGGACAACACGGCAATGATGAACGGTCTCATACGCATGGGCTTCGATCGCTACAAGACGCTGCGGCTGTACGACAGGCCGCTGTGAAGGTCTTCGTCACCGGCGGAACCGGATTCGTCGGTTCACATCTGGTAGATGCGCTGCTGGAGCGCGGCGACGATGTCGTCTGCCTGATTCGCAACCCCGCCAAACTGAAACAGCGCTTTCCCCACAAGGCGCCGCAATCTGTGGTGGGCGATCTCGACGACCGCGCAGCGCTGCGGACCGGATGTGAAGGGGTCGACGCCGTGTTTCATTCCGCAGGACTCGTCGCGGCGCGCAGCCGCGCGGAGTTCTTCGCGGTCAACGCAGACGGTACATCGCGCGTCGCTGAAGCCGCGGCCGAGGCGGCACCCGATCTGATCCGTTTGGTGTACATCAGCAGTCAGGCAGCCGGAGGCCCCTCCCGCCGCGGCGTGCCAAAGACTGAAGCGGATGAAGCCGATCCGATCAGTGACTACGGTGCGAGCAAACTCGCCGGAGAATCGGCGGTCCGCGAATCGGGACTGCCGTGGACGGTGATAAGACCGCCGGGCGTGTACGGTCCGTATGACACGGGTTTCCTATCCGTTTTCAAGTTCGCCCGGCGCGGCGTCACGCCCGTAATTGGAGATGGCAACCAGGAGTTGTCGCTCGTATTCGTGACGGATCTCGTGGCGGCGCTCCTGCAAGCGACGCTCCCGGCAACGGAATCGCGAACCTACTTCGCTTGCCACCGGGAGATCGTTACTGCGGCAGAGTTCGCCCGGGCGGTCCACAGCGCGGTACAGCGATCGCGGGGCACCGACAAGAAGCCGATCGTGCTGCGACTACCCGGTTGGGCCGCTCGAGCGACGCTGCGTCTCACTGGTACTGGCGCCCGGCTCGTGGGGCGCGCGACGTTGCTCTCCGCCGACAAGGGGAAGGAGCTGCTGGCCGAGGCGTGGACGTGCGACCCGACGGCGCTGGAGGGAGACACCGGCTGGAGCGCCAGCATCGACCTCGCAGCCGGGGTGCGCCAGACGGCGAATTGGTACCAGGAGAACGATTGGCTGTGAGAGCGGTCGACAGGTTGATCGCTGGCTATGTGGCCTTCATCACGCTGGTCATTCTCGTCCTGGGCAGCCTGTTCGATCCCGGCAACTGGCTGCTGCTGGGGGTTCACGCCCTCATTGCAGTCCTTTTGTTGCTGTTCGCTCGTCTCGAATCGTCCGACCGCGTTGGCCAGGTGCTACACGACATCTATCCGCTGCTGTTGCTCCCGGTCCTGTACTCCGAGCTGGGAATGATGAACGTTCGGCTGGGTATCGTCGAGACATTCGCTCGCGATGCGGTGGTGCAGAGCTGGGAAGCAGCGCTCTTCGGTGGCCAGGTCTCATACGAATGGATCCGGTCAGCGCCATCTGTCTTCTGGTCGGGCTTGCTTCACCTCGCGTATCTCGGCTATTACCCGATCATCGTGGTCGGGCCGGTCATGTTGATTGCGCTGGGTCGCCGGACCGATGCCCGACGCGTTCTGTTGGCGACCATGGTTGCGTTCGTAGCCTGCTACGTGGTGTTCGCCTTGTTCCCGGTCGCGGGCCCCAACTACGCGTTCGATCACCCGGTGGGCGAAGTGCGCGAAGTCTGGAGCGCACAGCTGGTGTACTCACTGCTCGCCAGCGGATCGGCGTTCGGGACTGCGTTCCCGTCGTCGCACGTCGCCGCAACGGTGGCCGCCACGCTGGCGCTGTGGTACGTCTACCGGCCGCTTGGACTGGCAGTGGTGATACCGACCATTCTGCTGGTCATCTCAACCGTGTATTGCCAGATGCACTACGCGATCGATGCGGCCGCCGGATTGGCAATCGGTGCTGCTGCCGGATTGGTGGGGACCAGACTGGGAGACTGAGAACGGCTCAGCCTTCGGCCATCTCTGCCGGCGCGAGTTCGTGAGCCTCGCCGCTGGGCTTCCCCCGCAAGCGTTTGTAGAAGTAGATCGCCACGGCCAGCGCAATCGAGCTCATCGATATTGCGACCAGCATACCGAGGCTAGCATTCCACCACAATCCGAGCGCCGCGAAGAACCAGAGGCGGGGAAACCGCCCCAAGAAGGTGGCCAACAGATGGCGTCGGATATCGTAGCCCGCTAGCGGTGAGATGATCCTGACCGGCCAGTATGGGATCGGCGACCAACTGGATATCCAGACAGTGAAGAACGGAGCCTTCTTAAACCACTTCAACACCCACTCCACTGTCTGGCTCTTACGCGTCCGTTCCAGTGCCGACAGCTGCAACACTCGATCGAATACGTGGTAGTTGAGGTACTCGATGTATAGGGTTCCCGCCGTGGCCACGACGGCCACCATGACCGGAGGATACACCCGACCCATCAGCATCAGCATGGGCTCGAACGTCGCGGGAAGGAACGGTGATATCGGTCCGTTCACCCACACCGTCACTACGCCAAACCCGACCAGACCTCCCGCCAGGGGCACCCAAACGGTCAGCGGAATCGCGAGCAGGGCAACGATACCCGTCGAACGCAGCACGTTGTCCCACATCGGGTTGCCATAGGCTTGCCGGAACAGCTTGCGGTAAAGCGTCTTCACGAGCCCCCTAACCCTTGGCCCGCTTGAGTATGCGGCGTTTCTGGCCCGCGGTGACCATATCTGCCAATACGACTTCTCCCGCCAACTTTGTTACAAAGGTGTAGCCGTGCGCGTCGCCCACCAGCCATCGCTGCCATTCGAGCTCGTCCAGTGCTCGCTCCGCGCGCTTCAGCGGAACGTCGGCCGCGAGGGCGAGTCGCTCGACAGACTCGCCACCACCCAACACAGCCACCGCCGTGAGCATCGCCTGAGCGTGATCCGTGAGTCCGCGGAAGCGTAACCGCAGTGCAGCCGCGACGCTCTCCGGTAACGCGCCGGGTATGGTCTGGTCCAGAGTCCGGAACTTGTCGGGCCAGACGGCTGGTGCCGCTTCGTCTTTCATCTTCATTCCCGCCCGCACCGCGCGGACGAACTCGACCGCCAAGAACGGGATCCCCGCAGTCTCTACCATCACCCGCCGCCGCAGCCGGTCGACGGCCTCGCCATCAAATTCAGGAAACGCCCACGCCACCAGTTCGGCAACATCGTCGTCGCCAAACACTTCGGTCGAGACCAGTTCGCCCGCCACGTCGCGACCGACGCGCTGGCTCAGCGTGTCCACCCACTGCGCCGCTGGACCCACAGTGGCGGTCAACAGCACGCAGACCCGCGCCTCGCCGGCGCGCTGAGCCATGGCACCGCACGATTCGACCAGGGCGGCGTCGGCGCGGTGCACGTCGTCCAACACGATCAAAACGGGCCGGACCTCCGCAATGGCGAATACCGCTCGCCGGAACGGCTCGGCGACCCCCTCGGGATCGGCCGCACGCGCTGCCGGGAACCGGACCAGGAGATCCGGTTCCAGCTTCCCCAGAGCTGCCAGGACCTGGGGCGCAGCGCCGCCAAGCTCCGGTACATCCAGACCACCGCGCAGCAGCGCCAACCAGATCTCCTCGAACCCGTCGCCCTGCAGCACGCGCGCCTGAGCCACGACCGCACCGTCCAGCCGCGCCCGACCCGCCATCTCATCCGCCAACCTCGTCTTCCCGGTGCCCGGCTCGCCCCTGAGCACGACGATGCCCGGCCTTCCATGCACCACCGCACTCCAGACCGACAGGCAATGGGCCAGCGCCGAATGACCCGGCCCTACCAGCGGGACTACGTCATGTGGCGCCCCCTCCACGGCGGGCGCGCCGCGCACTATGCGCTCGGTCTTGATCCGCTCGGCCAGTGCCCTAGTGTCGGAGGCGGGCTCGAGACTCAGGTCGCGCCGCAGCAGCTCCTCCAGCCGGTCGTAAGCCTCGAGCGCCAGTGTGCGCGAGCCCTCGAGCGCATGGGCTCGCATGAGAACGCGCACCGCCGGCTCGTGCAGCGGCTCTATTCGCAGAGCTTCCTCCGCAAGCCGGCGTGCCACTGCGAGCTCCCCCGCTGCAACCGCCGCTTCCGCCTCCGCCACCAAGCGGCCGAGCGATAGCCCGCGGAGTCTCTGCCGCTCGCCCACCAGCCAGTCCTCGAACGCGGGTGCGTCGGACAGACCGAAGCCCTCGAGAAAGACGCCACGGATGGCTGCAGCGTGAGGGTCGTCCACATCGATCGCGACGGCACTCGATTCGAGTCGGACGGTGTCCCCCTCGGTCACCAACCCATCACCAACCACGCGCCTGATGACCCTCAGCGCCTCGTTCAGAGAGTGGCGCGCCTTGGCCTCGTCTTTCTCGGGCCACAACAACCCCACTAAATGATCCCGGCTGCGACCGCGCGGCGATCGCGCCAGATAGACTAGCAGAGCCAAATGCTTGCGCCACATCAGCTCCGCCGGAGGATCGGCACCGTCCACCGTTACAGCCGGAGGACCCAAGGACTTTATCTCGATCATAGCTTCGATATTGTCTCGCGCATGACTTGCGCCCGCCGTGGTACCCCAGCGGGCGCATGTGAATATGCTCACTAATGTACAGGACCGCCTGGGCGGCGGAAGAGGCGGAAAAGTGACCTTGCGTTTTCCACCATATCGATGAACTTCATTGCGCTCATGGCCAAACCACCTTCATGCACATCGCTCGGCAAGCACTGCCGTGAAATCAAGCTCACGGTACGGGTATCCGACGTCGAAGACGAGAGCCAGACCCTGCAGGACGCATCGATCACTTGGATGTCGGGCCACACCGAACGAGTCACGTTCGGTACCGCATACGTAGTGGCCAACCAGCTGCGGGTCGACGCTACGGTTCACGTCCCCTGCAAGTATCTCGAAACGCTGGACGGCCGACCCGCCATATTACCGAATGGACAGCCGGTACCGGCCCTCAACGGGAAACGTCCCCTGGTACGGTGCGCGGCACATCGATTTCGGGGACCGCTGCCCCAGACCACTCAGGCCCCACAGGAAAAAAGTCAGCCGGTGCAACTCGGCAACGACACGTTCTCCGTCTACTACAAGGGAAGAAAGCGCAACCTCAAGTTGCGGTTGAAGCGGGAGGCCCGGCGCGCGCTGCCGGTACTGCAGTCGGACAATCCGTGCATAGGCGCTCCCTGTCGTACAGGTGACAACATGAGGGGAGCCGCTTGCTGTCGTGACTTCACCCTCGAGTTGCACCTCCCCGAGAGCTACGAATGGACCGAGGCGTTGCTCAGGTCGCGAAAATCACCTTATCTCTGCAAGGTGAAGCGTGAGGACGACGATACGGCAGAGTGCGAGGTCATCTCGGCCTGCGGCTTTCTCGAGGATGACGGCATCAGCTGCAGCCTGCACAACCGTATCCTCCCCAACGGATGGCGCGCCAAACCGTCGCTGTGCTACGAGTGGCCCGAACTCGAGAAGGACGAGACCGGCCACCCGGGATGCCGCTTGATCTAGCCGGGTTTTGGCCCAAATTGGGCATGAAATGGACATCGAAGAACTTCGGTCCGCAGCGGGGCAGCGCTACGAGGTAGAGGGCTTCTTGGTGGAGGGTGGCATGGGCGCGATCTATACCGCCCGGCACCGTTCCCTGGGATCCCGGGTCGCCATCAAGGTGCTCCCCCCCGAGGTCGCGTCCAGCGCAGTCAGGCTGGCACGGTTCAGACGTGAAGCGGCGCTGGCAGCCAATCTCTCGCACCCCAACATCGTCCCCGTCTTCGAGTTCGATGCCACGCCGGAACTCGCCTATCTGGTGATGCCGTACGTCGAGGGCGAGACGCTTGCGGACCAGCTGAGAGAAAAAGGCAAACTGGAGTACAGCAACGTCCGCCGCATGCTGGGACAGGTAGCCAGCGCTCTGGGATTCGCCCACGCCCGTGACGTGGTGCACCGCGACATCAAACCGGCGAACATCCTGCGCGAGGAAGCGGCGGGCCGCTGGCTGATCACCGACTTCGGCATCGCACACGTGACCGACCCCGGCGACACGGAGATCACCCAGACCGGCACGATCATCGGCACGCCGGCCTACATGTCCCCGGAACAGCGCTGGGGCGGGCAGGTGGACGGACGCTCCGATCTCTTCTCCTTGGCAGCCGTGGCGTACCAGGCCATCTGCGGCACGCCGACCGAGCAGTTGCCCGACGAGTTGATGAAGGAGCGGCCGGAACTGGAGCGCGCCCTGCGCAGCGCGCAGCCGAAGATTAAACCGGAGGTTGCCCGGGCGCTGGCGTGGCCGCTGGAGATGGCAAAGGAGGATCGGCCCGAGTCGGCCGACGCGTGGCTGGAGGCTTTGGCGCGGGCCGAAGGCACAAAGAAGCGGGAGAGATGGGCGTGGAGCTCGGCCGCTGCGGCGGTGCTGATAGCACTCGGGCTGCTGGTATTCGGGCGTGGTGCGGAACGGGCGCCGGCAGTCACACGAGGCTTGATAGCCATAGTCCCGTTCGAAATCCTTGTGCAGGACGCACACGAGTTACTGGAGAGATTTCCACGCTTACTCTATATCGAGCTGCAGAATCTGCCCGACCAGTACTCCGTGCTCGCCGAATATGAGACGGACGTAGGCGACCTTGAGGGCTGGCTCGCATCCGCGCGGGACCGCAACGCCAGTCTCGCCCTGACCGGGACAGTGGTGGGAACCAGTGGCGATCTCACTGTGACGGTCCAGGTGCACGATTTGGCCACGGACACCCGTCCGACAGAACTGAAGGCCTCCGGCTCCGTTCCCGCCATAGACGTGCTACTCACTGACCTGCGGCGCCAGCTTTTCCAACACTTGGGGATCGAGGACATGGGTCTGGAAGAAGGCGTGCTTGAGGGTCTGGATGTCGACGCCATAGAAGCATACGTGGACGGGGAGAGGGATCTGAGGGAAGGCAGATACAGAATCGCGATGGACCGGTTCGACGAAGTGATCCAATCCGACTCGACCTTCGCCCTGGCCCACTTCAAGCACACCATGGCTCAGCTCTTCGACCAACGGCCCAGCCGGTACTCGACCGTCGTAGGCACGGCACTGGAAGCGGCCCGCGCCCACAGCGAGCGCCTCCCTCCGCTGTCGCGGCAGTTGCTGCAGGCGTACGAGGTATTGCTGCTCGACGGAGACATCGACAGCGCGGTCGCACTGGCTGAAGACCTGGCGGAACGCAAACCGCAGCCGGATACGTACTCGCTGCTGGGCTACGTGCTGTTCAACTTCCGGGCTCCGTTGGACAAGACCCCAGGGGAGGCACGTTACTATTTCCAACGAGCGGTGGAACTGGATTCCAGCTTTGCCCTGGCACTGTGGCATCTGGCTGTCATCGCAATGAGTGAAGAGAACCCGGATCAGGCAGAGGCGAATATCCAGCGGCTCCGCGGGGTGGACAGCACCTCGTTCTGGACGGAGGTGGTTCTCTTCGGCGACTCAGTATTGAACCAAGGACTTCTGACCTGGACGGAATCGTTTGCCAACATGTCACTGGGCGCCCTGGAACTCATGATAGTCCCGCTCGGCGAAATGGACGCTCCGCCAGAAACGCCCCCCGCTGCCAGAGAGGCGCTCCGAGTGTTCAGGAATCGCGCCGACACCGACTACGACCGGCGGCTGGCGTTCCGCATGAGCATGGCGGAACGCCTGGCCCGCGGGCGTTTCGCAGGAGCGGACTCGCTAATGGCTGAGGCCGCGAGCACGGGGGTTGATACCGACGAGATCGACCGCTGGATCGTGCTGAGCGCAATCGTATCGGACGCTTATGCGAGGCAGGGTATCACTACCCTGCCGGAGCTGGCTACTCCTGAGGAAGAACGCGACGCGGTTGAACGTCTGGTGAACGCCCCCGAGAGCGACGCCGAGGCGGCGTGGCTGGTGGTCCGGTGGTATCTGGCCAACGAACCCTCGAGGGCTGACACTTACATCCCACGTCTTCGGTACATGGCGGAACGCTCGGAAACGCCCTTGGCGTCCAGTCTCAACAAGGACATCCAGGCGCTGCAGGCAATTGCACAAGCAGATACGGTTACGGCACTCACGCTGTGGGAGGAAGCTACCGAGCATTACAGTGTGCGAGATGATCACCTGTTCGGGCTGACGGCATCCCTGTGGCCGCTGCGCTGGCGCCAGGTAGAGGTGCTGACCGCCCGCAGCGATTCAGTTGCTGCAACGCAAGCGCTGGAGATCGCGCAGACATTCCATCAGATGTTCGGCTTCGTGGATCAGGTTGCCTGGCCCGGCATACTGCTGCTCCAGATCGATGCCGCACGCGCGGCAAGCGATGGACGGACCGCAAATGAGGCCGACAGATTGCTCGAGATGGTACTCGAAATGGACAGCCCCGATGCGCGTGAGTTACGCTCGCGCGGCCGCAGCAAGTTGGCACCGCAAGGCAACTGACCGAGTCAGACACCCGGAGACACAACCATGCTGAACCTGCCACACGTGCCCGAGGTATCCTCGGCGGAGTTGGCCAGCGCACTCGAGACCGGCGAGCCGATCCAACTCGTCGACGTGCGCTCGCCGCAGCGAGTCCAGGCCGGACGGATCGATCTCGCCCCGGAAGACAGGTTCCACAACATCGTGGGCTCGCAGCTCATCCGTCACACCAGCCTCGCAGGCACCGGCATCGATCCCGCGGTACCCGTGGCCGTGGTGTGTGGCTTCGGCAACGACAGCCGGGTGCTGGCCTATCATCTGAACCGGCTGGGGTGCAACGCCCGGTCGCTCACCGGAGGCATGTCGGCCTGGATGCGTATGGCGCTGCCGCGTGAGCTGGCCCCACCGCCGTCGCTGGATCACCTGGTACAGTTCGACCGCCTGGGAAAGGGTGCTCTCGGCTACCTGCTGGCGAGCGACGGCGCAGCCTTGATCATCGATCCGCCGCGCGACGTAGGCGACTACCTGATCGTGTTGGAAGACACGGGTGCCGAGTTGGTGGGTGTGGCCGACACGCACGTCCACGCGGACTACATCAGCGGTGCGGCGGCACTGGCTCGCCAGCTCGGCGTGCCCTATTACCTCCATCCGGCCGACGCGGTCTACCCCTACGACGGCACGCCCGGAAACATCGAGTTTGAACCGATTGGCGACGACCACGTGATCGAGCTGGGACGCTGCTCGCTGCGCGTGAAGCACACACCTGGGCACACCGAGGGCAGCGTCACGTATCTGATCGACGATGCCGTCGCAATCACCGGCGATTTCCTGTTCATCGCTTCGATCGGCAGGCCGGACCTGGCGGACAAGACCGTTGAGTGGAGCGAGCAGTTGTGGCGCAGTGTGGAGTCCGCCAAGCAGAATTGGCCGCCCGGCATGATGATCCACCCAGCGCACTACGCATCGGACCGCGAGCGACGCGGCGACCGTTCCATTGGTGAGCCCCTCAGCAAGCTGATCACCGAGAATGTGGCACTGGCGCTGGTCGATCGCGCCAGTTTCGTGGACTGGGTCGCGACCCGGTCTGGTTCGTTCCCCGACGATTACCGCAAGATCAAGGCGGTCAACGTGGGTCTGCTACATGTCGACGAAGCGCAGGCCGAGGAGCTGGAGATTGGTAAGAACGAATGTGCGTTGGGAGGAGCTGCGTAGTTCGATCAGCGCCCGCCGATCTCGTCACGCAGGGCCGTGAGGATTTCCGGTTCCAATGCAAACCGGTCTTCGAACCACCCGATCGTCGCGGTCCCCGAATCCTCTCCCACGCTTCTCATCATGGCGCGGCGATATCCCGCAGCGAGTATGGGAGCATACCGATCCAGGACCAATGCTCCACAGCGCACTGCCGCGGTCATCCGCAGCGAGATCGTCTCCGGCTTCTCTTCTACGAGTTCTTCGAGCGCCGGTGCGACGACGGAATAGCAGATCTCCTTGACCACATGGTAGGCAGGTTCACGCGATCCCGATCCGGGGGGCGACCACACGACAACTTGATTGTCGTCTCGTGCTCGCGGATCGCCGATGAACAAGCGCCCTTCGGGGCCTACCGCCGACGATACCAGAATGGTCCCGCCATCCAGGCCGCGGTCGGCCAGGAAGTCGCCCAACCGCGGCGCCACACTCGCTTCCCAGAAATCACCTAGTTCGGCCCTGCTGCTCGAGTCGGCTCCGATGGTCTCGGTCCAATACTCACCGTAGAACACGTCCCACTCCTGCTCGAGCGCCTCGACGTATCGGCTGAGAGCCCGCCGCAAGCTTCCCTTGTTGAACACCTGCGCTGCCGCGGCCGCACCGGCGCTGGCCTCGGGACTCACTCTGTCGCGCCGGTAGGTCTGGCGGTCCGCAACCGCTTCCAGGGCCGCCAGCATTTGCTCGGGAGTGGCTTCTTGAAAGAACAGCGGCATCTGATCGAGAAAGCGGAACTCGCTCTTGGACCCGAACTCTTCTCTGAAGTATTCTGCCAATGAATCCAGTCGCGTAGCAACTAGGCCCCGATCCCGCTTGGCCTGTTCGATCGCGCTGGCATACTCCTGGTCGTACTGCGCCAGTAGCTCTGCCCGTTCGACCCCAACGATCGCCAGCCCATGGTACCAGAGATCCACCTGCGGCAGCGCGCGCACCGACCAGCGTGGTAGTCGGGGCCGGGTCTCGACCGCCGGCGCCGCCGCTGGATCGATTCGGACACGCAACATATCGATGACCGCCGAATCGATCGCGTATGCGTCCTCAAACGCCGTGGCGACCTCGACTTCGGCGGCTGTTCCTTGCGCAGCACTGAGAAACGCCCGTTGATAGCGGGGCAGGAAGTCGGGATTGTGTTGCTCCAGGAGGATCGCGCCACATCTGACGCCGGCACTGCTTACGAGCTTCATAGTGGACTGACCGCCGCGGCTGGCCGCGTCTAGTACCCGGCGATCGATGAGCGCCATGCACATCTCACGCACCGCCGCACTGACGCTCGCGATCGGGTCTTCCATCGACCGCGTCCAGACGGCGATCGCGTTTTCCCTGCCCCGGGTCCGATCTTCCTCGACCGAACGTCCCTCGGGACCCAATACGGCCGACACGAAGATCCGACCGGAATCCAGGTTGTGCCGATTGAAGATATCGATACCGTCGTCGACCTAGCCAGTTCGATTACGCGGTTACCGTGCGGCTGCCGGTACATATCAACCGGGAAAACAGACCAACGCTACTGCTTCGGACTTGGGCTGGATAAGACCGGCATCTTGGGGAAATATCCCGATGAATCAGCTTCCCTGGAAGTGCTTGAAAAAGATGAAGCCAACCTTCGCATAGCCATAAAGGAAACAGATGTGCCCTTAATGAACGCCTTGCGGCGAATAGCACTTGCTCCAGTTCCCAGCATGGCTATAG
>Ga0209536_100013069_pt1 | contig 11996 bp, 11 predicted proteins | sample DeeMarSeWOR28_12_FD_187461 | JGI IMG/M metagenome (GOLD analysis project Ga0209536, IMG submission 187461) | Marine sediment microbial communities from White Oak River estuary, North Carolina - WOR-2-8_12 (SPAdes) (version 2) | ecosystem: Environmental > Aquatic > Marine > Intertidal zone >...
AGGCTGACGTTCGTGCCGTCCGATCGCGGTGCTGGCGAGTCCTACGACCAGATGGAACGCCTGTAAGCGGCGGTGCTTGACTCGTTCAGATTCGTGCGATAGCGCCGCTCGTGGCGGTCGGCCATGGCCAGCTCGGCGCGAAGGAACAGGTGTTCGGTTACCGCGAGCTCTGGGCGAACTACAATCTCGCCGGCTTCGGGCTCGACCACAAGGGCTTCTCGTCCGACGACGTACCCACGGTCATTGCCGCGATCATCGGCGGCGACATGTCCGTCTTCCGAGCAATCCCGGAGCGGATGCATCAAGGTCACCTGAACTTCCTGATGGCGATGCGAACGCTTTCCCGCGAAGCTGAGGGGGGCCCCACGACGCTCCTCAATGAAACCCTCGCCAATGACTGCGGCGGCGCGGTGCTCGATGGAGCAAAGCGCTACTACTTTGGCGGCAGCCAGGGAGGCATCCTCGGCGCCAGCATCATGGCGCTCAGCCTCGATATCGAACGGGGGCTCCTCGCGGTTCCCGGCCAGTCGTACAATTTGCTCCTCAACCGGAGCGGCAACTTCGACGAATACGCAGGCCAGCTCTATCAGGTCTACGGCTGGAACGCGCTCCACATCCAAATGAACCTCGCGTTGATTCAGGGCCTCTGGGACCGTGCTGAGCCGACCGGCTACTCGAAGTACATTCGAACCGACCTCTTGCCCGGCACGCTAGCGCACGACGTCTTGATCCAGGTGTCGAAGGCCGATCATCAGGTGACGAACCTAGGCGCGCACATCATGGCCCGGACCATCGGCGACGTGGTGAACCTCGCGCCCGTCATTCGTTCGGTGTGGGGGATCGAAGAAAAGAGCGGCTTGCACACGGGCTCGGCGATGCTCGAGGTCGATTTCGGCAACGACGAGCCGCCAATCACGAACATCCCACACTGGGGCGACCGCTTCCCCGACCCCCACGGCCGCGCGGCCGAGCTCGAGGGACTGGGCCCAGCGCTCCTCCAATTCTACGAGACGGGCCAGGTCGAAAACCCATGCAAGGACCCCAGTGGTCTCAACCCCGGCCCCTGCGACGAAGATGACCTAATCCCGTAGCGATCTGGTCAGATCCGACCCGCCCACCCCCGCATGTAATCCTCCCTCCTCGCCCCTCGCTTCGCTTGGGGCTTGGCGGCGCCTGCGGCGTCGGGCTTCGCTCTGCGGGCTCGCGCTCCGCGCATGGACCGATTCTCCGATCAAATCCAGCCCAGGCTACCAAACGCGATCAAGCAAATTGCGTCGAATCCCAGGATGGCGCCGACTGCAGCGGCTTGGCGCTTGATGCACTTCATGTCGTGCACCCAGTACGCGACCACGAAGAACGGCAAGTACCCGAGCAGAAAGATCAGCCAGGGCGCCGAGCGATTCCACCAGGAGTAATCCCAGGTAAGCGCGTCGACGTAGTTCAGCATGTACTCGATGAACACGGCGAGGGCACTGAAGAAGACAGCAAAGACCCAGCGGTTCGGGATGCCGAGGATCTTCGTCTCTTTGGGAGGAAGCATGACCGTGGTCACGATCCCGAGGATGGCGAACATGAAGCAGATCTCGATGTTCAAGCCGATGAGAATCAAGTACGCCGTGTTGCCGGGCGCGGCCCATGCCGGCGCGTAACCGCTGAAATGAAAGATCAACGAGTTCCATATCTCGTTGAACCAATCCATCCCCCAGAGCGCCAAACCTGCGAAGACAGCGCTGTAGTTCTTTCGCCCGATCTGGTCGTGATAGATGTAGAGCACGATCACCAGAAGCGGGATTACGTACCACTGGAAGTCCGAGGTATCTCGAAGATGAGAGAGTGCCTGCTGCGCATGTTCCGAGGGCATTGGCAGCATTTACCACCCGCTTTCGGGGCCTCCTAGTGCAGAAATTGCGCCTCAAACGGCCCGCTAGGCCGATCTTTTGAATCCCGGAAAAGTGGCGCTATCCTCCGGCGGTGGCGCGGGGTTGAGCGCCGCCTCCAAACGACGCGACATGCTGCGGTTTCTCGCAAATCGATGGACTTTCTTGGCCGTGGTGATCCTGATCGCCGGTGTGGGCGTGGGCACCGCTGCGCTCGGCGAGCACGCCTCGAGTCAGGGCCACTCGCGCATCGACATCGTCGACGGTCAGAAAGTGTTGCGTGCGCCCGGCCTCGACGGGTGGAACGACAAGCGGCAGAGCCCGAGCAACAACCCTGGTAGCGGCAGTCTCTTCGGGGCTGCGTTTCACTACGACGCCTTCGTGTATGACGAGACCGCGAGCAGCCCGAAAGTGGCGGGCGTCATTCGACGCGGCACCGCGCTGAAGCTCGGCAACAAGGTCGCCGGGCCCGGCTGCAAGGATGGGACCTGGTACAAGGCTGTGCCGTTTGGGTATGTCTGCTCGTCACTCGGCTTTCACGTGAGCGACGACGCGAAGGCCAAAAGCTACGGCGTGCCGCCGGCGAAGGTGACCAATCATCTTCCCTACCAGTACGCTCGCGTGACGACTAAGCGGGCGCCTCGGTACTACCGACTCCCGACGGTCGCGGAAGAGAGGCAAGCCCGTCTCGCGATGGAGAAGAAGAGCCCGACGCCCGAAGTCGTCTCTTCACTGATGGAGGGCGACTACTTCCTCGCGCTCGCCGAAAAGGAAGCACGCGAAGCGGATGGCGCGGTATTTTATCGAACGGTTCGCGGGCGCTATGTACGCGTGAGCGACGTCGAGCTCCGCAACCCCGACCCGGTTCGTGGCGAAGAGCTCGGACGGGGCGGTTGGCGGTTGCCTCTAGCGTTCGTGTGGGGAGAAGATCGCGAGCTCCTGAGCTTGAATGGCGACGCGCCCCGTGTGACGGGGAAGGCAGAAAAACACGCGCGATTCGTGGTCGAGGAAGAGCTCCGTAAGAACGGAGAGACATTCGTAGTCGGGGCGGCTGGCGCGGTTCGGCGAGGCGAGGTTCGCATCGCTCGGCAAACGACAGCGCCGAGCGGCGTTCCAGCGAACGCAAAGTGGGTTCACGTCGACCTCCCCGAGCAGACGCTCGTCGCTTACGAAGGTGCGAAGCCGGTGTACGCGACCGTCATCTCGAGTGGCAAGGAGGGCTACGAGCCCCCGACCGGGCTTTTCGAGGTCCAGCAGAAATACATTTCGACGACGATGAACGCGACCGATCCAATCGACGGATTCTACGAGGTCGAAGAAGTCCCGTGGACGCTCTACTACCATGGCGGCTACGCGCTTCACGGCGCGTACTGGCACACGGATTTCGGCAAGGTGCGAAGTCACGGGTGCACGAACATCGCGCCGGTCGACGCACGCTGGCTCTACTACTGGAGCGACCCGGAGGTGCCGCCGGCCTGGCATGCGGTCCGGTTCCAGCCCGAAACGACCTGGGTCTACTTCACCAATTGAGCGCGCCGCGCACGAGCAGCATGAGGGCGGCGGCGCCAGCAATGACGACGATGGCGTTGCGCAACCGTGGCCCGTCGACGTGAGGTATGAGCCTGCGGCTGGTGCGCAGACCGAGCCACACGGCGGGTAGAAGTGCCGCGCCGATCGCGACTTCGTCCCAGCTCACCTCACCTGCTGCGGCGCGCACGCTGATCGTAATCGTTAGTCCGATCGCGAAGACGAGGCCGAGGTTGGCGCGAACGGTCGGGCCTTCGTCGTTTCGGTAGAGAAGCGCGATCGGTGGACCGCCGATGGCGGACACCATGGCCATCGTGCCGGAAGCAACGCCCGCGCCAAACTCGCGCGCGGGCGTCCGGCGGAACGTCCCGCGGCTGACCACGACGACGACCCCAACCAGAACCATGAGCGACATCAGAACGTCGAGCCTCGCGCCGGACAGGACCTTCAGCAGTGCAACTCCGATGAACGCACCTGGCACGCGCCCTGCAAAGATCCACAGAGTGCTCCGAACCTCGACGGCATGCCGCTCCCGCCAGACGATGGCGACCGTAAGCGGCCAAACGACGAAGAGCTGCGGGACGGGCGCAAAGAGAGGGTCGAGAAGCGACAGCAAGGGCACGCTGATGAGCGCGAACCCGAAGCCGACCGTGCTATGAAGCGCCGCAGCAACGAAGCTGATCCCGAACGCCACCGCGAACTCCGGTGTGGCGATGTGTGCTAGGGCTTCCATCAACGGTGCTAGGGTAGTCAGCCTCGGATCATGCGGCCAACCAAGAAGACGAAACGGGAACGGTTTGGGAGCCAAGCCCTCGACGTAGCAGCGACTGCGCTCGACACGGCAGTCCGCAATCTCGAGAATGCTCGCCGGATCGCCAACTTCCTGCGCGGCCGATTGGTGCTCGAAACCCGCCCCACGGACGTGTTCGTTTCGAGCTATCCGCGCTCGGGTACGACGCTAACACAGTGGATTCTCTACTTGCTCAGCCATGACGAGCAGCCCGATCCCGACCACCTCACGAAGGTCTCCCCCTGGTTCGAGCGTTCGCTGGCAATGGGCGAGCTCAGCGCCGAGGATCTGGCGCACTTCGACTCGCCGCGCGTCTTCAAGAGTCACCTGCCAAGAGAATGGCTTCCGGATGGCGCGCGCTACATCTACGTCGAGCGCGACGTGGAAGACGTTCTGGTGAGCTACTTCCACTTCTATCGCGCATACCTCGGCTTTCGCGGATCGCTCGATGATTTTTTTCGGCGCTTCGTCGATGGACGCGTCCAGTACGGATCCTGGTTCGATCACGTGGCCGGATGGCGCGCGCACGCCGATGACTCGGACGTGCTGATCGTCCGCTACGAGGACCTCCTTGCCGACCGCAAGGGTTCCATCGCCGATATCGTCGAGTTCCTCGGTTGGGACTGTCACGAACGCCGGATCGACCGCGCGGTAATCGAGAGCAGCTTCGACGCGATGAAGCGCCGCGAGTCGGTCTTCGACCACGCAACTGCGTTGCTCCTCGAGCGCGGGGTCAGGCCGCAGTCCTTCCTGCGCTCGGGAACGAGCGGCAGCGGCGGAGAGGAGCTCGATCCGGCTCAAGCGCGCGAGCTCAGGGAGCGAGGCTCGTCGGGGCGCCGGCTCGCGATTCGCGGCCTCGCTGCGTTCTTGCAATAGCTGGCCCCGCGGATGAAGCGTCGACTACAAACTGCAGGAAACTCTCGGGGGTGCCCGGATCGTCACCGGTCAGGTGCTGGTAGGCGCGCGCGAGCTTCGCGATGAGCCGACGGTAGCCGCGCACCGCGGGCGAGCCTTGGTCCGTATAGAGCTTACGCACTGCGTTCTCTCGTGTGCCGAGCAGCAAGCGATCCGCGGGCTCGCGACAGAGGTATGGACAGGCGCGCGGGCGTTGCGGATTCAATGTCCGGCCGCCGATGGTATACGCGAAGGTGACCTCGTCACCGAAGCGATTTCGATAAAGCCGATCGAAGTACTTTTCGTCGTACGTGCAAGCCGATAGCGCCCAACCGACCTTCACGGCTGCACCGCGTTCCCGCATGATCTCGGTTTGGACGAGTTGCTGCGCAACGTAGCCGTTGTCGATCTCCAGCGCCGCTTGCTTCTGCTCCACTTCCGCGGCTGGCGCTAGGGATGAAGACCGGCGGATGTCGACTGGGAAGCCAAAGCGATCGATCAGCGCTTCGAGGGGCGCCTGCGCGAGCGACGCCGCACGGTGCACGTCGAGGCGAGGAACGCCGGCGTTGCACGCGTTGCTGTCTGCGATGAGGATCGAGCTCTTCGGAAGGGCGAGCTCGCGCCGCACCATCTCCTGCGCGAATACCAGGATGAGAACGTCGACAGGAAGGCCGCAGCTTGCATCGTCGGCCGCAACACCAACTCCAAACCAAGTCGACGTCGTCGACTCAAGTGAGCTTGCTGAAATCACGGGCTCGTACTGTCGGCGAGCGAAGAGCTCTTGCCGATTTGCAAGCGATGCGAGGCGTTCCCCCAAAATATCCGTCCCTTTTTGACTACTCATCACAGGTTTTGCAGGATGGCTTGACGGGCACCCTAGCGGACATGGCGCGACGTCGCAAAACCTTTGAAGACCCGAAACAATTTGGATACTTAGGTCACAAACTTGGAGGGAGCGTTGTCTAGCGGCATGCTGGAAGCTCGGGAGAACCGCTTGAGCAACGTCGCGCGTCTTTTAACCCTCGGCCTAATTCTAGGTCTGACCGCCACTCTTCAACCAAGTCACGCGCAAGAGACACCGTGGAAGCGGCGGCTTCGTCACGGTGTCGTGCTGAACGACTCTGCAGGGGTTGGTGGGGCCGCGTCCAAAGGACCCCTCACGGCAGACGAAATGCGACGACTTGGTCTCCGACCGCGAGGCGTCGGCTTGGTCGATCTCACCCAATGGCCCGAAGAGCCCCCCTCCCCTGCGCATGTGGCGCCGATGGAGCTCGCAAGCGCCCTCGACCAACTGTGCCCTCCAGACCTGCGCCGAGCCGATCTAGATGCGTACGCGGAGGCCATCGTTCGTCATAGCGCGGAGTTTTCCGTCGACCCGTGGTTGGTCGCCGCGCTCGTCTACACGCAGTCGGGCTGTCGCGCCGAGGTCGACAACAGCTACGGAACGGGGCTCACCCTCATCAGTCCCAGCATGCACGCCCAGAACATTCACGGCGGCGTCTATCACTTCGGCGTCTGGAGCGCTGAAGGCTGGATACGCAAGACGCTCGACGTGAGCGACTATCCGTTCGAGCGAAGCACTCTCAGCGACCCGGATGCGAACGTCTATTTCGCGGCAGCGCTGTTGAACGTGTTCGGACAACAATGTCCGAAAATCGATCGTACTTTCGACTCGGTGCCGCACCGCCATTCGATCTCCCACTTCGTCTGGGGCGATCAGGTCGGCGATACCGGTCCGGAAGACCGGATCCTCACGGCGAGACGCCGGCTCCTCAACAGCTACGCGCGAACGAAGAACGGCGGGAACGCGATCGGGGACATATCGTTCGTCAGTCCGCTGGACGGCTACCCCCGAATCGCAACGAGCGGTCTCGGCGAGCCTCGCGACCATGGGCGACGCCCACATCGGGGAATCGACTTCGCATCGGATTACGGCGAGCCGGTTCGATCGGTCGCCGCGGGAACCGTGACCTTCGCGGGCGTCGACTGGGAGCGTCGAGCACACATCCCGTTGGCACCCTGGGGTGCGGTGCTGGTGCACGAGCGGCACATGGGCCCGCGAGGTATCTTCGTGACTATCGACCACGGCAACGGCGTCGTGTCCCTCTACTCGCATCTTGCCAGCTATGAGGTCCAGGTCGGCGACCAGGTCGAGGCCGGCCAACGGCTCGGCGAAGTCGGGCGGACCGGCATTCACGATTCGGCGCCCCACCTACACTTCGGCTTGTTTCACGATGGCGAGGTGCTCGATCCGCTCGATCACCTCGCGGCGTACGTGTTCCCACCCGACCTCACGAAGCGTGGCCACGCCGACTTGGCCAAACAACATCGTCATCGAAGCCGCCGTCGGCACCAGCGCTAGTCGGCCGCGCAAAGCTTCGCGGACCACGCGGCGCCGTCCTAGTTACGGAGAGCAGGTCCGCTTGTCCGGCCACTGCTGGAAAATCAGCCGCACGGCCTCCCGGATTTTGGTTTCGGTGTCTGCACCCGTTCCGAGCACCGATTGCGCAAGACCTGCGAAGATCAGCTCTGGCTCGCCGGCATCGGTCGGCGGTGGACCCACGGGAACGAGCAAGCTGCCAACGTCCCATTCGACATAGGTCGGGCGCCAGTACGCACACGAGTCCCAGTACCAGCCCCAGTAACCCCACCACCAACCGCCAACGCACTCGTAGTACCAGCCCCCGTCGGTCGATTGTGCGATTCCGTTCGCGGCCCAGAGATGAGGCTGGTTCTCTTCAGTCACGGTCTGTGGATCGATGAAAGTCAGGCAAACGGGCTCGGCTTGCATAGCGTCGACGATGATCTCGTTGACCATCTCGTTGAAGGCCATCTGCTCCTCGTCCAGATCGGGGAGGCTGTCCGGAGGTACGATATCGGCGGTGACGACACTAAAGGTTTGCGCCGCAGTGAAGACGTCGATTTGGTCCTCATCCCATTGGACGTCAATCGAACTGGTCTGAACGACAGGGTCGTTCGCACAACTCAGCGTCAAGAATGAGATCGCAAGGATGACGGATAAAGCAAGACTGCGCAGCATGGACACCTCCGAATTACTGGGAGATAGCACACCGGTTCATCATATCAATGCTGCGGCGGGCCCGTCGTCGGGCCGTTTCCATCGCTCGGATCGACGCGCTGCGAGAAGCCGCTCGGCGATCGTGGGGCGGGCGGCATGATGCTCTCGGGCGGGATCGTCGTGCGTAGCATGCGCGTACCCCACGGAGCGCGCGCGATGACGAACAGCGAGATGAGGATCAGCGCGAGCACGATCCCGGCAAGCCACCGGTTGGGCTGCCGCTTTTGGAATACATCGCCGGTGCCAACCTCGGGGGTCGCCCGCGGGGCGATCTCGAGACCATACCGCTCCGCGAGGTCGATGATGCGCGTCACGTGAATGCCCGGGACGCCGCTCTCGAGGAACGCGCCGAGCACCGAGGGAGGCATGTCTTCGATACCCTTGGGCGGGCGAGTGTTGACTCCCGGATTGAACTTGCGCTTGCCGACCTTGGTGCCAACCGAGACGGTGCCGCCGCCCACGTTGACGTAGGCCCTGATCGCTCGGTCGCCAGCCTGCTCGTAGTAAACACGCATGCGCTCGCGAACGCGGTCCTCGTCGACGAGCGCCAGGCTAGGCGCACTGTCCTCTTCCGACTCGGCCTCGCCGGCCCGGGACGGCTTCTTCTTGTCGAGCTCCGCAAGCGATGGGATCTCGTTGCGCTCGATAGCGCGCTCGAGCATGCGGCGACCCTGCTTGGTCAGCCCAATCGCGTCGTCACCCACACCGCCGAGCGACGCGGCCACCGACTTGTATGGAAAAACGTCGTTCTTGCGGAGGACGGCTTCCATGTCGAGCCACGTAAAAGAGGGCTCGTTGGCGCCCCATTGCGAAGCGGCCGTGCTCGAGATGATGATCGGCTCGATACCGAGCTCGTGGAGGGCCGCGTACACCGCGATGTTCATGGCCGGGAAAGACCCGGATGCGCCAACCGCCACTACATCACCCGACTTGACGCCAAGCTCTTTGAGCCACTCGACTACGACAGCAGCGAAGTTTGGGTTCACCGAGGTCTGCTTGGACACGAGACTGCCACTTCCGCTAGTGATTGGCGACAACACTTCGCCAATCAGCCGGGACCCAGCGGGGTCCGTCTTGAGGCGCAGCCCGAGACCCTTGCGCTCGGACGTCTCGTGAATGACCTCCAGCGCCTCCTGCGCCTTGCGCGCGGCAGCCATCTTCTCACCGTAGTGCGGCTGCTGCTCCTCGGAGGGAAACACCTCCACTGCGATGAGGCCGACGATGGCGAGCGCCGCAACGATCGCACGCTGCACCTGCGAAGCGCCTTCCGGCTTCCAGTACATCCCCCTCATATCGCAACGTCTCCCAACATGACGACCAAAACCATCCGAACGATAATCGCGGCGGTGAAGAGGCTGAGGGTCGTCTCGAGCACGCCCTGCCGCTGGTACCAGATCGCGATGAGGCCGGGAATGATGAACCCGATGATCGCGCCCTCGGTGAAGGGCGTAACTTGGCTATCGAGCCACATACGAAACGCCAGGCCGACCAGATAGCCAATGAGAATGGTGAGCGCGGTCCGCCGGCGACCGTAAACGATGGCGATCTGAGACAGGCCTTTGAGAACCCCGAAGGTGAGCAACGCCGCGAGGAGCGTCATGCCCACGTCGATGGGCTTGTCCGCGTAGAGAGCCATGTAGCCCGGGACGACCATCCCCCCCGCCGCCAAGCCGAACAGCTCGCCATACAAGAGGCTGGCAGCGAGCCCGAGCCCGATCGACACGGTCAACAACTCAATTTCTGGCATGTTCTATCCCTCGATTGGCGAAATATTCGGCCAGCGCCAATCCCGGCCCGGCGATGTTCCCAAGCCCCATGACGAGAGCGGAGGTCTCGGCGAGGCCAAGTAGAATCTCGAAGATATCGGCCGGGTGAGTCCGGTCGACGAAGACCAAGCGGGTCGGATCGAGGCCACTCTTCACGGCCTCCCGCGCGAAGATGTACTGCCCGGTTCCGAGGAGCACGACCTCGTCTGCCTGGGTCCAGCCTGCGTACGAATGCGCGAGCTGTTCGGAACGGTCGGCACGATCCGAACGGCAGTTGAACACTGCGATGCGCCGCTTTACCTCACGATGTCGCCGCAGTGATTGCTCCCAGATGTAGCGGGTCGAAATCGGATCGTTGGCCGCGAACCCGTTCACGAACACAATCTTCCGTCCGAAGAACTCGACTTCGGCCTCCGTCATGGCGCCCGGGTCGGGCTTGGCGCGCCACATCCCTCGAAGCGCCGTCTCGTTGTCTATGCCAAGCTCCTCACACACGGAGAGCGCGAGCTCGATGTTGTCTTGATGCTCTAGGTAGGAGAACGCCTCGATGTCCTCGGTCGACGGCGGACGGCTGATGTTCTCGGCCCCGCGAAAAGTGGTGCCGCGATCTGCGCAAACCTGTTGAAAGAACGGCCGATGAGTGTGCTCGGCGGTCAGGAATACGCCGCCGGTGGGCACGGTCGCTGCGAGCGCCCGCGCCACATCGTTCTCTGTTGGTCCCATCACGTCGAGGTGGTCGGGCCGCGCGTTCGTGATGACTCCATGTGTCGCGCGAACGAGCTTCGCTTCAGAGAGCCACTGGAGTTGGGGCTGAAGCGCCATGCACTCGACGACGAGGGCTTCGGCGCGCTGCGCCGCCGCCATCGTGACCGCCTGCTTCTGCTCGATGACGTTCGCACCGCCTGGTCGGTAGACCGGCACCTCGCGACCATTCGGCAAAATGAACCGGGGAACGGTGCCGGTCGTCTTCGCGACGCAGCGAATGCCCGCTTCCCGCAAGCCCGCGGCGATGAGGCGCGTTACGCTGGTCTTTCCGCGCGTACCGTTGACGTGAATCCGAATTGGGATTCGCGAGAGGCGCCGCCGATGCAGGATGAACTCGAGCACACCGAGGACGATGAGCACACCGCACGCCGTGAGAAGGATGACAATCTCGTTAGACATTCGCTTCGTCCCGGACGGGATTCAAAGCCCCGAGCCGCGGGGGCTTGTACCAGGTACCGACCCGCCAGCAAGCCCGCGAATCGCACGATTCTACCGAAGTCGAGGGCGGTTGCTCCCGGTATCTGCCGAGATCGAAACTAGGCTAAAGAGGCGACGCCAATTGTAATGAACTGTCGGCGTTCCTAGACACCTACACCCTTCGGGGGGCATACAGGATCTCAAGGGTCATACCAGTGAGCCGGGGGCGGGCCGCGTCGGGGGGACGGCGGCCCGTCCGCCAACCGGCTCCTACTGGGCCTCGACGACGCGTATCTCGAGCGGTTCGCTCGAGAGCGCGGGCGTCTCTATGGTGAGCTCCGTCCCGGAGAACATCCATCCTTCGTAGATGTCTTCGCCGATGAACACGCGGTAGGCGCCATGTGTCTCCAGGTTGCCGATGACGATCTCCGTTGTGTCGGTCGTGACCTCTCCACCATTGACTGTGACGTATAGGACGGGGGCCTTCCACGCCGCTTGGTTCACGAACGCGTCGCGGTTTGAGACCTGTCGCACGAACGGCTGCGCGTAGAACTCGGGGCCACGCGGATTCTCCACGATGGACCGAAAGTTGTTCTCAGCAGTCGTAGCCTCGGCCCATAGCGTGAACCCGTTCGGGAAGACCATGAACACGGGCCATAGCGATCGATCGAGGAAGCCGTATTGATTGCCGACCCAGATCCGCTCCCCGGCGACGGCGTCGAAGCCACTTCGCAGTAGGGCATAGTTCTCCACGTCGCCCATCTCGCGAGTCAAGGCGGCGGCGTATCCGGTCCCAATCATGTCGACGAGCGTCAGGTCCTCGAACGCGCCGCCTCGATTGGGCCCAAAGCTCACGATCCCGACGCCGGGTTCGACCAACT
>Ga0209536_100013070_pt1 | contig 11995 bp, 11 predicted proteins | sample DeeMarSeWOR28_12_FD_187461 | JGI IMG/M metagenome (GOLD analysis project Ga0209536, IMG submission 187461) | Marine sediment microbial communities from White Oak River estuary, North Carolina - WOR-2-8_12 (SPAdes) (version 2) | ecosystem: Environmental > Aquatic > Marine > Intertidal zone >...
CTTATCTGATCAATGAACGGGTGCCGGTCTTCCGGATTCTTTTTTGGTTTGTATTTGGTCATTTAAAATTGGTATTGCGTCTTTGGTATTTGGTATTTTTAAGATCGTCTCTGAATGACTAAACGCAAAATACAAAACACTAAATACGAAGCTATTTCACACTGATTCTCGGATTAATAACAGCGTATAGTAAATCCACGCAAAGGTTGATCACGATAAAGATCGTTGCAATGAAAAGCGTGCCGCTGCGGATGACCATATAATCCCGTTGCATCACGGCATCGTACATCCATTTACCTACGCCGGGCCATGCAAAAATGGTCTCGGTAAGGATAGCTCCCCCCAGGAGTACGCCGAATTGAAGACCGATGGTGGTGACCACCGGTATCAGTGCATTGCGCAGGGCATGCTTGAAAATCACAATAAACTGTGAAAGCCCCTTGGCTTTAGCGGTCTTGATGTAGTCTTGGCGAAGTACTTCCAGCATGGATGAGCGAGTCATGCGCGCAACGATGGCCGTCGGAATGGTGCTCAGAGTAACGGCCGGCATGATGATATGCCAGAGCGCATCTCTGAATGCCGCCCAATTTCGGGTGAGCAATGCATCTAAAATGTAGAAGTTGGTAATGGTTTCAAGATCAATACCAACGCTCAGCCTGCCGGACATGGGCAGCCATCCCAGATTCAGTGCAAAAATCAGCATAAACACCAGTCCTAGCCAGAAAATGGGCATACTGACCCCTGCCAGAGCCCCCAGCATACTGAGATAATCAAAAATCGAATACTGTTTGGTGGCTGAAACGATACCCAAAATGATACCGACAAAACAACTGATCAACAGCGCCACAATGGCAAGCTCTATGGTGGCGGGAAAGCGTTGTTTAATCTCGATCCAAACTTTCTGGCGGGTCCAGATGGTTTCCCCCAGGTCGCCTTTCATAAGCTGTTTGAGGAACATGCCATACTGAACATAAAGCGGCTCATTGAGCCCCAGATGTTCCCGGATCGCCTGCAGAGCTTCTTCCGAGGCGCGCTCGCCCATTAGCAGCTCCGCCGGATCACCCGGGGTGAAGTGCAGCATGAGAAACACGATAAAGGTTACGCCCAAAAGCGTGGGGATCATTATTAAGAAGCGTCTGATGATATATGCAAGCATGGCAAGCGTCAGTTCTTGTTATGATTTTTTTCGGAAAACCACCGTTTAGGCGCTTAAAATTTGTGTTTGAGCAGTTTGTGGTAAAAACATTTTAATGATTAAACGGACGGGGTGAAGCGACATCCGCAAATATTTGCGGCGGATCAATCCCGGTTAATCCGGACTATGTCTTCCTATCCTAAAACGGTCCCAGTGTAAACACAAAAGGGAAAGAGGAGATTTCCCCTTTCCCTTTTTCCCTTGATGTTGGACGATGAAATATGCTTACTGCATCCAGACGTTTTTCATTCGGACCGAGCCCGTTGGATGGAGTTTGAAGTCCATGACCTTGTTCTGAGTCGGCCAGATGACCGTCGAGTGGGCAATGGCTATTGCCGGCACTTCGTCAAAGAATACCTGCAGGGCCTTTTTATAGATTTCGATCCGCTTGGCCTGATCGACAGTCTGTTTTCCCTGTAAAATCAGATTGTGGTACTCTTCATTGTGCCACTGGGTCCTGACCGAAGAGGACGCCAGGCCGTCGAAGAGCACCGCCAGGAAGTTGTCCGGGTCACCGTTGTCGCCGGTCCACCCCAGTTGAAAGAGATCCATGTCTTCGGGCTGTTCGCGCTGCCGCTTCAGATAAGTACCCCATTCAAAGCTGACGACCCGGGCTTTGATGCCGACTTTGGCCAGGTCCGCCGACATGGCCACCCCGATTTTCTGTCCATCGGGGTTATAAGGTCTGGGAACCGGCATGGACCACAGGGTGATTTCCGGCAATCCTTCCCCACCCGGAAATCCGGCTTTTTCCAGTTCTTGCTTGGCAAGTTCAGGATCGTACGGAAAGCCGGGAATATCTTCGTTATACCCCCACATGGTGGGTGGAATGGGGTTTTTGGCAACCTGCCCCATACCCTGGTAGATGTTGTCCACGATCGCCTTGCGGTTGATGGCATAGGCAATCGCGCGGCGAAGATGGAGATTGCTTTTCCAGGGCTCCTTGGTGTGGTTGAAGGAAAGGTAGCCGATATTCATGCCCGGCTGAGAAATGAGTTTTATGTTTTTGTCTTTACGGGCCAGATCGATATCGGCCGGGTTGGGAAATTGGCAGATGTGGATGCCGCCGGCTTTCAATTCCAGGAAGCGCACCGAGTTTTCCGGGATGGAGCGGAAAACCACTTCGTCCAGGTAGGGGCCGGCGGATTTATCCCAATAGTCTTTGTTTCTTTTCAAGATGATGCGATCGTCCTTGACCCATTTTGCAAATGTGAACGGACCCGTGCCGACCGGATTGCGCAAAAATTCCTTGGGATTTTTCATGAAGGCGGTGGGGCTGATAATGTCGGCAAAGTCCATGCCCATGTTGGCTAAAAACGGCGCCTCGACTCTTTTGAGTTTGAACACCACCGTATACTCGTCGGTGGCTTCGATGGCGCCGATGGTTTCATCCATCTCCATGGAAACCCAGTACTCGGGTGTACGTTCCTGGGCCGGGATATCCCATCCTTCGCCGAAAAATTTTAGACTCCGATCTTTCATCATGCGGCCGATGGAAAAAACCACCGCATCGGCATTAAACGGTGTACCGTCATGAAATTTGACACCCTTTCGCAGCATAAAGGTATAGGTTTTGCCGTCCGGTGCGATCGTCCAGGATTCGGCCAAGCCGGGTTCCAGCGCGGTGGATTCATCCTGATAGGCAACCAGCGCTTCGTAAATGTTGTCGCAGATCATAAATGAGTTGCCGTCCGTTTCATAGGCCGGATCCAGTCCGACGCTGTCGCCACCGCGACCGAACACCAGGGTCCCTCCGGGTTTGGCCGCCGCCAGTACCGCGCCGGTGCCAATAAACATCATAAGAGTTAATAATACACTGATTTTTTTTAACATACGGTTACCCCCTTTCTGTTGTTATGGTTGGTTGCCATTCCGCTAACGCAAATATCATTACAGCATCTATTCTTTTGATATAAAATAGACTGAAAATCAAGTATTAATTGGTAACCGGATGAGAGTCGGCTTTCCTCATACAATCAAATAATGGTTGAATATGGACCTCAAACCAGATAAAGAATGTGAAAAACGTGGGGATATCGGTTTAATATCTGCAAGGATTTTAGGCATTTTCCCGAATGAGGTTAATCGTAACTGTAAAACCGAACGTTTGAGATGTCTGAAGATATAAAACGAGGATGCATTGGTGAATATCTTTTTGGTATATGTTCGAGACGAAGATTACTATCAATTTTTGCCGCAAGAACTTGGCGGTTCAAAGCCCGGCGACAAAAAGGTCAAGGTCATGGCGTTTCCGCCTTTGGGAATTGAAACCCTTGCGCCGGTGGTGCGTCAACATGGCCACCGAGTACGCATGTTTGACACGTGTCATCCGCAGATGGCGCCCCGGCATATCGCTCAAGCCGTGGAGGCGGAACAGCCCGGGGTCATTGCACTTTCATTCCTGTCTACGACCACCTATCCCCCGGTTAAGAACTTGACAAAACGACTCAAGCTGGTTGCACCGGACACGCCGATCATTTTGGGGGGTGTTTTCGCTTCCATGAATGCAGTCCATATCTTAAAGGATTGCCCCTATGCGGACTGTGTGGGAGTCGGAGAAGGTGAAGAGCTTTTGCCGGATTACCTCAACAATCTCAATAACCCCGGCAATGTGGCAGGGTTGGTTTGGCGCAAGGGTGACGAGATTATCCAAAATGAGCCGCGCCCTCTGATCCGTGACCTGAACAAATTTCCCTATCCTGATCGGGAAAGTCTACCGATCGATTATATTGAATCACTTCCGCTAGATGTGCCCGCGGTTTTGTCGCTCGATAAATTCTGTACCGTGCAGACGTCAAGAGGCTGCCCGTATGGCTGTATTTACTGCGATATACCTTCTTTATTTAATAGCAAATGGCGTCACCGCTCAGCTGAACATGTTCTGGGAGAAATGCAACAACTCAATCATGCGGGTTACCGATCGATCTATCTTACGGATGACCATTTCCTGCTCAAACGCAAGCGCATCACTGAAATTTGCAACGGCATCATCGAAGGTGGTCTTGAGTTCCGCTGGGGTTGCGAGGGCCGGGTGGATTCAGTAGCCGTTGACCAACTGCCACTCATGAGCAAGGCAAACTGCACCTTTCTGGCCTATGGTATCGAAGCCGGTACCCAGAAAATTCTCGATCGACTGAATAAAAATCAGACAATCGAGCAAATCGAATATGCCGTCAGGGAAGCCAAGCGCAATGGGATTGAGAGAACCCACGGCTTTTTCCTGGTGGGTTCTCCCGGCGAATCCGAATCAGACATAATGGAAAGCTTTCGTTTTGCGGCCCGCCTGGAGCTGGATACATTTAGTTTTAATCGCCTGTGTGTATACAGAGGGACGCCCCTGTGGCAGGAATATGCGGACCGCGGGATCATCGATGATGAGCGGGATTGGTATAAATGGTTCAAGTGCTCCGACATCGACCCAACCATATTACCGAGTGAAGTGGTGAACCGGGCACGGATGAAGGGGATTGCATGGCTCTTCCTGCATCGTATCTTTAGACGTCCGCTTCAAACGTATCGACTGGTATGCACCTTTGGCCGATATATGAAGAAAGCCGACATCTGGAAATTGCTCTCTGCCCCCTTTCGCCGACGAACACTTTCGCGCCAACCCGAACTGCCTGCCAAAATGATCGATCGTGGCATCAAAGAACCGGACAGGCAGGCTGTCTCCGTTACGTGATTCAAAGCACTAAAAAAAACCAAGTTGTCAGAAACTGAAGGTTTCAATTACACTTCCCTTGCCTTTTTTCTTAATTCAAATTTCTGAATTTTTCCGGTTGACGTCTTAGGTAACTCACAAAATATGATATTTTTAGGTCGCTTGAATCCGGCCATATTCTTTTTGCAAAAATCAATTAATTCAGCTTCCGTAGTTTTCTCATAACCGCGATTGAGTTCTACAAACGCACATGGGGTTTCTCCCCACTTCTCATGCGGTTTGGCAACAACCGCTGTCAAAGATACCGCCGGGTGTTTGGCCAGTACATCTTCTACTTCAACGGAAGAGATGTTTTCTCCCCCGGAGATAATGATGTCCTTGGATCGATCCTTGATTTGAATATAACCGTCCGGGTGCCTGACAGCCAAATCCCCGGAGTGAAACCATCCATTTTCGAAAGATTTTTCGGTCTCTTCTTTATTTTTATAATATCCTTTCATGACGGTATTTCCGCGAATCATGATCTCACCCATTGTTTCGCCATCTTGTGACACCGGTTCCAAAGTTTGGGGATCTAAAACCTCAATTGCTTCCATCATCGGATATCTCACGCCTTGGCGGGCTTTGATTTCGGCCTTTTTCCCATTGGCCAATTCGTCCCAATCCTCATTCCAGGCACATTGAAGCACATGTCCGTATGTCTCGGTCAAACCGTAAACGTGCATGACTTCAAAGCCAAGGCTCTCCATTTTTTCCAGGATGGAGCTTGGCGGCGGCGCACCCGCCGTCATTGCATAAACCTTATGATCAATTTTCCGCTTTTCATGATCAGGAGCATTGGCGATCAAATTCAAGACTACCGGAGCCCCGCCAAAATGTGTAATTTTATGATCTACGATTAGATCATAGATGTCTTTGGCAATGACATATCTACAACAAACAACAGTTCCCGCCAAAGCTGCGATTGTCCACGGATATCCCCATCCATTGCAATGAAACATCGGCACCGTGTAAAGATATTTCAGATGATTGGGCATGTTCCATGCGATAACACTTCCCATAGACATTAAATAAGATCCGCGATGGTGGTAAACAACCCCTTTGGGCCTGCCGGTTGTACCGGAGGTATAATTAAGTGTAATCGCCTGCCACTCATCATTAGGTTTCTTCCACTGATAGTCGCTGTCACCTGTTTCGAGAAATTCCTCATAACTGTATTTCCCAAGGCGTTCTCCTTCGCCCTCATGTAAATTTGCATTTGGATCTTCAATATCAATTACCAAAATTTCTTTTTTATATTTAACCAAGGCTTCTTTGACGATAGGAGAAAACTGAGTATCGACAATAAAGGCCTTCGCGTCTCCATGATCTAAAATGTATGCGATTGTGTCTGCTTCGAGTCTTGTGTTTATGGTATTGAGAACAGCTCCGGTCATCGGCACCGAGTAGTGCGTTTCAAAAATTTCAGGGGTATTGGCCGCTATTATCGACACCGTATCGCCTAGACCAATACCGTGTCTTTCAAGGGCGCCGGCAAATTTCAGGCACCGGTTGTATGTCTCAAGCCAGGTGTAAGTTCTATCCCCGTATATCACGGAGGTATAATCAGGATAGACATCCTTTGTTCTGTCAATAAAAGACAAAGGAGAAAGCGGCACAAAATTAGCTGCATTTTTGCTGAGGTTCATATCAAAATTGCTCTTTTTTAAATTCACTATACCCTCCTTATTCTCCTTACGTGTCGGCAAGAACAGCCTATGTTTTTCCAGAAAGCTCGTTTTTTGGGTGGGGAGTATAAATAAATTATCCTTTGACGTCAAGAAGATTGCCTGTATTCAGTAGAAATCCATTTCCTTTCGTGGCCCGGTCAAGGATCGGCGATCTATCTCTATTGACATCAAGCCGGCGGTTGGGGTATAAACGCATGAAAACTATTCTTGATTTTCCTATTCCAACTGACCTGAAGCGATCCTTCATTTCCAGAATCGATTCCGGTGCCCAATCTGATTTTTGAGCTCCTTAGAATAGTCCCCATACTGAATTGATCCGTTTGAAACCTTGAAAAAAGGCAAATATGAAACTAAAATACGCACCTCATACACCACGGCTAAAAATCGTGGACCAATATATACGGGAGTTGTTTAGAGATGAGTTACCAGACGGCATTAAGTATCATAATGCCGATCATACCCTTCATCCTACCAAAGGCGTCGTTGCGGTTGCCAACAATATTGCAATATCTGAAAATATCTCTGAACATGATAGGGAATTGTTAATTACTGCAGCCTATTTTCATGACACCGGTTACATTAGAGAATATGAAAAAAATGAGCCGATTGCTGCACGAATGGCAGGCAGAATCCTTAAACTGATCGGATATAAGCCAAACGAAGTTGAAAAGGTTCAAAAGATGATACTATCAACCGATCTCGAGCGTGAACCGAAAACCCATGTTGAAAAGATCATTTGCGATGCCGACCTCGATAACTTGGGCAGAGAAGATTTTGTTAAATTGGATGGAAAATTAAGGGAAGGACGGGGTGCAAGAGGAATAGATGTCAGTGATGACGCAAAATGGTATCGAGGTACCCTCGAAATTATAAAAAATCACCAATATTATACTGAATCTCAGAAAAAATTGAGAGAAAAAGGGAAGCAAAAAAATATCAAGCGGCTCTTAAACAAATTGGAAGATATTGAAAAAAAAAACGAGGCCGAATATAATCCTGTATCATGAGTACAGCCATCTTAAGTATATTATCTGGAATTGGAGGTATGTTTGGATGGGGAATATACGACTTTTTAGGAGGTGTTTATGCCAAACAGATAGGGCCTTTTAAATCTTTCTTTTGGTCTCAACTGGCTGGTTTAATATTTGCTCTTCTACTTATATTCGCTTTTACAATAAACCTCAACGTCCCTATTTTGATAATCATTTTGCTCCCGATCGCAGCAATTGTTTATTCGGCTGGATACTTATTTTTTTTCAAAGGTTTTGAGATAGGCAATGTATCGATTGTTGCCGCAACCATGAATCTATGGGCTGTATTTACAATGCTGTTTGCTTTTATCTTTATGGGCCAGCGGCTTTCTGCACTACAGTGCTTAGGTGTCTTCATGATTATTTCGGGCGTTACTTTAGCATCCTTAAATTGGAGCGATATTAAAAATCAAAGTTTTCAACTTTCATCCGGTGTCAAAGAAACAGTTTCAGGGGCTTTTTTCTTTGGTGTCTTTTGGAATATTAGCGAGGTGATATCTGAAAAAATTGGGTGGTTATTAACGACCCTATTTGTGAAGTTCGGGATTATTTTGTTCTTGCTGCTCTTCTCATTTCTTATCAAACGAGAGCTTGACTTGACTAAAGCTACCACTAAAACAAAATGTATGGTTGTATTAATGGGTGTTATTGAAGCTGGTGCAGTAGCAATCGTTAATTACGGATTAACGATCGGAGATGCAATATTGATTACGCCGATAGCTTCTGCCTTATCGATAGTGACCATAATACTGGCCATTATTTTTTTGAAAGACAACGTCACAAAACTTCAGGGGCTTGGAATCATAACAGCTATTACCGGTATAATTGTCACTGCATTATAAATTAAGCTGCGACGCACGAAGCGACTATTATCGTCCGGAAGACAGCATTATGAATGATTTAACGATCTCTTATTACAATCAACCTTCAATTCAAAAAAGCCTTGTTCCTAAGTTGAACTATTTCGCACCTCCAGCCCCTGAGGCGAAGAGGTCCGCGCCCGTGTCCATTTTTCAGTTGCTGTTGCTGGAATGATGAATTCGGTCGGCATCGCGGAGTTGGCAAGAGACGGAATTGAGAATGGAAGAAAGTTTTTAGAGGGAAGTTCTCGAGAGTCGGCGAGAAGAAACCGGCAATTCCCAGCCAAGGCATAACTTGCTGGTGTTAAACAACCAGAAAATTTATAACAAGAATACGCTTTTTGCCTGGTGGGAACGGATTCCAGCCGCGAATATTGGATCAGATCACACTGTTGCGGTTCATCGCGGCTGGAAGCCGCTCCCACAACACTATGAATACACAATCAAAAGCAATAGCCATGTCTCCGCCCTCGGCGGATCAGGGTTAGGAGGTATCATGCAAACCAAAGCCAACCAACTGCTATATTTATCCTATGACGATGTGACCAGGGTGGAACTTTCGATGAGCGAAATTATCGAATCCATGGAAAGGATGTTTCGCGCAAAGGGGGAAGGGAAAACCGAGATGCCCCCCAAGCCGGGTATTCACCCCAGCGGCGGTGATAATTTCATCCACGCCATGCCGGCCTATATCCCGGATCTGGAATCTTCGGGGATTAAGTGGGTCAGTGGCTTTCCAAAAAATCCCGAAAAGGGACTACCCTATATTTCCGGGCTCCTCATTTTCAACGATGTGCATACCGGTCTCCCCCTTTCCGTCATGGACTGCGGATGGATCACGGCCAAACGAACCGGCGCCGCCAGCGCGATTTCCGCCCGTTATCTGGCCCGCCCGGAATCCGCTGCGATGGGGATGCTGGGTTGCGGTGTTCAGGGACGCAGCCATGTGGAAGCAATGAATGTTCTTTTTCCACTGAAAAAAGTCATGGCCTACGACCTGAACCCGGAGGTCCAATCACAATTTGCCGGAGATATCAGAACGTTGTTTGATTTGGAGGTTGTGCCGGTCAAAACGCCAAGGGAAGCGGTGAGCGGCTGTGATATCGTCGTCACGGCCGGACCGATGATGAAAAACCCCCATGGCACCATCCAGGCCGGGTGGATGGATGAAGGCGCCTTCGCGTCGCTGGTGGATTACGACGCTTACTGGCAGCCGGCGGCCATGCACGAAACCGACAGATTTTGCACGGATGATATCAACCAGTTTCGCATGGCCCAACAAGCAGGCTATTTCCAAGACATACCCGAACTGCATGCCGACCTGGGAGAGCTGGCCACCGGGCGAAAACCAGGCCGACAGACACCTCAAGAGCGCACCATGACGGCCAACCTGGGTCTGGCCCTGAATGACATGGCGGTCGCGCCTCTGGTGTATCATAAGGCCAAGGAAAAGGGAATTGGGACATGGTTGGACCTCTAAAGAGATAGCGTCTAATAGGCGCGGTCAGTTGTTAACGGTCGGTTGTCCGTTGTCAAAAAGAAGATCGAGAAAATATACGACGTGATAGTTTTTGGTGGTGTCATCATGGGCGGCGCCACGGCCTATTACCAGATATATTTTTTAAAGGAAGACAGACCTTTGGGCGCATAGATCATGACAGCAATCAGGAGAGTACCGTACATTACAAGGCGCCAGGCTCCCAGCTGACGGAAGTATTCCTGAAACCCGATGAGAATGAAGCCCGCCAGGATAGAACCCCACAGCGTTCCCCTGCCCCCCACGTAAGCCACCGTTAGAACCTCCACGGTTCTGGGAACACCAAACTCGGTGGTGTCCGGCGTCAGAATACCGATGTAGTGGGCGTAATAAGCCCCGATCAGCCCGGTGAAAAAACACGCCGTGGTAAAATTGATGAGCTTGTATTTGGTAGCGCTGAGGCCCAGGGTCTCCGTGGCCAACTGGTCTTCCCGGATGGCTTTGAAAGAGAGACCGATCCTGGAGCTGACCATGAGAGCCGCGATCGCAAAGATAATGATGACTAAAATCAAGAGCAGATAGTAATAGGGCAGCAGCTCGGCCCGGGAAAAGTTCAGACCCAACACATCCGGTAGCGGCTTTACCGTCAGGCCCAGCATGCCGCGGGTGTAGACGGGGGTATTGGAGATGGTCAACCGCAGCACCTCAGCCAGAAACCAGGTTGCCAACCCCACGAAGATCCCCCTCAGTCGGAGAGTGACCACGCCGGTAAGAAATCCCAGTACCCCGGAAGCCACCGCCCCGATGAGCATGCAGAGCCATGGATTTATTTCATAATGGTGGGCGGCCAGCGCGGATCCATAGGCACCGGCACAAATGAATCCGGCAAATCCAAAATTGATGAGACCGCCGTAGCCGATTTGAAGATCATACATGACCCCCCAAATGCCGAACATCAGCGCCGAGATGAATATGGTTGTAATGAACCTATTTTCCTGCCAAATCCACGGGGCAGCAATTAAAAAAGCCAGAACCAAAGCCACTTTAACATAACGGGAGGCATTCATTCCTTTCCGGGGACTGCCTAATATGCTCATGGCCGCTCTCCTGCAGGGGCAAAAAGCCCAGAGGGTTTGAATACAAGAACAGCAATGACAATCGAGAAGACAATTACATTCTGCCAGCCGCCAGCCAAAAAGAAGACAGCATAGGCTTCAAGCAGTCCCACCAGAATACCGGCCGCAATAGCTCCCTTGATATTGCCCAGGCCACCAAGGATTACGACGACAAAGCTTTTCAAAACGGGAGCCATCCCGGCATTGGGATTGGCAGGAAATAGCGTGATCAAGAGCGCGCCTGATATTCCGGCCAGGGCCGCTCCGATGCCAAAGGCCACGGCATACATCCAGCTGACATCGATACCCAGCGTCTGAGCGGCCTCCGCATGCTGAGATGTTGCCCGTATCGCCTTGCCCAAGCTTGTGTTTTTGATAAAATACCAGAGCACTCCGACGGTCAACAGCGCCAGCCCCAGAATCACCAGGTGATCATAGATAAAGACAACATCGCCGATGACATACTGACCGGCAACCAGATTGGGGATACCGCGCTGAATGGAACCGAATATGATGAGAGCCAGGTTCTGAAATATGACCATCAGGCCGATGGTTAGAACAAATGAATCCATGAGCCATTCTCGACCGGCCTTCTTGCGAAGGGTGGATATCAGACCCTTCTCCAGAATGATTCCCACAATCAAAAGTCCGATCCCGGCAGCCAAAATACCCAACGGAAAGGGTAGACCCAGCATGGAAGCTACAAAATACATGATATAGCAACCGATCATGAAAAGCTCACCGTGGGCAAAATTGACAATCGCCATGATCCCGAAGATCAGGGAGAGCCCGACTCCCATCAGGGCGTACATCGACCCTCTCACCAAACCCAGAACAATCAGTTGGATAAAAATACTCAGTTCCATCAGTTTTGCCTATATCCACTCCTTGATAATATCCTCGATGCTGTCGACAAACTCCGTTTT
>Ga0209536_100013071_pt1 | contig 11995 bp, 11 predicted proteins | sample DeeMarSeWOR28_12_FD_187461 | JGI IMG/M metagenome (GOLD analysis project Ga0209536, IMG submission 187461) | Marine sediment microbial communities from White Oak River estuary, North Carolina - WOR-2-8_12 (SPAdes) (version 2) | ecosystem: Environmental > Aquatic > Marine > Intertidal zone >...
CTTAAGATCAGCCGAAAACAGGGCGAACACGTGATCAAGTACCGTTAACTCGCCGGTAAAAGTTGGCTGAAGACGGCTGATCGGGATGATCCGGATATGAAAAACGCTAGTGGTATCAATCTTGCTGATTTTTTCCAGTTTAAATTCGTAATAATCAAAAGCGTCCGGATGGGTTGGTCCGATCACGCTGAATCCATTTATTTCCACATCATCGCCATAGAGATTGGGGATATAACTGGCAAAGGCAAAATTTTGATCCTGGGTCAGATTGCTGGTCTGTCTTTTGGATTTGATCACCTCCCGGGATCCTTTTTCAGAATCCCAGAACGCTTCTGAAGTACTCTCGGAGATAGAGACGATTCCGGAATCGTTCTCGAGTACCAGCCGGCTGTATGCGGTTGCCTGATAAGTCCGGATATCTTTTATCCACTCCTGCTTTCGACGGATAACTTCCCGCATGATCTGCATTCCGGGATCCTCGGCAATAACAACGATCGGCTCGGCCTGAAAGATTACCGGTTCAAGCTCGATCAGAAATTCCCGGTAAACCTGCCCCGTAAGTCTTACGGTTTTTGTTTGATAACCGATGTAACTGATGATCAGATCGACCGGAAAACGGTCAATTTCCAGCTGAAAGCGGCCATTCTCATTTGAAATTGTACCACGATAGGTGCCGGCGATCTCAATATTTGCCGCCACGAGCGGCTCGCCGGTTTGATTATCGAGAACGCGGCCTCTTAGCCGGTAATCCTGGGAGAACAGGATTCCAAAGATAAGCATCAGCCAAAGAATACTTAGAGATAATATCCTGAACATAGTCTTTATCAACTTATTTACCAGATCAATCCATCGTTACAGGTGTATGTTTGTTATGAATGACCTGCCGAACAGTTTTAAATTTCAGTAAAAATATCGCTAATTTATAATCCCTGAGACTTCTGAAAAATGCTAATATCTGCCAAATCGTCATTCTGCCCAAAGGGATCCCTTCGGGAAATTAAACCTGTCCTGACGACAGGTCAGGATTCAGGTTGAAAATCCAGTGTTTCGGGGGTGCCCAACTGGGTACTGAAAATTGTTGCTTTTCGCAAGTCTCAATTTTAGTATATTCAGGATTTCTCAGTGTCATCTGTTGATTTTTCAATCTTTACTAAATTCATATATGCGGTATAAAAAATAGCATGATTGTTCCATTAGTGCAATCGGAATTAATAAAAAGTTTCACAAAGTTGTATTGATATTTAGTCATTCGATCACTAAATTAAAAGTTTATTTATTTAATGAATCGAATGCTCAAATCAATGGTTGGAGGCGAAATGTCTGATAAATTTGTCTATACATTTGGTGATGGTAAGGCTGAAGGTCGTGCCGATATGAAGTTGTTACTTGGTGGAAAAGGGGCGAACCTGGCTGAGATGTCCAATCTCGGTATACCGGTACCGGCCGGCTTTACCATTTCTACGGAAGTTTGTTCTGATTTTTATAACAATGACGGCAAATATAATGAAAAGGTTGTTCAGCAGGTGGAAAACGGTGTCCGGCATATCGAGCAGATCATGGGAGCCAAATTTGGCGATAATAAAAATCCGCTGCTGGTATCTGTACGTTCCGGTGCGCCGGCATCGATGCCCGGCATGATGGATACCGTGCTCAATCTTGGTCTGAACGATGATACAATAAAAGGAATTATTGAAAAATCGGGTAACGAACGGTTCGGCTGGGATTCATACCGCCGGTTTATTCAGATGTACGGCGATGTGGTTATGGAAATGAAACCTGAGTCAAAGGAAGAGGAAGATCCTTTTGAAGAAATCATTCAGGAAATGAAAGAAAAGAACGGGATCAAACTCGATACCGATCTGACCGCTGAGGACCTTAAAGAACTTGTCATGCTCTTTAAACAGGCCATTAAAAAACGTACCGGGAAAGAATTTCCGACAGATCCATGGGAACAGCTATGGGGTGCCATCAGTGCCGTTTTTCGTTCCTGGAACAATCCACGGGCATTGACCTATCGCAAATTGAACAGTATTCCGGCCGATTGGGGTACAGCCGTCAATGTCCAGTCGATGGTCTATGGCAATATGGGGGATGATTGTGCAACCGGTGTGGCCTTTACCCGTGATCCGGCAACCGGTGTCAAGAAATTCTATGGTGAATATCTGGTCAATGCCCAGGGTGAGGATGTGGTTGCCGGCACGCGCACGCCGCAACCGGTTGACACATCGACCAAAACCAGCGATGATCAGGTCACCCTGGAATCGCTCATGCCTGAAGCTTATCAGGAACTGACCCGTATATATCAGACTCTTGAAAAACATTACCGCGATATGCAGGATATCGAGTTTACGATCCAGAAGGGAAAACTCTGGATGCTGCAGACACGAAACGGTAAGCGAACAGCGGAAGCAGCAGTCCGGATTGCCGTGGAAATGGTCGAAGAGGGGCTGATCGATGAGGAAACCGCCATCATGCGCGTACAGCCCGAACAAATCGATCAGTTGCTTCATCCCAAGTTTGATCCTTCGGCCAAGAAAAAAGTCATCGCCAAAGGCCTGCCCGCATCGCCGGGGGCTGCGACGGGACGGATCGTGTTCCATGCCGATGATGCAGAAGAATGGGCCGATCGCGGGGAACAAGTGATACTTGTCCGCATTGAAACATCTCCGGAAGATATTGGCGGGATGAACGTCGCTCAGGGTATCCTGACCTCCCGTGGCGGTATGACCTCCCATGCAGCCGTTGTCGCGCGCGGAATGGGCACCTGCTGCGTTGCTGGTTGTTCGGATCTGAATATCAGCTATAAAAATAAAACCATTTCGGTGAACGGGGTTTCCTTAAAGGAAGGAGACTGGATCTCACTTGATGGTTCCAGGGGTGAAGTAATTGAGGGCAAGGTGCCCACCGTAACACCGGAACTCTCCGGTAATTTCGGAAAGATCATGACCTGGGCTGATAAAGTACGGAAACTGAAAGTACGCACCAATGCCGATACGCCCCATGATTCTGAAGTCGCCCGTAATTTTGGCGCCGAAGGTATAGGCTTATGCCGTACCGAACATATGTTTTTTGAAGGCGACCGGATCAAAGCCGTTCGTGAGATGATCCTTGCCAATGATGAAGCCGGCCGCCGGAAAGCCCTGGCAAAATTGCTGCCCTACCAAAAAGATGACTTCTACGGTATTTTTAAAGCGATGCATGATCTGCCGGTCACCATCCGGACGCTCGATCCACCGCTGCATGAATTTTTACCGAATGATGAAAAATCCCAACAGGAGATGGCAACTGAAATGGGTGTATCGCTCCAGGAAGTTCAGCAAAAGGTCGACTCGCTGCACGAATTGAATCCAATGCTTGGACATCGTGGCTGCCGCCTGGGAATTACCTATCCCGAGATCACTGAAATGCAGGCCCGTGCGATCATTGAAGCCGCCTGTCAGCTGACCAAGGAGGGGGTTAAAGTGTATCCGGAAATCATGATCCCGCTTGTGGGGACCAAGGCAGAACTGGCCAACCAGAAAGTATTGGTAAAACGGGTTGCTGAAGAAGTGCAGAAGGAATTTGGCGTAAAGGTTGACTACCTTGTAGGTACAATGATCGAGATCCCGAGAGCTGCCCTGACGGCCGATGAAGTTGCCGAGGAAGCGGAATTCTTCTCATTCGGGACCAATGATCTCACACAGATGGCATTTGGTTATTCCCGCGATGACGCCGGAAAATTCCTGCGCGAATATATGGATCGGGGAATTCTTCCGGAAGATCCTTTCCAGGTCCTGGATCAGACCGGTGTCGGTCAGCTGGTAGAGATTGCCGTGAAAAAAGGTCGTGAGACCCGGCCCGATCTGAAGATCGGAATCTGTGGTGAACATGGCGGGGAACCAAAATCGGTGGCATTCTGTCACCGGGCAGGGATGAACTATGTAAGCTGTTCGCCATACCGCGTGCCCATCGCACGACTGGCCGCCGCACAGGAGGCAATACGTACCAGATAATTTTCAATAATTGACTGAATATGTACTAAAGCCGGGTCTCACCCGGCTTTTTTTATCCACTGAAAATACTGAATTTCAATTGTCTTAATGACGAATTCCGGTTATATTTTTATACGATGAAAAAAATCCTGATCATACATACCGGCGGGACATTCGGGATGTCTCCGGCAGATCCGGCGAAAACATTACGTCCGGGCAACCTGGAAGCGGCGATCGAAAAGCACCTTCCGGCACTGAATTCCCTGGCACAGATCGATATCCAGATACCTTTTAATCTGGACAGCTCCAATATCGGTCCGGAGCAATGGATTGAGATGTACCGGATCATTAAAACCCATGAACCGGATTATGATGGATTCTTATTGATACACGGGACCGATACACTGATCTACACCGCCGCTGCTCTATCGTTTCTGCTCACTGATTTTAATAAACCGGTGATCCTGACAGGTTCCCAGCGCCCGTTATCCGCCATCCGTTCCGATGCGCGCAGCAATCTCATTAATGCGGTCGAACTGGCAACCATGCAGATACCAGAAGTGGCTATCTGTTTTGACAGTAAACTATATCGAGGGAACCGGACAAAAAAGATCAGTATCGAAAGTTATCAGGGATTTGAATCCCCCAACTACCCTCTGCTGGCTACGATTGGTCTCAAGATACACCTGAGACCGGAAAATTTTTTCCGAAGCAGGAAACCGATCGATCTTGAACCGGTTTTTGATACCGGAGTAAGTATTATCCATCTGTTTCCCGGGATTAATCCGGAAATGTACAACTATTTAATACAAAAATCCGTGCGCTCGATCGTAATTGCCGGATTTGGTGCCGGTAACTTTCCTGCTTATGATAAACGCTGGAATGATTTTTTTGCCGCTTGCAGCGCAGCCCATAAATTAGTCTGTATCACAAGTCAGTCGCTGCACGGAAAGGTCGATCTGGAATTGTATGAGATTGGTAAACAGGCTCTTGACGCTGGTGCAACCGGTCTGAGTGATATGACACTTGAAGCATCGATTGTCAAATTAATGCTCTTGCAGGGAAATTTCGATGATCCTGATAGGATCAGGTCCCTGGTGCAGGTTTCACTTGCCGGAGAGCTGTCGGAAGAAGCATGATCAAACGAATCTTGAGTGCCCGGAAATGTGAAAGGATCGTATTCTCCCATGAATATTATCATGGGATGCTGGATTCACGGATCGATGCCTCCTTCGATGCCATGAAATTCAAAAAGATCCGTGATCTTCTGATCGCAAAAAACCTGGTGACTCGTAAAAGAATTTTGATTCCCCAGATGATCAGCTATGAAGATATGGAACTGGTCCACTCGAAAAATTACCTGAAACGGATCCAGAATCCCCTCAATGTCGCACAGGATCTAAAAATTGAAGCCATCGATCCCTGGGATACACATGTTCTGGAGTATTTCAGGATCGTGACCGGCGGTACGCTGATGGCGGCAGAGTACGCCTATGAACATGGCTGTACGGTCTTCAATCTTGGCGGCGGTTTTCATCATGCCCACGCTGAAAAAGCCGGCGGTTTCTGCTTGATCAATGATGTAGCTATCGCGATCAAAAAATTGCAGACGAACCGGAAGATCGACAGAATTATAATCATCGATCTTGACTATCACGAAGGGGACGGTAATCTGACGATCTTTGAGGATCACCCGGAGGTATTTACCTTCTCGATACATGCCAGTGACTGGATGGAAATCGACAAGGTAAATAACCGTGATATATTTCTGCCGGAAAATTGTACTGGTGCGCAATATATGGCTATCTTAAAACAGGAATTACCCGGGATCTGTAAAAGCTTTTCCCCGGATATGGTATTCTATATCGCCGGCTCTGATCCTTATGAAAAAGATATCCTTGGTGATCTGAATCTTACCCGCGCTGAAATGCTTGAGCGCAATATGTATGTCTACGATTGCATAAAAGCACACAATATTCCCATGGTTGTTGTCGCCGGGGGCGGGTACGGAAAGGAAAGCTGGGAAGTTTACTACGATTTTATCGAAAATGTTCTGAGAAAAAGAAAATGAAAAATGTCAGCAAATACTGGCGTATTGCCAGAAGACTCCAGACCGAACATTTGCAACGTACCCCGGTTGAAGATTTCAGTTTTTCAGAGGCGGATCTCTTTAGCCTGAATATCGGCAAGCGCGGCGGAAATCTTTTCCTGGGATTCTATTCCAAGGAAGGGATACGGCTCGCGTTGGAGAGGTACGGGGTTTACAAAGTGCTGGAAAAAAAGGGTTTTTCTGATCTGAAAACGGATGTCGATACATCGGATCCTTATAAACATCGGATCACGATCTACCGGGGTGCCAAACATCAGAAAAATCTGATCGTCGAACTGGTCCTGCGGAAACATTTTATCAATCTCAATATGCCGTTTAACAGTCCCGTCAACGGCAAACACTACATGAACCTGGCGATCGACTGGCTGCGGATCCAAAATATCGACGGGAAATTCAGTAAGTCAAGGCTGCCTCTTCCCGGACAGTTATACCCCGGATTGGGTCTTTCCTGGGCCGTCCTTGAATTATTGCTGATCGTATGCTGGCGTTTAAATTTGGCGGGTCTGATAAATGTGCCGGATCATTATCACAATGCCTGTATCTATTCCAAAGTATTTTATTATATCAATCCGGATGTCCAGGCGCAGCTGGAAGTGCTTAAAAGTAGTTTCCGCGATATGCCGCTAAATAAAATATCCTGGGGGGTTGAGTGGGGGTGTGTTTACGATGTAAATTTAAATCTGCCTTTCAAATGGCTGATTAATCAGCAGATCGTTCCTGTGGATAATGATCTTAAAAAGGTATTTACCGGCAAGGTTTACAGAGATTTCGTAAAAGAACGGATGCATCATTACCATTTTGTGTTTGATGAATCTAAATTTATTGAGTGTAAACAAAAATATAACGAAAAGAATATGGAGAAATGCATATGAAACTCAAAGCAACTCAGTTGCGCCGGGGGATGATCATTGAATATAACGATGATCTCTACCGGCTGACAGATGTTTTTCATAATACGCCAGGGAAAGGTCAGGCTTCTGTCCAGACCAAAATGAAAAATATCCGGACCGGAGTAAACGCGGAAAAAAAATTTCGCAGTGATGAAACGGCTATCAAAGCCTCTCTGGAAAGTAAGGAAATGGAATTTTTATACCAGGATGGCGAGGATTACTTTTTTATGGATACGACAACCTTTGAGCAGATCCCGTTGCGTACGGATCTGCTGGAAGATAATATATATTATTTGCTGCCAAATCTGAAGGTGACCGTGAACTTTTACCAGAATACTCCGGTCAGTATTGAACTGCCGGGCTCGGTGGAGCTGCAAATTGCCGAAACCGAACCGACACTCAAAGGTGCCACCGTCACCTCTTCCTATAAACCTGCAATAACCGAAACCGGCCTGAAAATTCAGATCCCGCCTTTTATCTCTGAGGGAGAAGTAATTCGGGTCGATACGACAGACGGAAAATATCTGGAACGTGTTAAGTAATATTACATATAACTATATAAGAATAAAGTATAATAAACCAGATTATTCAAGATGTATATTGAATTCATAACTGTTTGTTTTTAAATTATGAATTCATGCTAAAAATGAATTTTCATAAGGAGGCAAGCAGGTGAAGCGATTATTTGCAACACTACTCGTGTTAATGATAGGTGTTCAACTTGTTGTTGCTCAGAGCTCACAGAATGCCAAGAGCCCTGAAGCCGGCAATGCCTATAACAAGGGTCTGGATTTTGCCCGAAAAGGTAATTTTAAAGAGGCACTGCCGCAATTCCAGTCCGCGGTAAAGGCGGATCCGCAGTTTCAGGAAGCGTATTACATGCTCGGGGTGACGCAAAAACGCCTTTCGAATAATGATGATGCGGCGACAAGCTTCAGAAAAGCGATCGAGATCGACAGCAAATTTGAAAATGCTTATATCGCATTGGGTAGTCTGCAGTCCGATCTGCAGGATTTTGAATCGGCGATAAATACCTTCAACGCCGTGCTGGCATTCAATGATCAATCGGCAAAAGCGTATTATGGCGTTGGAAACGTTTATTATGAAACGAAAAAATATCCACAGGCCATAGATGCCCTGCAGAAATCCGTGGCACTGGATCAGACCTATGACATTGCCTTCAATGTGCTCGGTATGAGCCTGCAGCAGGAAAATCGTCTCAGTGAAGCCGCCGATGCATTCAATTCGGCGATCAAGGCAACCAATAAAGGATCGCGCAAAGGAAACTATTACTTCCGCCTGGGCAATGCAAATTTGAAAATGAAGAAATTTAATGATGCCGAAGAGGCCTTTTTACAGGCGCTTAATTTCTCAAAATCGCAGAGTATTGTCGGCGGAGCGAATTTCGGCCTGGGAGAGGTATATAAAAATCTGGGACAGAAAAATAAAGCCATCGAATATTTTAAAAAGGCCTCCCGGAACCGTTCCTGGAAACAATCAGCCGATTATGAGATCGATATGCTGCTGAATCCGGATAAATATGCGTATTGACGTATTACATGGGGCAAACTTGTTCGAATCAGGTAAAAGGTAATAACAAATATAGATTAAAGATTTTCACCTGAACGGTCAGTGACAAAGTTACCATGCATCAAGAAAGATTTTGGTTATATTTTGAAAAGTTGTTATTTCCTTTTGCCTTTGGCCGTTACTTTTTGGCCAGCAAAAAAGTATTAACAATAATAAATCAATAAAAACTAAAAGGAGGATCAACATAGTTTATGATTACCGTTAAAGTACGCGATAACGAACCGTTTGAAAAAGCATTCAAACGTTTTACCAAAGCATGTGAAAAATCCGGTCTGATGTCGGAAATCAAGAAACATCAGCATTTCGAAAAACCCAGTGAACAGCGTAAGCGAAAAATGAACGCTGCCAGACGCAAAATGCGGAAATTAATGGCTGAATCAAGATAATGTTACTTGAAGATCAAATCCTCGAAGACATGAAGTCTGCCATGAAGGCAGGCCATAAGGCGGAACTTGCAACGATCCGCATGATACGGGCGCAATTAAAGGACGCCCGTATCGATAAAGGTTCGGATTTGAGTGAGGAAGAAGTTGTTACCGTATTACAGCAGGCTGCTAAGCGACGCCGTGAATCCATTGATATGTATCAAAAAGGAAACCGGCAGGACCTGGTAGAGAAGGAGCAGGAAGAACTGAAAATCGTTCAGAAGTATCTGCCGGAACAGATGTCTGAAGAAGAAATAAAGCAACTTATTGCACAAAATATAGCCAAGCTCGGAATAACGAGTGAGAAGGATATCGGCAAACTGATGGGCAATATCATGACTCTGGCTAAAGGTAAAGCCGATGGAAAAGTGGTTCAGCAATTGGCGAGAACGGCCCTCGCAAACCTTTCTCAATGAACACAATCGATGTCGTAATTCTGATTTTCATTCTTTTTTTTACTATCCGTGGTCTTTTCCGTGGTTTTATTCTTGAACTGAGTACGCTCATCGGACTGGTGATCGGATACCTGGCCGGTATAACCTATCTTGGCTTCCTTTCCGGTCTGATGCAGTCAATCATGCCTGATGCACCCGTTTCCGTCCTCAATATCATAAGCTTTTCGGTAATCTTTATTGTTATAAACATTCTGTTGAAAATTGCCGCAAATCTCGTTACGAAAACCCTGAAATTTGCCATGCTGGGATGGTTGAACCGATTGCTTGGAGCCGTATTCGGTCTTACCAAAAGCATTCTGATCCTGAGTATTCTCGTATTTCTGATCAGTCTCATCCCATGGTCAGAAAATTTACTCACAAACGCAGAAGCCGGTGATAGTGTATTATTTCCTCTTTTACGACTCCTCGGACCTGAATTATATGAACAGGTTCAGATCATTATCGGCCTGCTGTAACATACCCTTCAGCTATGAAGAATTTTGAAGACATAAGATTTCATCTTGAATTCGATAAAATTCTCGCGATAATCGGGACAAAGTGTTTCAGTGAACTGGGGAAGACCCGTTTGCAGAACAGCCAGCCAATCGATGATCCTGCAAAACTGACCGAGTCACTGGAAAGAATTTCGGAGGTCAGGGATATACTCACCTACGATTCTGCTTTACCGATCTGGACATTTACAGATATCCGGTTATTGCTCAATAAGATCGAGCCGATGGCAAGTTATCTCGATCCGGAAGAGTGCCAGGAAGTCCAGAATATGCTCGAGATTGCCCGGGAACTCGTCAGGTTTTTTGACGGACGTCCCGAAAAATATCCCCGTCTGAAGAAACTGGTTGCTCTGATCGATCCCCTTGAAAACCTTCGGAAACTGATCAGCAGCACCATCGAACCTTCAGGAACCCTCTATGACAATGCGAGCCCTGAATTGAAATCGATCCGTCAGCAGATTGATGTTCTTAGCAAACAAATACATATCCGGTTGGAAAGACTGCTCAAAAAGCAGGCCGAACATTTGCAGGAAAACTTTATCACCCTCCGGGAAGGGCGGTTAGTCCTGCCTGTCCGCGAATTCTCTGTCAAAAAGGTCCCCGGTATCGTGCATGGCCAATCCGCCAGCGGGCAAACGCATTATGTCGAACCATTCAGCGTCGTTGCCCTGAATAATGAAATGCATGAACTTCATGTGGAAGAAAAACGGGAAGTTATCCGCATTCTGAAGCGTCTCAGTGCATCCATCCGGGAACATGCACCGGAGATCGCCAAGGATCTTGATACCATTATTACCCTTGACGCCATCCAGGCCAAAGCCCAGTATGCACGTACGGTTGATGCGGCGGCACCTGCCATAAATGATGATTTTGAATGGGAAATTATTGCCGGGTATCATCCCTTGTTACTGAAAAAAATTGGTAAGCAGGCAACCCCGGTCTCTCTCCGGATAGGTGATGCGTATAATGTTCTGGTGATCACCGGTCCCAATGCCGGCGGCAAAACCGTGACGTTGAAAACGGTAGGACTTTTACAACTCATGTTTCAGTGCGGATTTCATATTCCGGTTGATAAACTTTCAAAATTTCCTTTGTGCCGGCAAATATTTGCCGTGATCGGTGATGAACAATCCATCGAAAATGATCTGAGTACCTTTTCCTCTCATATCACCAAATTGAACGAGATCGTCAGCAAAACTGACACCGGGGCACTGATTTTGATCGATGAAATTGGAACCGGAACTGATCCTTCAGAAGGTGCGGCACTGGCTATTGCCATTCTTGAACGATTGAACCGGAAAGGACAGGTAACACTGATCACTACCCATCACGGGGATCTTAAAGTATTTGCACAAAAGACAGAGGGTGTGGAGAATGCTGCCATGGAATTTGACCGTCAGACCCTGTCCCCCAGATTCAGACTGGAAACAGGTATCCCGGGAAGCAGTTATGCCTTTGAAATTTCCCGCCGGCTTGGTGTGGAACAAAGCCTCCTCGAAAGGGCAAGGGTGATCATGGGATCCGAACAACACGATCTGGAAGAGATTATCGGCCAGCTTGGCGATATGAAACAGAATTATGAAGAAAGGACCGCACAGCTGTCGCTCCGGGAAACAGAACTAAAAGGGCTACAGGCGCTTTATAATACACGTGCGGAAGAATTAAGGAAGAAGAAAAAGGCCTTTGAACAGGAAGCCTACGAGGCCGCCCGAAACATACTGACTGAAACAAACAAAACCATCGAGAATATAATCCGGGAGATCCGCGAATCACAGGCTGAAAAAACAGTCATTCGTGAATCAAAAAATAAGCTTGCGGATCTGAAGAGCAGGGTGAGCAACAGGCTGACAAAACCGTCTGAACCGGAGATCAATCCCGAAAAGATCAGCATAGGGATGCCGGTTCAGAGTATTCGCTTCCGGCTGTCCGGCCAGATCGCTCCGCACGCGCTCGGCGGTCCGGTCCAGGTAGTCCTGGCGGTCGACGAACCACGACAGCTCGCGCTTGACCCGCCCGTCGCCGACGTGGGGTAGCCGCATGCCGGCGCGAATGCGTGCCCAGAC
>Ga0209536_100013073_pt1 | contig 11994 bp, 7 predicted proteins | sample DeeMarSeWOR28_12_FD_187461 | JGI IMG/M metagenome (GOLD analysis project Ga0209536, IMG submission 187461) | Marine sediment microbial communities from White Oak River estuary, North Carolina - WOR-2-8_12 (SPAdes) (version 2) | ecosystem: Environmental > Aquatic > Marine > Intertidal zone >...
CGCAGCACCACGATCTGGAGGACTAGGAGCCTGTCGGACTTAGGGGTTCGTAACGAGGCAGGTAGGAGAGTGAGCACAAAGCATCACGGTTTCGAGGCGCATAGTGGGCCCTACGCAACGAGAAAGCGGGAGGCTTTAGGCCGCTCTCCCACCGCCGCAGTAGAATCAGCCTAAGTCCGACAGGCGCCTAGCCCGGATTTCTCACAGGGCGGCCTGAATGCGCTTGCGCATGAATGCATAGTACATGATCGGTATCACCACCAGCGTCAGCAGCGTCGAGACCACCAGACCGAAGACAAGAGATACGGCGAGCCCGCGGAAGATCGGATCATCCAGTATGAACAATGCGCCAAGAACCGCTGCCAGCCCCGTCAGCACAATCGGCTTGGCCCGCGCCGCACCGGCGCGCACCACCGCCTGCTCAAGACCGACACCGCGGCGCAGTTCCTGATTGATGAAATCCACCAACAGAATGGAGTTGCGCACGATGATGCCTGCCAGGGCAATCATGCCGATCATCGATGTCGCCGTGAACTGTGCGCCAAGCAAGGCATGCCCGGGCATCACACCAACGATGGTCAGCGGGATCGGGGCCATGATGACCAGTGGCACGAGGTAGGAACGGAACTGCGCGACGACCAGGAGGTAAATCAGGATCAGGCCTACCGCGTAGGCGATACCCATGTCGCGGAAGGTTTCATAGGTGACCTGCCATTCACCATCCCACTTCAGGCTGTAACGGTACGGATTATCGGGCGCTGTCACCAGCGACTGACGCAGCGGCTCGTCTTGCGCCGCGCGAAGCCCGGCAAGTTTTCGGTAAAGATCCGCCATACCATACAATGGACTGTCGAGATCGCCGGCCATATCGCCGGTGACAAAAACGACTGGCAGCAGATCCTTGTGATAAACGGCTTGTTCACGCGTCGATTCAACCAGAGACACGAGATCGGCGATCGGAACCAACGCGCCATTGTCACTGCGCACCTTGAAGGCCAGCAGCGACTCCACATCGGCCTTGTCTGCGACCGGCAGCTCTGTGCGTATCGGCACCGGGTGTTTTGCGTGTGCGTCATGCAGGTACCCCATGTCTTCGCCCTGCAGGGCGGCGCCGATTGCTGATACCACGTCCCTCTGGCTCACACCCAGCTGCGCCGCCTTGTGACGATCGACACCCACAATCCAGCGCAGTGCACCTGCCTCGGCACTGTCGTCAACATCGACGATATCGCGGGTCTGCTCAAACACCTCACGAACCTGTTCCGCGACACGCAGCTGGCCGCCATAATCCAGTCCATAGATCTCAGCAACCAGCGGTGCCAGCACGGGGGGTCCGGGCGGCACCTCCACAAGCTTCACATTGGCGCCATACTGCCGGCCTATGGCCTGCAGTGGCCCGCGCACTGCGCCCGCGACGTCGTGGCTGGCGCGCTCGCGCGCGTGCCTGTCGACCAGATTGACCTGAAGGTCACCAAGATTGGCCCCGCTGCGCAGAAAATACTGGCGCACCAGCCCATTGAAACTGATAGGCGAGGCCGTACCCGCATAGACCTGGTAATCGGTAACCTCGGGAATCCGTGCCAGATAGCGGCCGAGTTCGGTGAGCACGCGGTTGGTCTGCTCCAGCGCCGTCCCCTCCGGCATGTCGACCACGACCTGAAATTCCGACTTGTTGTCGAAGGGCAGCATCTTGAGGATGACAAGTTTTGCGGCTGCCAGCCCGACCGACAGAACAATCAGCAGCACAATAGCCCCGAACATGCCCCAGCGAGCACGCCGACCGTCGTCACCCCGAAGAAAAGGTCGCAAGGTCCGCGTAAACAGGCTGTGCAGCCCCGTGTCATCTGACGCCGCCGCGGCCGCATGCGCGTGCCTGACCCCGCGCAGCACCCGGAATGACAGCCATGGCGTTACCACCAGTGCCACGGCCAGGGAAATGAGCATGCCCATGCTGGCGTTGATAGGGATAGGGCTCATGTAGGGCCCCATCAAGCCGGTCACGAAGGCCATGGGCAACAGGGCAGCGATAACCGTGAAGGTGGCAAGGATCGTCGGGCCACCGACCTCGTCAACGGCGACCGGGATCGCTTCAAGCAGCGTGCGCTCGCCCATCTGCATATGCCGGTGAATGTTTTCCACGACGACAATCGCGTCATCGACCAGGATTCCGATCGAGAAAATCAGCGCAAACAACGACACCCGATTGAGCGTGAAACCCCAGGCCCAGGAGGCAAACAGCGTGATCGCCAGCGTTACCACGACAGCCACACCGACAATCATGGCCTCTCGCCAACCCAAGGTGAACATGACCAGCAGAACCACAAAGCTCGTCGCAAAGACCAGTTTACCGATGAGCTTCCGGGCCTTCTCGTTTGCCGTCACCCCGTAATTGCGCGTGACCGTTGCCTCGACACCCTCGGGGACAAAGGTCCCCTGGAGTGAGGCAAAGCGCTCGACGACCTGCCTGGCAACAACCACAGCATTGGTACCCGGCTGCTTCGCCACCGCGAGCGTAACCGCGGGGAACTCGCCGCGTGCGCTTACCCCCTTGCGGGCGGCAGCCGGACCCGTGCCAAACCAGACGTATTGCTCCGGCTGATCGGGGCCATAACGGATCTCGGCGACGTCATGCAGGTACACGGGGGCACCTTCGCGCATTCCGATGATCAACGCACCCACCTCCTCGGGCTCGCTCAGGAACTGCCCGGCCCGTACCGGAATCTCGTGGTTCTCTGCGCTCAGGGCACCGGCATCCTGCGAGACGTTCCCATCCCGCAACGCCTTGCGCAGATCATCCAGTGCGATGTCGAAGCCCGCCATGCGCTGCGCGTCCAGCAATACGTGCACGACCGCTTCCGGACCACCGAGGGTGTAAACGGCCCGTGTACCGGGGACACGCTTGAGTTCCGCCTCGACGGCATGCGCGACCTTCTTCAGATCAGCAGCACCTCGCGCCGGGTCTTGCGTCCAGAGCGTGAGCGTGAGGACGGGCACATCGTCGATCCCCTTGGGCTTCACGATCGGCTGACCGACGCCGAGCCCCTGAGGCAACCAGTCCTGGTTCGAATAAAGCGCGTTGTAGAGTCTCACGACGGCCTGGGTACGGTCCTCGCCAACATCAAATTCGACGGTCAGCAGGGCTCGCCCGGGCCGTGACAGTGAATAGATATGCTTGATGCCCTCGATCTCTGAAACCACCTGCTCGGCCGAGGTCGTGACCAGCTGCTCGACCTCCCGCGCGCTGGCGCCGGGAAAGGGAATGAAGACATTCGCGAAAGTGACATCGATCTGCGGTTCTTCTTCACGGGGTGTCAGCAGAACGGCGAACACGCCGAGCAGAATGCCCATCAGCGCCAGGAGCGGCGTAATCTGAGACTGCAGGAACTGCCTGGCCAGCGCACCGGAAAACCCCAGACCTTCACTCATGGCCCTGCTCAGCGAGCTGCCGCTTGAGAACTATGCCGGCCTGCACCGGATCAAGGGCAACCCTCTCGCCTGCCTCGAGACCGGCCAGCACGACCGTCCGACCATCACCCAGTGCACGTCCGCTGCGGATCTGGCGCAAGCCCACCTGACCGGATTCTTTCACCACATAGACGCCGGTCACTTCGCTGCGACGCACAATGGCGCGGCTGGGCACCACGAGCTCTTGTTTCTCTCCGAGGTCAAACGCCACCTTGGCCAACATGCCCGGATAGAACCCATGCTCGCCTTCGGCGAGATTCAAACGCACGGTAAAGGTGTGAGTCGTCGGGTTCGCGAACGGGAATACGGTCAGCGACTCGGCATCGACCGATTCGCCGGTCCCGCCTGGCGACAGCACACGCGCCAGTCGGCGCTGACGAATCCCGTTGATATAGCGGCCCGGGACCTCGACAACGGCGCGCAGCTGTTCGAATGACAGCCCGGTACCGAGCGCCTGCCCGATCTGCACCTGCTCACCCGGTTCGACGAAGCGTTCCACGACGATGCCGCTGAACGGGGCACGGACAACCGTGTACTCAAGCTCCTCCCGCGCTTCCGCTACCGCCGCCTCGGCAAGCTCCAGTTTGGCGCGGGCAGCCATGAAGTTTGCTTTGGCATTCTCGAATTTGGCCTTGCTGGTGGCGTCTTCCTCCAGCAGCCTCGCTTCACGCCGAAACGCCTTTTCCGACTCCGTCAGGCGAGCACGGGCCTCGGTCTGCGCAGCGCTCACCTTGTCGAGGCGCGCCTTCTGCCTGGTATCATCGAAGCGGACGATGACCGCGTCCTTGGGCACATAGTCATTGACGTCAAAGGGCAGCTCGATGATCTCGCCCGCTGTCTGGGCCGAAACCGTGGAGCGACGCACCGCCTCGATAGTGCCATCGAAGACCTGCTCAATTGTCACTGGCCGGTAGTCGACAGCGGCGACCGCGAGTTCGGCATCGGCAGCCCCCACCGGTTGCGACACCAGGCCAGCCACCGCCAGCACGTACAGACTCAAGGTGCTCCGCGTCAGCAGGTGCGCCGGCTGTTGTGCCTTCATCAGGGTCATAAGCGACTTTTCCGCGCGATCAGGCATGCCTGTATAGCCCGGCCTCAAGCAGGAACGCGCGATGAGACCGGCGATGACAGTCAGACACACCTGCGCAACGAGCGTGAAGCCGTCGGGATACACCATGCAGCCCCCTGGGTCACCCACACCCGAAGCGAGTAGATTCGTTTATTAGCTGTTACTAACATATGTCCTCGCGAGCCACAAACGCAAGTGCCACGATGAATTACGACAGCTTACGGTATTATGGCGTTTTTTTGTGTCCAAAGCGCCGGACACCCGCGCGGCGCGCGGCGCAGGGGCAGACAATCGGGGTCCTGGGCAGCGCAAGGCTGGCATCCGGGCGTTCACTCGCCTCGGGCCAGGTTGTCTGTAGCGAAGCATTACTGCAACTCCACGGCTGCATTGACGGACACCACCAGCTTCGACTCACCGGCCTCCAAGGCCGGCGCCGCGATACCCTCTGCGGCCGCAGCACGTGCATACAGGCGTTCCTGAGGCCTGATGATCTCACCACCCGTGGATACGTTGAGGTCGACAATCCGGTAGGACTTGAAGCCCAGTTGGTCGGCTATCAGGCGTGCCCGCTCCTGGCAGGCATCCAGCGCCTGCCTGATCAGCTGATCCTCAACACCGCTGCGTTTGTCGTCCGAAACCAGGAAACTGACTGACCTGAGCTGTAGACGCGCCTGAAGTTTGCCTATGAGTTCCGCTACAGCCGCAAGGTCCGACCCGGTGATCTGCAGGTCCTGATCGCCACGCCAACCCTGCAGCGTTTCCTTACGGTAGACCGGCTGGGTACGGTAACCGGCCGTGATGAGTTTGAGCGCCTTGTAGTCTGTAGCCGTCTCCAATGCCCAGCTCATGGTCTTGTTTATTCGGTCGGCCAGTGCTGCCGGATCAGTGTCCTCTTCATGAACACTGAGCAGCGCCTGCATGAGATCGTTTGCCACTGCCTGGCTGCGCTGCACCTGGAAACGAACCTGATTGTACTGCCTGTCATCATCATCCGCCTTTGCCGGCGCATGGGACACGATCAGGAGACAACAGAGTATACGCAGAATGCCTTTTTTCACGATCAAACTCCTCTTTCATTGACACCAGTGGAACAGAATCAGGCCATTGGGGGGCCTGTGCTAAAATTGCAAGGGATTCACCGTCTGTACTCAGGGCAATACGATCCAGTCTAAAGGAGGTGACTGCCCGAATCGAAGCGCACAGCAAACGCTGCCTGTACTGTACAGGACAGTGCAAGGGAATCCGTAAATGAAGAAAAATGACTTGCCAGTGACTGATGCTTGCGCGCCGCCCGAATCCGCTCTGCTGAGTGTCGAGGAGGTGCGCCGACGTATCATGCGCCTCGCCAGATGCGTCGCAGAAACCGAACGGGTCGCAGTGCGCGCGGCCCTCGGCCGTGTCCTCGCCGAGACCGTGATATCGCCTGTCAATGTACCACCGGCCAGCAACTCCGCCATGGACGGTTACGCGATTTTTAGCACTGATCTGCCCGAATCCGGCAGCCGCACCCTGAAGGTGGCGGGAAAGTCCCTGGCCGGCGCGCCCTTCAATGACAAGGTCAGGCCCGGCCAGGCAATACGCATTATGACGGGCGCAGTCATGCCTGCCGGCACCGACACTGTGATCATGCAAGAACAGGCGCAGCGCGAAGGTGATGACATCCGTATCCGGCCCGGCCACTGTGCGGGTGAATACGTCCGCCAGGCGGGCGAGGATATCGCCATGGGTGACACGGTCCTGACGCCGGGCAAACGCGTCATGCCCGCCGAGCTTGGCCTGCTTGCCTCTGTGGGAATCAGTGAAGTCACGGTGACACGTCGCCTGCGCGCAGCGTTTTTCTCCACGGGCGACGAGTTGCGCAGTCCGGGCGATGCACTTGAAGCAGGCCAGATTTATGACAGCAACCGCTACCTGCTGTACGGGATGTTGCAGCGCGTAGACGTCGATCTGGTCGATCTGGGTATCGTTCCGGATGACCCGGATGCCATCCGTGATACCCTTGCTCAGGCGGCATCGCAGGCCGACGTCGTTGTCACATCAGGCGGCGTTTCGGTTGGTGAAGCAGACTACGTAAAACAGATTCTGGATGAACTGGGTGAAATTGACCTGTGGCGTATCGCCATGAAACCCGGCAAGCCGCTTACGGTTGGCACACTCGGCAACGCCGTTTTTTTTGGACTGCCCGGAAACCCGGTGTCTACCATGGTCACGTTCTACCAGTTCGTGAAACCGGCCATACTGCAGATGATGGGTCAGCTCGACGCACAGGCAGCAAGCCTGCGGGTCCCCTGCACCTCACGACTGGCCAAGGTCCCAGGCCGACTGGAGTACCAGCGCGGCATCCTGACACAGGACCCGCACGGGACGCTCAGCGTATCGACTAGCGGTTTGCAGGAATCACACATCCTGACATCGATGAGCCGGTCGAATTGCTTTATCATTCTGCCTGCCGAATGCGCAGGTGTTGAGCCCGGGGAAAACGTCGAGGTACAGCCGTTTGCCGGCTTGATATGAACCGCAACACCCACCGAGCCCCCAGCAAGAACTGAACCAATGGACGGACAAGAACCGATCGATGCCGAGTTAGTTCCCGAGCAAGAGGATTACACCACGGCGGAGCTCGCACTGCCCACCGATATCCTCCCCACCACGCTGTATCTGTTACCGCTGGTAGAAAGGCCTTTTTTCCCGGCGCAGAGTGTACCGGTGCTGATGAACGACGAGCCCTGGATCGAGACCGTCAGCCGAGTGGGCGACACAGCGCACCACCTCCTGGGACTCGCACTCATTCGAAAGGACGAAATTGAGTCGGTGCGGGCCGACGATTTTCATGACATGGGTACTGTTGTGCGCATACATCACCCGATGCGCGCCTCCGGCAAGATACAGTTCATTGCCGAAGGCATTCAGCGTTTCCGGATTCTGCGCTGGATTTCCGACAAGCCGCCATTTGTTGTACAGGTCGAGTATCCGGAAGACGAGCTGGGCGAGCCCGATGAACTCAAGGCCTACGCCATCGCCATCATCAACACCCTCAAGGAGCTGGTTCCGCTCAATCCGCTCTACAGCGAAGAGCTGAGGTTCTTCCTGAACCGTTTCAACCCCAATCAGCCGTCTGCACTGACAGATTTCGCAGCGAGCCTGACTACTGCGCCCACGGCTGAGCTGCAGGAGGTCCTCCAGACACTGCCGGTGCTGGGGCGTATGCATCAGGTGCTGATCCTGATCCGGAAGGAACTGGAGGTGGCGAAACTGCAGACGCGGATCCGTAAACAGGTTGAGGATAATCTGTCAGAACAGCAGCGGAAATTTTTCCTGCGCGAACAGTTGAAGGCAATCCAGGAAGAACTCGGGATCGCCAAGGACGATCGCTCGGCCGACCTCGAACGGTTTCGGGGACGTCTCGACTCCCTTGAAGTGCCCGAGGGGGCCAGTCAGCGCATCGAGGATGAGATGCAGAAGCTGTCTATCCTCGAATCAGGTTCGCCGGAATATGCCGTCACACGCAACTATCTCGACTGGATGACGGCACTGCCCTGGGGCAAGCATTCCAAGGATCACCTTGACCTGCAGCATGCGCGTGCCGTGCTGGATCGCGATCACGATGGCCTGGAGGACGTCAAGCTGCGCATCATCGAGTTTCTTGCCGTCGGCACACTCAAGGGTGAGGTCAGTGGCTCGATCCTGTTGCTGGTCGGACCACCCGGCGTCGGCAAGACTTCCATCGGCCACTCAGTCGCTGATGCACTGGGGCGCAAGTTCTATCGCTTCAGCCTTGGCGGCATGCGTGACGAAGCCGAGATCAAGGGCCACCGTCGCACTTATATAGGAGCCATGCCCGGTAAGTTTATCCAGGCGATCAAGGAGGCCGGCGTCGCCAATCCGGTGATCATGCTTGATGAAATAGACAAGATCGGCGCCTCGTACATGGGCGATCCGGCCTCCGCACTCCTTGAGGTCCTCGATCCGGAGCAGAATACCGCCTTCCTGGATCACTATCTGGATGTGCGCTTCGATCTCTCCAAGGTCCTGTTTATCTGCACAGCCAATCAGCTTGACACCATCCCGGCACCGCTACTGGATCGCATGGAGGCCATCCGGCTGTCAGGCTACATTGCAGCGGAAAAGCTCCAGATTGCAAAGAACCACCTGTGGCCCAAACTGCTCAAGCGCTCGGGTATTGCGCGCGGTCAGCTGAAGATCTCGGACCCGGCGCTGCGCCGGATCATCGAGGGCTACGCCCGGGAGGCCGGTGTCCGCGGCGTCGAGAAACGCCTTGCCCGCATTATCCGCAAGGCAGCCGTACAGTTTGTCGATGGCAAGGCCAAGCGCTTGCGTGTCAATATCAAAGACGTTGAAACGTACCTCGGCAAACCGCTGTTCACAAAGGAAAAACCCTACAGCGGTGTCGGCATCAGCACCGGCCTCGCCTGGACGGCAATGGGCGGGGCGACACTCAATATTGAAGCCACGCTGGTGCACAGCAAAAACCGCGGGTTCAAGTTGACCGGCCAGCTGGGTGCGGTAATGCGTGAATCGGCTGAGATCGCCTACAGCTACATCGCCTCACATCTCAAGGCATTCAGGGGCGCCCCCGAATTCTTCGATGAGGCCTTCGTTCACCTGCATGTTCCGGAAGGCGCAACACCAAAAGACGGGCCCAGCGCCGGCATCACCATGGCCACGGCACTGCTGTCTCTCGCGCGGGGAAAGCGGGTTCGAGGCCCGCTGGCAATGACAGGTGAATTAACCCTGACCGGGCAGGTCTTGCCCGTCGGAGGTATCCGCGAGAAAGTAATCGCGGCCCGCCGTATCGGCATCCCTGAATTGATTCTGCCCGCGGCCAATCAGGGCGATTTTGATGAGCTGCCCGAGCACCTGCGCAAAGGGCTGAACGTGCATTTTGTAGCTCACTACCGCGACGTCGTCGATATCGTTTTCGGCTGACTGTTGAAACAGCTCAGGCCTTGGCGTGCTGTGCCTCAATATCCTTGCGCACCTGCTCCATGTCGAGTTCCCGGGCCTTGTCAATCAGCTCATCCAGCGCCTGGCTCGGGATCATCCCGGGCTGCGAAAAGATGATAATCTTTTCACGGAATATCATCAGTGTCGGTATCGAACGAATCTGAAAATGCCCCGCCAGCTCCTGTTGTTCCTCGGTATTGACCTTGGCAAATACAATCTCGGGATATTTTTCTGAAGCCGCCTCAAACACAGGCGCGAAACTCTTGCAGGGACCACACCAGCTTGCCCAGTAGTCGATCAGCACAAGCTCGTTCTCCGTTACGATCTGTTCAAAGTTATCTTTTGTCAGCTCAACTGTAGCCACAACGTCCTCCGGATCCGTGAACATTCACGCACACTGACCGGCAATTATAGGAAAGTTAGATGTGTCAAGCCACTCACCCTATTCGATTGCGGACCACGCCTCCATACAAGCTTCCCAGGCGGAACGACCCGGCTACTGACAGGGCTCAATCTGATTTGATTTCCTGACGTGATGCTGGCGCGGCTTGCACGTCGGGTTGATACGTCATATCCATTTCAACGCGGTTTCGTCCGAGCCGCTTGGCGCGATATAGCGCCTTGTCAACGCGCTCGATAAACGCAGTCGAAGTCTCACCCGGCTTATACAAGGCAAGCCCCGCCGAAAAGGTTGGCACCGGCATTACCGAACCGTTGCTTTGCCAGCGTGTCTCGGCAGCGCGGTTCATGACTTTGGTCAAGGAGCGCGCCGAGCCTTCGGCGTCTGTGTTGGGTAACAGCACTGCGAACTCCTCGCCGCCGTAACGGGCGACCAGGTCGTGATGACGGAAAATGGAGAGAATGTTCTTGGAATAAACCCGCAAGACTTCATCGCCCGCGGCATGCCCATATTTGTCGTTAATCTCCTTGAACTTGTCCAGATCAATGAGCGCAAGTGAAAGCGGGAAGCCATAACGCTGAACGCGCGCGACCTCATCTTCGAGCCGTCGCAAAAATGCCCGGCGATTGGGCAGGCTGGTCAACTCGTCAGTGAGGCTCAGCAAGCGTACCCGCGTCAGTTCGTCGGTTAACTGTTGACTGTCGGATGCAATCACCTGCAGGTACTGTTGCGTGCTGTCGAGTTTCTCTGCCAGATCATGATGCCCTTCCTTCAGACGCTCGATCTCGCGAATCATCGTCCAGCGCAGGTTTTCTATCTCTTCAACTTCCTCGGCCTGGCGAAGTTCACCAAGCACCACTTCGAGCAAAACACCAAATTCCTCGTTCTGATTAATGGTATCCTGTATCTGCTGAGCCAGCCCATTCTGAAGTTCCTGAATGTCCCGGCTGCGCGCGTCTAGGTGGGTTCGATAGACCGCAGCGACCTTTTGCTCCGCCTCCAGATGTCCCTCCTCATCCTCTTCCGCCGGCACACTCGTGTCCTCGGCCTGAGCCCGGGCTTTGGCATCTATAGTCTTAGTATCGCTTACGGGTATGCTGGCCAGCGGCACTGCAGATGCCTCTTCCACCACCACCTGCTCGCTCGGCTCCGGTTGTGGTTCCGGCGGCTGCAACTGTCGGGGGGGGGTCGCTGCCGGCTCAGATTCAGCAATCCCAAACGCCTCGAGCAAGGGCGAAATGGCCTCCTCGAGGACAGCGGTGTCGAGCGTCTTCAGATGTGAAATCTGGTCTGCGTATACCTCGATGTAATCCTGCAGGGCATGGAGATCCGCCAAGGTAAGGGGAGGTTGCAGGCGCGCTTCCAGCATTTTGACCTGCACTTGAAGCGGGGAACCGATTTTCAGATGCCTGGCGTAGGCCTCCAGCAAGGTCCCCAGGATATTCGAGTAGGCCTGCTGCACGTCCAGCTGACCTTTCGCAAATTCGTCGAGCAGATGCTCGACCTGTCGGTAGACAACACTACCCGCTTGCGTGTTTCTCAGTGCCTCGATCAGCCGAAGAACCTTGCGTGCGGTTCCGTCAGCCTCCCAACCTGAATCATAACTACCGCCCATTACCACTACCTCCCGTACACCACTTCCATGTGCACAGGTCACAGGCCGGACACGGCCCGTGGAATCTGTCATTATTCTTGAATCGTTATCAAATCAACATTCCGGCAAGTACCGGTCACTTATGCCTCAGCCTGACGAAATCGCCGTTTCTTCTTGATCTCGGTTACCCTGGGTGTATACATCCTGAGGCGGTAAACACCGTCTCCGTACCCAATGCCCCGTGCTGCGCAAGCAAGAACGAGGGCTCTAAAGAAATTAAAGTTACCCCCTTTATGTAAAAAGGACAAACACCTGATGGCTACTCGCCTGCTCAGTATACAACAGCAGCCCGCAATGGAGTTTACCGGTGAGATATCAGAAGCCGCGGCGAGGTCGGACAAGCTTTTCAGGATTTATCATTTTTTTTTCAGCTACTTATACGGACCATCCGATCTGCGATTCCAAATCCAAGTACCAGGTCATGATGCCAGCCGCAAGACC
>Ga0209536_100013074_pt1 | contig 11994 bp, 9 predicted proteins | sample DeeMarSeWOR28_12_FD_187461 | JGI IMG/M metagenome (GOLD analysis project Ga0209536, IMG submission 187461) | Marine sediment microbial communities from White Oak River estuary, North Carolina - WOR-2-8_12 (SPAdes) (version 2) | ecosystem: Environmental > Aquatic > Marine > Intertidal zone >...
CGAGGGAGTTTGCAGTTTTAGGAGTGCTCGCTATTAATGCTCCCGGGGTTGTGAAATACGAGGAGATATCTGCGGCTGTTTGGGGAGACGACTCTAGCCAACACAGAAATAGGATCAAGTATCTAATTTATTTGTTGCGCCAAAAAATTGAGGACGACCCAAAGAATCCAGAACTGGTGATTAATAGGGAGGGCTTAGGTTATAAATTGAAGACGAGTGCCTGCTGATCTACTCATCAATAATATTCTAAGACGGGTATTGGTGATCATAACCAATACCCGTCTTTTCTTCCCTATTTGATAAAATTAATGAGATGAATCTCACTCGAATGCTCCGTTCCAAACTTATATTAATTGTTCTTGCCCCCTTTATTCTCCTGGCACCGGTTTACTTAACTGGTAGAGCTTTATTCTGGGGAACACCTGGGACTCAATTTGTCCCTTGGAGGGATTATGCTTGGGAAATGTTTAGGACTGGACAGATTCCTTTATTGAATCCACTGATAGGCATGGGAGCTCCATTAATTGCCAATTACCAATCAGCTGTTTTTTATCCTCCAAATTGGTTATATTTTTTGATTGATGAAATTGCAGGAATTGGAGCACTAGCGTGGCTCCAAGCACCCCTTGTCGCTGCACATTTAGTGTTAGCCGGATTCGGCATGGTATTTCTGACCCGTCGATTAGATTTTGGGGTGTTATCTCAATGTATCAGCGGATTGGCATTTGGGCTTTCTGGTTACTTGGTTTCTAGAGCTGGTTTCTTGAGTATAAATTCCACAGTGGCTTGGTTACCCTGGGTCGTTTTGATCGGTACAAACCTAATTTTTGAAGTTATGCCTGTATGGAGTGTTACACCTCGAAACGAGCCCCTGGGAAATCGACTGTTCTTGAAACAGGTGTACAGATCAGCTAACATCTCGATTATATCCATGCTTAAACTTTCACTGGTGCTTGGAATGATGCTCTTCGCAGGACATGCCCAGACATCGTGGTATACGCTCGTATTGGTGCTGATTTGGTGTGGATTCCTGATCTTCAGTCAGATTAATGATCCCAAGGATCGAAAGGGAGGAGGTAGTAGTCAGAACCATAAACTACCCTTCCGTAAACTCGTTTATATTTTCTTAGCAGTGGTTTTTATCCTCGGATTGAGTCTAATTACAGCTATAGCGATCACCTCGATACAGATTTTTCCAACAATTGAGTATTTATTAGAATCTCAACGAGCAAGCCAAGTTGACTTTGAGGCTGGTTTAAGTTATTCATTTTGGCCATGGAGATTTTTGACACTAGTCGCACCTGATATGTTTGGGAACCCGGCAAAAGGTGACTATTGGGGGTATGCCAATTACTGGGAAGATGCCGTTTATATCGGATTGTTGCCATTTGTTCTTGCAATTATTGCTATTTGGAATGGACTCAAGCGTGCTAGATTTGATCGAGATGGATCACTAACATCTCGACGGATGTTGATTAAATTCTTGTTTGGAGTAATTGTTTTGTCGTTCATATTGGCTTTAGGGAAGAACACTCCTATCTTCCCCTGGCTATATCGATATGTACCTACATTTGATATGTTCAATGCACCAACACGTTTCTCGTTGTGGGCGGTATTCGCATTGTCATTATTGGCTGGAATTGGTGTTGAATACTGGAACCGACCAACCAATCGACCCCTATATTGGACGAGACTTGGATTGGCAGGTGCATTTGCGATTATGTTGGGAGCTGGAATCGCATGGATTTCGATGGGGGATATTAGTCCATCATTCTTGCGAGCAACCACTATTGCTGGAGCTTGGTTGATTGTCATTGGTGTTTTAACTCTCTCTGCTCCCAAGACCCAAACTATGATTAATGAACGTGAAGCCCAAAATGTTGGATCGGGATATCCGATTTGGTCATGGTTAGTTTGTTCTTTTGTTGCCCTGGATTTGGTTATTTCCGGATGGGGGTTGAATCCTGGAATTGATCTAGATTTTTATACTCTAGAAGCTCCAACCACTTCAAAGATTCGGGAAGAGATAGGTGATGGGCGTCTATTTATTCCTTATGATGACGAATATTCCATTAAATTTGATCGTTTTTTTAAGTTTCAGACTTTTGATCCTGGAGAAGATTGGGTAAACTTGCGGGCTGTTCAATTACCTAATTTATCGATGTTCGATAATCTTCATGCTGCAAATAATTTTGACCCTATTGTTCCGGGAAGGTTTGCAGTCTGGATGGATCATTACCGGGAATCAACGCATGAGAAGAGAGCCATCATGCTGAACCTGATGGGCGTCAATGTAGTAGAAGAAGTGGACTTCGACAGTCCTTACGGTGTCGAATTTGTTCAATATGAATCAATGAGTAGAATCAGATGGATACCCTGCGGTGTTCTAGCTTCAAGCGGGGAAAATGCTTTGGAACTCATTCTAAGTGAGATGCTTGATATTCACAGTGAAGTTGTTTTGGAAGATGTTCAACCAATTTTATTAACTCAATGTGATAGGTCTGCGAGCGGTCGTGTTGATGTGGAATTTGAAGGTGCGCACGAAATAAGGATTTCTGTAAATGCTGATAAACCTGGCTTTATTAACCTCTCGAATGTATGGTATCCAGGTTGGCTTGCAGAAATTGATGACAAGCCAACAAAAATATTTCGAGCTAACTACTTATTCAGTGCTGTAGCAGTACCGGATGGTACACATGAATTAAGGTTAGTATACAAGCCCAGCTCATTTTATGTAGGAGCTATGGTAAGCTTAGTCTCTACCTTTGGAATGGTACTTCTGATTATTTACCTCATTAGAAAATATCGATTAAAGAAAGAATGAAAGATCCAGATATATGGTCAATATCTCAGCCTGAATAAAACAAACCATCACAAAATTCATGGAGCATGGAATGATAAAACTACAAGAAATCGCTAATAAAATTGTTCTAAATATTGAAAAAGTGATCGTTGGGAAACGTGAAACAGTGGAATTGGCAGTAGTTAGTTTGCTTTGTCAGGGCCACCTGTTAATTGAGGATGTACCTGGCGTTGGCAAGACGATGTTGGCTCGTAGTTTAGCAAGATCTATTGGATGTTCGTTTAGCCGAATTCAGTTCACACCAGATATGCTGCCAAGCGATGTCACAGGTGTCTCTATTTTTAACCAGGTGAGCCGAGAATTTGAATTTCGCTCAGGGCCGATAATGGCTCAAATTGTACTGTCTGATGAGATCAATAGAGCTACACCCAAAACACAGGCAGCATTATTGGAAGCAATGGAAGAAAGGCAAATAACGGTAGACGGTGTGACCCATCGACTTCCTCGACCATTTATGGTGCTTGCGACACAGAATCCAATTGAATATGAAGGCACCTTCCCTCTACCCGAAGCGCAGCTAGATAGATTTTTGTTGCGAGTACGATTAGGGTATCCACAGACAAATGACGAAATTCAAGTGTTAGATCGTCAACAATTCGTGCATCCAATTGAGGAACTCGCTGACGTAGTTTCTGTGGAAGAAGTATTACTGGCGCAAGAGACAGTTAGAAGTGTTTATGTTGCTCCCGCAGTAAAAAGTTATCTTGTTGAACTAACCCGCAGAACCCGGGAATATCCAGAAGTGTATTTAGGCGCAAGCCCGCGCGGCAGTTTGACTTTATATCGGGCTGGACAAGCACGTGCAGCTATGCATGGACGTGATTTTGTTCTTCCAGATGATGTCAAAGCATTGGCTGAAGCTGCATTAGGACACCGAGTAATATTAGGGCCATCTGCCAGATTGCGTGACTTAAATGCCTCCCAAGTCGTAGAAGAGTTACTTGATAGTGTCCCGGTTCCAGGAGGTGACCTATCCTCCGAAGGCTGAACATGACTTCTGGTCAACAAATTGTATTAATTCTGTTGGTTTTAAGTCTAATTGCTGGTATAGTATCTGGCTCACAGATTTACTACCGCCTAAGCTATTTGTGGGGGTTACTTTTTATAACCAGCTGGTTGTGGGCAGCCCTTGCTATCAGAGGGTTACAATTCAACCGTAAAGCCAGAGCATTACGTGCTCAAGTCGGACAAATATTTGAAGAACGTTTTGAGCTGGACAACCCAGGCAAATTACCGCGGCTCTGGTTAGCAGTGCAGGATGAATCTACACTGCCAGGAACTCAAGGGTCACGAGTATTCTCAGTTGTCGAAGGACGCAGGGGGCGATCATATGTGGCCAGAACTCGTTTAGTTCAGCGGGGAGTATTTAAATTAGGACCCACAGAAATTGAATCAGGAGATCCGTTTGGTCTATTCCCGGTTCGAAAAACTTTCCCCGCAAGCGATTCTTTACTTGTTTATCCGTTGATGGTGGATATCCGAGGTTTTCCAAACCTGCCGGGAATCATGCCTGGAGGTGATGCTCTCAGGCGAAGAACTCAACAAATTACCCCGAATGCAGCCGGTGTGCGAGATTATGCTCCGGGTGATCCACTTAGCCGAATCCATTGGGTAAGCACAGCTAGACGTGGTCGCATGATTTCGAAAGAGTTTGAGCTGGACCCACAAGCTGAAGTATGGATAATTCTCGATGGAACTGCTGATTCACAATATACAATCCCTTATGATCTTCATTCGACGGAAGTTGATGCAATGCTCCAACGTACGGAAACCTTTGGATTGCCACCTTCCACTGAAGAGTATGGAGTCAGTATTGCAGCTTCGCTGGGGAGATATTACCTTCGGCAGGGACGAGCTGTTGGCTTCGCATGCGCAGCACAGGCTTTGAGTTTACTGCCGCCAGAGCGAGGAGCACGACAATTGGGGAAGTTATTAGAGTCCTTAGCCATATTGAAAGCGAAAGGACAATTGCCTTTGCGTGGTCTTGTTGAAATTCAGGCGCAAAGTATTGTGCGAGGAAGCACTGTTGTTTTAATTACGGCTTCTGTTGGGGAGGATGTCACCCTAACCGCTGATTACTTGCTCAGACGAGGTCTGAGGCCCATTGTTGTGTTGATAGATGCATCTTCATTCAATGGTCCCAGCGGTTCAGACAAGATAGAGGAAACTTTGAGGTTCTTGCAGATTCCTGTGAGGCGAGTTAAACAAGGTGTGGATGTTGAAAATGCCTTAATGGGATAGTCGATAGGGTTGCTAAAATAAGGTTCTCTAAGCTGACTTCAGGTTGATGCATTGGATTGATCTCTAGAGTTCGCCATCTACGATAATTAGCAGGATTATTGGCTAGATTTATCGGCAATCAAATTCAATCCTCATGGATGGGGGTATTCTGTATATTTGGAGGTAGGTTTGACCGGGAAAAGAGCACTAATAACTGGTATTACGGGGCAAGACGGGTCTTACCTAGCTGAATTATTGCTTAACCAGGGTTACCAAGTTATAGGGATGGTCAGGCGATCAAGTTCCCCCAACTTTGAGAACATCGAGACCATTCGAGATGACCTGGTTCTGGTCTTTGGAGACTTAATGGATCGAGCCTCGTTAGTCTCTATATTAAAGAATCACTATCCGAGTGAAGTTTATAACTTGGCAGCCCAATCATCTGTTCAAATTTCGTGGGAGCAGCCGGTTATCACAGGTGAGATCACAGCTCTAGGTGTCACTCGACTTCTGGATGCGGTGATGGAAGTGGATCCAGATATTCGTTTTTATCAGGCTAGTTCGAGCGAGATGTTTGGTAACGTAGGTGATGGTCCACAGGACGAAAACACAAAGTTTCGTCCCAATAATCCCTATGGTGTGGCTAAGTTGTACGGTCATTGGATTACGGTGAATTATCGAGAAAACTTTGGATTGTATGCTTGCTCTGGGATATGTTTTAATCATGAAAGCCCTAGAAGAGGACATGAATTTGTCACGCGTAAGATTGTGCGAGGAGCAGTACGAATCAAAATCGGGTTGGATCGAGAATTACGGTTAGGTAACTTAAGTGCCCAGCGGGATTGGGGATACGCCCCAGATTTTGTCAAAGCGATGTGGTTAATGCTGCAACAAAATGAACCCGATGATTATGTTTTGGCGACTGGCAAAATATATTCAGTACAAAATTTTGTTGAATTGACTTTTGATTATTTGGGATTGATTTGGAGGGATTACGTGATTCAAGATAATCGCTTTGGACGTCCGGCGGATGTTGACCAATTGGGAGGGAATCCAAGCAAAGCGCGCCAAAAATTAGGCTGGGAGGCAACTACAACGCTTGAAGAATTGGTAGAGATTATGGTAAAAGCGGAATTTGAACGAATGGATGGAGTAGTGCAGGAGAGAAGCCCTGGTGAGACCTTATAAATCATTGTATTTAATGGCTTTTCTTGTCTTTGTATCCCTGGGTGTATCTTGTACCGTAACAGGCGATAGCATTTCTCCAGGCGAAGGGTTAGGTGGAGATGGTAATGAGCAGGAAGGTAGTGAAGGTGGTTTTGGTGCCATTATTTTTTGTGAACAGGTAACCGAGGATGGGAAAATTCTCGGCGCGTCGAACACTTTCTCAAAGGGCACAAACGAGGTTTGGGCATATTTCAATTATTCGGGGATGAAAAAAGGTCAACTTTGGGGGCGAATTTGGACACACAACGGCCAAGAATATATTACTGCAGTTGACGAGATGTGGGAGGATTTAGATGAGGGATGGGTGGCTTACTCTATCGGCGGTTCATATGATCTGGAGCCTGGCGAATATGGATTAACTCTCATGATTGGTGATCGTCCTGTCCAAAGATCGACTTTTCGTATTACCGATGAGTAATTGCTGTTAGAATATCTTGTCTAAGATGCTTCTGACTAAAATAATTTACCTCTACCTAAAGAAATTCTTCAAGGGCAACCAACAACGTGGATAAATCTTCGTGTGTATTGTATCCTTGTATGGAAACTCGGATGAATTTATGATCATTCCACGTAATGATGGGGACTTCAATTGAATAATTTTTATAAAGATAGTTTTTGAGATCATCCGCTTCAATATAAGTGGGGAGGGGACTAATAAACATTTGGTTAATCCAGCTCCTAGTATCCGGGCAGATTTGGTCCATCCTGGTCAATGAAGCGATATTTTTTCTGGTCTCAACCACCATAGATCGACAGCTTTCCCTGATCCGATTCCAGTTGTATTTCTTTTGAAAATCAATCGCCTCCGGTACTGAAAGAAATGCCGATGGATCATGAGTCCCCCACCATTGGAGATTGTCGTGAAAACGTGAGCCTGATGAATAATCCGGATTTCCACCCCATCCCCAGCTTACAACGAGGGGTTCGATATAGTCCTGTACATCCAGGTTTGCATATAAGAAGCCAGCACCTTTCGGTGCAAACATCCATTTGTGGCAATTGCCGGTATAGAAATCAGGTTGAATCTTATTCAATTCGACATCAATTTGCCCAGGAGCGTGTGCGCCATCAATAAATGTCAATATCCCAAGCTCTCTGGCTCTTCGGCAAATCTCTTCGATAGGCAATCGGATTGCAGTCGGAGATGTGATGTGACTAATAAAAATCAGCTTAGTGCGGTTAGTTACACCTGAAAATATCCGATCAATGACTTCTCCCTCCTCAGCTAGTGGTAGTGGGATGTCTTGGGGCACCAGGATCGCCCCTGTTTGATGACAGACATATTGCCAGGCATACTCGCAGGCACCGTATTCATGATTGGATGTTAATATTTCATCACCATTCTTGAAATGTAATGAACGTGCCACTACATTCACTCCAAAAGTTGCGTTGGGTATATACACCAGGCATTCAGGTTCGGTATGCAGATATTTTGCCAGCGAGTTTCTGGCAAATTCTAAATGATCGAATAAGTCAACCGCGAGGAATTTTACGGGTTGTTTTTCTAACTTCCTTTGCCAATTTTGATAGGCGTCCAATACGGGTCGCGGAGTAGCTCCAAACGACCCGTGGTTTAAGAAGATGATTTCTGGATCTAACAGGAATAGATCACGAATGTTTTCCATAGGATACGCATGAATTTCTTGAAGGATTTTAGATGAATTGCAGGATACCTGATGTAATATTATTCTTTGGGATCTGATCCCTAAAAGATCATTCCTGGTTTTCCTTTTTATTCATCAAGCTCTACGTATATTCGTTTATTTATTTTTCCTTTGCTTTTATAATCAACTATTCGCATTCGTCCAACCTCTGCGGTGTTTTTCACGTGTGTACCACCATCTGCCTGTATATCCAAGCCTTCAATTTCAACGACACGTACTTGTTGAATTCCTTCGGGGAGAAGATTGATTTTTGTACGGATGAGATCGGGAATTTGGAAAGCTTCTTCTCGAGGAAGCACAGCGATTATTACTGAACGCGCTTGTCCTACTTCGATATTAACCGCAAGTTCAATCGACTCGACGAGCTCTTTGCGCATAGTTTCAAACTCGAAATCCATTCGACCCTTGAGGGGGTCCATCGAACCACCGGTTACAGACGCTCCATAATCCCGAAAAATCACTCCACATAAGATGTGCATGGCTGTATGAGTTCGCATCAGCTGGTATCGTCGGTTCCAGTTGATATCCCCTTGAATAAATGTATTAATTTCAGGTAATGGAGCACTTTCTTCAATAAAGTGAATTACCTTTTTTCCCTGCTTACGGGAGCGTTTTACAGTATAATCCTTGTTTTGTATGTTAAGTTTTCCATCATCAGGCGGTTGACCTCCCCCACCAGGATAGAATGCGGTCTGATCGAGAATAATGCCATGATCTTCTTCAGCCAATTCAACGATGGTTGCTTCGAATGAACGCAAGTAGCTATCTGTCTGATAGAGCAAGATTGTCATAATGGAATCTCCTATACGCCTGTGCCTCTATTATTTTTGTGAAGTTCGAAGGATATAATTATCCAGTTCCAGATATATTTTACCAATTTGCACAATCTTTAATTCACAAAAATATACATTGGTTTTTATACATTCGTAGGCTTTGATGCATTGGAAATAAACTAGCTGCAGAGACTTTCTTCTTCGGTATTTTAGCCATCAAGATCATTTTTTATTTAACAATGCTCCATTCGTTCAGATAGAATATAATAATAAAGCCATGTCTTTACTATCCTCGTTGATTTCGAAAATTAACGCAAGCCGATTTGGTGGTGGATTTCTAATGGCGCTGATTTATTTATTGAAGGAGTAATCTACAAAATGGTAAATAGTAAATCTATGAAGGAAATGACGACTTACAAACCAGCTCATCATTGGTTGCAACAAATTCACATCGCATTTGTCCCTGGACACGTGACCCCATTATTACAAAGCGTTGCGGATGGATTAATGGGACACTTAGCAAAGCGAGGGCATATCGTTCAGGAAAAACCTGATATTGATACCGATGTAATTCTTACATCCGCGCCTTTTGGAGAGTCACTCGGTTGGAGAAAATCATTGTTATTTACTGCGCGATCTAAGTTTAAGCTAAAAATATCTCCAACAATTTTCACTCTATTACAGGTCTCACCGGAACGTTTCCGTAATTTAATGGAACATTTTAACGAAGCGCTACAAAAAGATGTATTGGATCCTGCAGATTTCGAATTTGAAGGTTTAAATGCACAAGCCTACAAGACGCTTGCTGAACAAGGCAGGCGTGGGGGTCCAATCCTTTTAATTGCTCGTATCATTCAGTCCCAATCAAAGAGCATCCGTGTGATTTTGGTAGTCGGCGATGATCAACCAGAAGAAGCCTATACTTTTGATCTGGTAGGGGCATATCCACGAACAGAGGCGTCTGACCTTGAAGAATTTTATGAAGATTTGTCGTTCAGGATGGTAACTGCTTTAAGTACTCATGAGATCACAGAACATGAAGTGATTGGTGATCTCTTAAAACAAGATGAATGGCAGAAGAGTGATATACCTGCTGCTATGAGAAAGGCTGGATTAAAACTTGGAGAACGAGATTTTTTCACTGATATGGTGCGCATCGCTGATTTGGTAGATGTTCCTGCAATCAATGAAGCTGTGTCAAGTCAATACTCTGAAGGGTGTTATGCTACTTGGGATCCGCACCTAAATGGTTTGGTGGCTACGATAACGGGTAGCGCACGACCTGTCGACAAAGACAATCTTACAGATGATGAGTTGGCGCTCATCGTTGGTGTTCGCCCGGATGGCAAAGGTGCCCAGGTGCGAAATGTTGAAGACAAAAGAAATGATCCGCCTTCTTCTGAAGCGGTTGAGCTCATGGATATGGATAGCGCATTACCCAGAATCCACATAGATGTTGGGGGTGGAGAAAAACGCGAGGTGCCTATTGCACGTTCCAAATTGCATGGTCATCGAGGAGTAAAAGCTTACGACCCTAAATATGTAGAGCATGTATTTTTAGCTGAACCATATTACCATTACCCAGTGTCATGTTCTACAGAAGCACAAGCCCAGGCAATTAAATCAGCTTTCTCAAATTCCGAAGCGCTAACCAACCCTGAAGACCCAAGACAGGTTGTTTTTACAATATTACCAGGACATGGTATCGTGATTGTTGAAAAGTGGGTTTCAGGTAAAGCCCCCTTCCAGATAATCTGGGAATCCATGGATGCAGGGTTGATTCAAATTGACAACTTAGTCCCTCAAGGGGCATTAACATTTTTTAGAGAAGAGTCTGGCTTGATGAGCTTAAAGATTTAGACGAAGTTTTCTAGAGTGAATACTTCCAAATCTATACTAAAGGCCATTTAACGAGTAACTGTTTCGAAACAGACAGGATGGGCATCCATTTGTTAAACTGGCGTAAGGGGAATTATCAACTGCAGTGATTTGCAACCCATAATTACAATAAATTTATTCGACAGTGCGGGATTATTGTTAAGATATTAAATTAGATATTCAGGGGGAATAATTTAGGCATGTATATTAATCAAAATTCTGTGAGTAAAAGCTAACAAATTGCAAATCAGGTAAAATAATCATATAAGTTCATTTGGGTATTTTCTATTTGATCAAAGGTTGTATTATGACGCGTGTCCAAGAGTTTGTTGATCAAGTTGTTAACAATGTCGAAAAGGTGATTGTGGGCAAGCGTGACATAATTGAGCTTCTGATGGTAGCCCTGTTATGTGAGGGACATGTGCTCATCGAAGATGTTCCGGGGACAGGAAAAACAATGCTGGCAAGATCTATTGCCCTCAGCTTAGGAGGACAATTCAAACGTCTCCAATGTACACCTGATTTACTTCCTAATGATGTCACTGGTGTTTCGATTTTCAATCAACAGCTTGGACAATTCGAATTTATTCCTGGACCTGTCTTTGTAAATTTATTACTTGCAGATGAGATCAATCGCGCGACGCCACGCACACAATCAGCTTTGCTGGAGGCTATGCAAGAACAACAAGTCACCATTGATGGAGTTACCCGTCCCTTGCCCAGGCCTTTTCTAGTAATGGCAACCCAAAACCCTATTGAATATGAAGGTACTTTCCCTTTGCCAGAAGCTCAGCTGGATCGTTTTCTTATACATATTACTGTTGGATATCCATCCCATGCAGATGAAAAAATAATAATGAACAATCTGCGTCGAGAACATCCAATAAATAATCTTGGTAAAGTTGCAGAAGCGGATTTAATCCTTACATTACAAAGTGAAGTCTGGGATGTGCACCTGGATGAGACGCTTCAGGATTATATAGTCCATTTAGTAAATGCAACGCGGGAACATCCTGATTTGGCATTAGGGGCTAGTCCACGTGGCAGTCTTGCATTGTATAAGACATCGCAGGCTAAGGCTGCGATTGCCGGGCGAGATTTTGTCATTCCCGATGACATTAAGGCTCTTGTCCCGGTTACATTGATCCATCGTTTAATTGTGAAACCGGAAGCTGAATTACGCGGAAGAAATGCAACAGTGATTTTAGATGAGATCCTTGAAAATGTTCCTATTGATATTGGGAAGTTAGAATAAACTTGGCTATGGTCAAGAGAATTCCTTATGAACTTCCAACCAGTACTTAACTAAATTTATCTTTCCGTGAGTCAGTTCTATATCCTGTTATTAATTTCTTTGTTCATCATCGCT
>Ga0209536_100013076_pt1 | contig 11992 bp, 6 predicted proteins | sample DeeMarSeWOR28_12_FD_187461 | JGI IMG/M metagenome (GOLD analysis project Ga0209536, IMG submission 187461) | Marine sediment microbial communities from White Oak River estuary, North Carolina - WOR-2-8_12 (SPAdes) (version 2) | ecosystem: Environmental > Aquatic > Marine > Intertidal zone >...
CAGGCCGTATTCGACTTTAGCCGCTGGCACGATCGGGTCTAGATTTTCTCCGGTTAATTCCGCAAGTTGATTCTTAAACGGCGCTGAAAAGCTGTGCATGCTATCGCGGTCACAGATATCTCCCAAAACCGAACCTGCCTCAACGGAAGCCAGTTGGTCTTTGTCTCCGATAATGATGAGCCGCGCTTTTTCAGGGACCGCACGCAGCAATTTAGCCATCAAGGCCAGATCCACCATCGATGCCTCATCAACAATCACCGCATCGGCCAACAACGGGTTCTCTGCATCGAAATGAAAATAGGGAGACCCTTTTATGGGTTTGAGCATCCGGTGAATCGTGAATACTTGAGAGGGAAATGCGCTCTTGACGGTCTCAGCGCAATTCACGCGATCCCGGGCCTGCTCCAAGGTGTCCTGTAAACGGGCAGCAGCTTTACCCGTTGGGGCGGCCAGATAAATTTTAAGCTGCTGATCGGCGAACAATTCGAGCAGCAATGCCAGCACTTTGCTGACGGTAAACGTTTTGCCGGTACCCGGACCGCCGGTGATCACGCAAAAATGCTTTAAACAGGCAACCGCTGCCGCTATTTTTTGCCAGTCCATTGTTTGCGGCTTGGTTTTGGGAAATAAGCGCTCCAGGATCATTTTAAGATGCTCAACATCAAGATCAGGTAGGGGTTTTTCAATTCTGCGTTTAATCGAATTGACAATGGTCTGCTCATACTCCCAGTAACGGTAAAGATAGAGACGATGGTGGGTATCCAGAATCAACGGCCGGATTTCTCCGGGGCTGCCGACCGCCGGGCTGGCTTTCAATTTTTCCAGCCATTCCTCAAGTTGTGGACACACCACTGCTAATTGCTCATCTTGTCTGTCCATCAGGTGTTGACCGGCAGTTGTTTCAAGATCAAGGCAGATATCGCCTTGAGCGGTCGCATGGCTCAACAAAGCGGCGGCTAGACCTAAATCCGCGTCTGGACCCGCAGCGTAATGATCGATAAATCTGGCAAAGTGAACGTCGAATGCTGACAGCCGACCCTGCATTTGAAGATTTTTAATAATGGTTTTATTCATATCATTTCTTTGTCGATGTTCTATCTGGAACGAACTGAATTATTTACCACGAAAGCACGAAACTTTAAAAACACGAAAAAGAGATATTCATTTCGTACTTCACTGCCTTCGTGTTTTCGTGGTTATAAAAAAAGTTATGCTGATATTCATGGCAATTTTTCAAAATCCGGGATGAGCGTTTTTCCCAGAGCATTGATGAGGGTTGCTTTGGGACGATCACAGTAAATGCCAGAATCCGGGCTACGGCGCTGGTCAATTCCCCGGATAAATACGTACACAACACCGCCAAAATCAGATTCATATCGGAATGCGGGATTTCTCAGGCGCAAATACTGGCAGAGCGCCAGCACGTAAAGATGATACTGTAAAACATAAAATTCCGTGCGCATGACATCGCCCAGCACATCTCGCCGATAATGATCAATCGTAGGACCCAGATAGTTGGACTTCCAGTCTAAAAGAAAAAACCGTTCCTGGTGCTGCAATACCAGATCCATATACCCTTTCATAAAGCCGGCCACTGGACTGAATGTCAGTTTCTCCATTTGGGTTGGTAAATCCGGGTCGGTTGCGATGGCGCCATGCTGTTTGAAGACAGACTGCAGCGTAGACGGCTGAATCGTGTTCAAAGGAAAATAAAATTCCATCTCATTGATGCGGTGTTCAAAATCGATCGTAGATAACCTCAACTCCGGTTTTTCAGTCGTTAACGGAACATGGAGTACATTGGTGATGGTATCGGAAACGACAGGATGCCAGGAGCTGTCAAAGCCGTATGCCCGCAAGGCACGTTGAATGGTCTGCTGTGAAGCGTCTGAAAAAGCGTCAGTGTAATCCAAGTGCTCGAATATATCGTGGAAAAAATTTCCGGCGCGCGATCCTTTTGGAAAGCCAAAAATAGGGTCACGTTCAGAAGATGTTTGAAAAGTGATTTCGTCGTCGGCATTATCGGCGTGGTGTCGGACGCGTTCACCAAGGGCATCCCGGTCCGGCAAGTCAATGTCGGCAATACGCCGTGAGACCAGAGCCGAATAGCTGGAGACCTTCCAGCGGGTGTTAATTTTTCCGGTAAAATTTCGGCAGCTCAAGGATTCTGAGGCATCCGGTTGCGCCACAAAACGATGATCAGATGGTTCCGGCACAGAAACCACCTCGATACTGCCGCGGGATTTTTTCACCAGCTGCGATAGATCCGCCAGCCGGTCGGCATCGGATTTTGCGATCACTTGTCGTTTCAAATCAGCTACCATGTCAGCGGTTCGCTCAAGCTCCGCGGCATTGGTTTCAGCATGCAGCAGATAAGACAGGGCTGAAGATTCAGCTGTATTGATGCGTCCCCAGGCCAGGTAGCATTTTGATTTTGCACGGGTTAAGGCCACATACAACAGGCGAATATTTTCCGCCAACAGTTCATTTTGGGCATATATCAGGTTGGCGCCATGGGCATTGGAGCCCAGATCCAGCGTCAGGCGCGGGCTGTCGCCTGGTGTGTCGAATTGATGAAAAACGATGTCGGGATCTTTTACAAACGAGCCTTCCCAGGCGTAAGGACAGAACACAACTGAATACTCGAGTCCTTTGCTTTTGTGAACGGTAACAATTTTTACGGCCTGGGCATCACTTTCCAAGCGGAGTTGATGCTCTTCCAAGCGCGGCGATTTAGGGTCGCGCTGTTCGGCCAACCATTTTAAGGTGCCGCTGATGCCCAAATCACGGCGGGTGGATTCCTGATGAATTATTTCTGCCAGGTGTAGCACGTTGGTCAGACGCCTCTCACCATCGTTAAAAGACAACAGGCGTTGGCGAACGTTTTCCCGATTCAATAGTATTCGGAACATCGGCATAAACCCGGATCGCTGCCACAATTGCGCGTATTCGCGTATTCTGATCAGTTGATCTTCCCACTGTCGAATGTCTGCGTCGGACGCCAGCAGATCTTCACCCCGGGCGCCCATCATATCCATTGCCAGGGCAGCTTTGAGAAGCCCCAGGTTGTCGGGTTCGGAAATACTCAGCAGGATTTTTTCAATCTCCATGGCTTCGCGAGAGTCAAATATGTTGCCAGTGCTGTAAAGCACTGAAGGGAGGCCTTTTGCAGACAGACATTTTTTGACCAGTCGCGCCTGCCGGTTGGTTCGAACCAGCACGGCCATGTCACCCAACTGCCAGGGGGTGGTTTCCGCATCGGCGATTCGACAGATTTCGGCGGCGAGCGCCTCGGCGATCAAGCGCGTTGCTGCGGTTTTGGTTATGGGCTTGTTCTGATCCGCGTGCGCCCTTGAATCCAGGTACCAGATCGTCAGCGGCGTTATACCATTTTTTCGCTCTTGTTCAGACTTTTCCCCTGCCCTGGCCGGTTCAAATGAAATCTCTTTAAAAAGAAACGGCGTTTTCAAGTTTGAAAAAAGCGTATTGACCGCGGTGATCAGCGCCGGCGCCGAGCGCCAATTTTCGGTGAGGGTAAACCTTGACTGAGCATCCCGCGCGGCTTTTAAATAAGAAAAAACGTCCGCTCCGCGAAAGCTGTAAATGGCCTGTTTGGGATCACCGATCATAAACAGCAGGCTGTCAGGATCTGAAAACAGTCGCGCAAAAATATCATATTGAACGCTGTCGGTGTCCTGGAATTCGTCGACCAGCGCCGCATGATATTTTTGGCGGACAGCATCTGCAAGGGGATTGCCTTTCTTTGTCGCGAGGGCCTGCTTTACCAGGGTCAGCAGATCATCGAAAAATTGTATGTTCTTCTCTGCCTTTCGGATTTTCAACTCGGACGGTGCGGTGTCCAAAAGCTGCTTTTTGAGGTAAACCAGATATTGCTGCAGCTCCATTTCCAAATCAGCAGCACAACGGTAAAGTTCATCGCAGGCGTTGAAAAAATCATGACCGGGAGGCGCTTGACCTTTACGGACGGAAGTCGCTAATTTGCGGGCGGTGAATTTTTCAAAGTTTTTAAATAGAGGAAAACCGACATTGCTGGCTGCCAGGTAGCGATCCATGGCTTCGATCAAGGTTGAAATGGTCAGGTCCCGCCGGCTGATGTCTGCGGTGTTTCGAGCGGATGTCAGGCCACCGTACTGAGTGCCGCTCAATGCCGGATCGCGCAGGGCTTTTTTTACAGCCTGGCGCGCTTCGGGCCATTGGTTTTTGACGCGCTGATAGGTCTTGCGAAATGCAGGCAGTGCTTTCAAATGCGGTTTGCGAATCTGTGGTATAATGTCAATTTCAGCTGCGCCTATTTTACCGAGCAGGTGTTGAAAGGACGCGGGTCCCTTAAGCTTTTGTGTCAAATAGCGGATACATTCCAGCGGTGCATCGTAGAAATGACGCCGCCAAAAATCCTCGACCACATCCCGCTCCCATTCAGAAGAATCGGTGACCAGCTCAGTGTCGAACAAATTGGATGTTTCAAATGCATGCTCAAACAGGATACGCGCACAGAATCCGTGTATGGTGTAGATGGCCGCCCTGTCAAATTCAACCAGGGCATCATGGATCATGGAAATGGCTGCGGCAGGGTCCGGATGACGCTCGAGCAAAGCCATCAATAGGGGATCCTCAGCCGATCCTTCCGCAAAGGCTTTCTCGGCCCGCAGTAGTTTGTTGCGAATACGATCTTTTAATTCCTCGGTGGCCGCCTTGGTAAAGGTGACCACCAGAATCTGATCAACTTGAAGCTGTTTTTCCAGAATAAGTCTCAGAAACAACCCCTCAATGGTGTAAGTTTTGCCAGTGCCGGCACTGGCTTCAATCAGATTGATGCCTTCCAATGGTGTGTTTATGAGATCGAGGGGTTTCAAGTCAGTATCTCTTCTTTAGCTTATTAGACCTCAAAATAAAGGGAGTGATGGAGTAGTGGAGTACTGGAGTAATGGTAAAGTAATTTGAACAACGATCGTTTCGATTCATCGCAACGTCAACATCCAATACTCCAACACTCCAGTACTCCAGAGCTATCAATATGACTCCATTACTCCAATGCTATCTAAATGACTCCATTAACCCATTCATAACCTGAGAATAATTACATCTTTGCGTTGAGCCTGTACACGAACGCCAGCACCTCCGCCACGGCACGATACAGCTCCGGCGGTATTTGTGTTTCCAGATCGAGGGCTTCCAGCACCTGTACCAAATTCTCATCTTTCACCAGCGGAACCTGATGGGCTTTGGCCGTTTCAATAATTTTTTCAGCCACAACCCCACTGCCCCTGGCGACCACTCTGGGGGCAGCGTCTTTTTCTTTATCATAACTGAGTGCTGCGGCTTTGGACTTTTTCTCCATGATCAAATCCTTAAGTTGATCTGTCGATCACTGCCGAGGTCTAATTCCGCATGATGAAATTCTTCGATTTTTTTCTGAGAAACCACTGTTTTCAAAACCATATAGTCAAACAGGGGATTCAGGGGCTCACGGATTTCTGGATAGTGCTTTTTTATGTGGGTTTTGGTGGCGTCATCTTTGACGAAAAACGTTATGGATAGCTCACCGCCAAGCAGGAAAAAATCCGTCCGGATCTCTCCGATGCGGTCCATCTGCAGCAGGAGAGAAATTTTGAATCCTTTTTCGGCTCCCCCTCGTTTTTTTTTGGGGCAATATAGTTTTAAGTGCGCTTTTTCTCGATTTTCTTTTAACGGCAAAGTGAATGAAAAAACCTGGTAAGGATCGGCCAAATCATTCTTTCGCACGGCGCGAGATTGCTGGTCATTGATGTCGGCCAGCAGCAAGTCGAGGGTTGCCTTGAAGTTTGCCAGACTTTTAGCATCAGGGAATCTAGCACTCATATCCGGCGTATCCAGGTATGCTTTGAGCATCAAGAGAATGGGCTTCAAATCTCGGCCCATGATATGTTGGATCCGGGGGTCACGAATCAGTCCTCTGATGTCTTCTGCATCCGGGTGCTGCGCAATATTAAGAATCAAGTCTGCTATCTTTTTCTCAAAGAAAAAACCAGCGTTTTCCACATATTCTTTGATCAAAGGAAGCCATTTGGCCATATTCCGGTTTAAGTCAAGTGACGCAAAATGTGCATCCAACGCAGCCAAAGCCCGGCTGATATGTGCCGGAGGCGGTTGACTGTTTGATGACGGATGTAATATGTGTTGCGTCGCCTGTTTGATGTCGAACTGGATTTTGTTAAACAAATCAAGAGAAAGGATTTCCAGGCGATTAGGCAGCCCTTTATTTCCGTCGCTTGCTTTGATGTTCGGATCGATGACCTGCAGGCGAAGCTGTCCCGCGGTGTCGGTCACTTTAGCGAGGAAATCGGCACCGGGTTTAACGGGAAATTGGATTTTCGCCAGGGCGCGAAATGTTCCGAAGTCAACCAGGGCACGCTGATCGTCTTTCACTTCAATGACCTTGATATCAAAAATATCACCCGGCTTGATGATTTTCTGAATCCAGGCGGATCGATTTACATGAGGATCAAAAATGGCTTTGATGAGCAAAGAAATATCCATCTGTCATTCAATTTATCTGCGAAGCAAGGGATTATAAAACACCTCGAGGACGAGTACGAGAACGAGGACGAATAGAATCCATCGTTGATTATTGTCCTCGTCGTTGTCCGCGAGTCCATAAATCTATGGCACGTATATTATTTGAATAGCCATATACCTGAGCTTTGCACGAGTCGGAAGTCTTGCTACTCAAGTCGTATATAGGTGCCTGAAGCTATTTCAAAAATAGTAGATAACGGTCAAGGGCGCTATTTGAATAGCCATATACCTAAGTTTTGCACGAGTCGGAGGCTTTCATATGCAAGGCACTTAAGGGCGAGGCTATAGTGAACTATGCCTCGTCCTTAATAACGCAGCAGAGGGAAGCCTCCGGCTTGCCCGAAGGGTGAAAATTAATGAGATAAAATGACCAACAGCCTTTATACTTGTTTACTAATTGGTGCTGCGACGACTCTTTGTCTAGTGCGAATTCACTGGATTTTTTCGATTTCTCATTAATTTTCATGCAAAATTTAGGTATTGTCTTCTTCGGTGTAGTATACCCCCGGTATCCAGCTCTTTTTGATTTTTGCGGTCTGATTCGGGTCTTTTTGCTCTTCATCGATAAACTTAAAATTGTTCCAGCCGATGCGGATCAAGTCATTGTGAGCGAGCAGATGACGCTCAATTTTCTTGCCATTGACGTACGTATTATTGGTGCTTTTCAAATCTTCGATGACATACTGCGGTTTACCACCGCCTTCAGCTGAGGTGTCAACGGTGATAACTGCATGTCGCGAGCTGACCACTGTGTTGTCGATAAAAATATCGCTTTCCGGGTCGCGACCCATGCTCATAGTGGGTTTGTCCAATTTAAATTTTTTAATGGCCACACCTTCGTGCAGCTGAACAATCATTGCCATTGATTTTCTCCTTGAACTTAATCATGTCATTAGGTTTTTGCACCAGCCGGATTCTCAACCATTTTTATACGATGGTTTCGAGCGGGCTTCCACTTAACAGTAACGGCCCAAATACCGCATTGGAAACTTCTATAAAAGACGCGTCCAGTGGATCGGTCATCTTAAAGCAGAGATCAAAATAGGGATCATCTGATTCGCCCCTGGAAAAATCATTACCGCTCCATTTACGCCGGGCCATTGCCATTGCCGCCTTTTCAGATTTGCCTTTGATCTGCTGCTGTTGAACATATTCCAGAGATGTGGTTGGAAACAGATGGAGTGGCTGTTCCAAACCCATTTTAAAGGTGTTGAGCAGGTCATTTAAAAATGGTTGTGGCTGATCAACAGGGTGAAACTGCCAGACCGAATCTTGAAAAATCATCATACTGGTCTGCGACCAGTCATCCTGTGCTACTTCACAAAATGCAAGATGGTAAATCCACAACCGCAACAAATCCTGCGCTCGCTGTCGGCCATATCGGTACTGAACCAGACCATGATCATAAATTTGCGGCAATCTCACCCGCAGGTTAAATTCATCGACATCGAATGGCGCTTCCAATGGCCCGGCAATGGGATTTTCTTGAAAGCGCTCTACCCTATCGACAAATTGCTCCACCGCGCTGCTCATTTCATTATATAGCAAAACTCCGACGTTTCCATGTGGAAATTGACCCATGGCCATGTGGGCCGCTCGATAAGCGTCCAGATCATTGCCTGCCATGCGAGTGCTTGCCAAGCGCTGACCGACGAGAAATCGATCTAAAGCGTCTAATTCAAAATCTTCACGCTTTTCAATCAGCGCGGCAGCTTGTTCCAGATAAATGCCTAGTCGCTGTTGCAGCAGAAATTTGGTTGGATGGCTGAAAAAACGACATAAAGATTCGATATCCAAATGGCGCAATTCGGCTTTTTCCGGCCCTGTCAGGGGTATGGGGCGGCTGATGAGTACGGTATCTTTTTTGTTTTTGTAGAGACACGAAGCTGCAGAACAGTTTTCAGCGGAATAGCTGAAAAGATCAGAGTTCTTTCTATAATAGGGGGCAGCAAAGGCCTGCAGACGATGAAAACGAACCACATGTTCTCGTATTTTTCCACCCGGCAGCTGAAATCCTCTTTCAATCGTATCCAGCAGTTCGCTGACCAGAACCGATGGCGGCATGCGGCTATTATCCTGAATGCTTTGTCCCACGTAACTGATATAGAATTTTTTGCGGGCCGAAACAATCGATTCCAGAAAAAGGTATTTGTCGTCATTTCTGCGAGAGCGGTCGCTGGGTCTTGGATGTTGGGCGATCAGGTCAAATGATAACGGCTGCGAATCACGCGGGAAGGCATCTGAATTCATTCCCACCAAACAGATAATCTTGAAAGGAATACTGCGCATCGGCAGCATTGCGCAAAAGGTCACAGCGCCCGTCATGAATCCCGATCCAAACGGCAATTTATCCAAATGTTGTTCCAGGTAAAACCGAATCGGCTCAATTTCAAGCTTTTCATTGAAAACCGCATCGATCTGACACTGGCCCAATTGATTTAAAATGGATCGCATGCTTTTTATTTCGCCTTGCATGTCTTCATCCGGCAGAAAAAAATCCTTTAACATGCGTTTTAAAAGTGTGCTCCATGCCTGCAACGTTTTCGGTTCGGTCAACTCTCTGACAAACTGGAAGACAGCGTCGCTAAAATCCAAAAATTTTCCAAAGCTCTGGATTTCATTGCCCTCAACCGAATCATAAGGCAAAACACCATCAAACATCTGCTGTTGATTGCCCGGCATGGCGCAGCCCAACAGCAATCGCCGGATGCCTGCATACCAGGTATTGTCAGATACTGCTGGAAGACTTAAATTGCGTCGATGGTCTGCGTCGATGCCCCAGCGAATTCGCGTATCACGAATCCAGCGCTCGGCGACTTCGATGTCTGAGCGTTTGAGTCCGAATTTTTCGCGAACACCAGGGGTCTCCAGCAGACGCATCACCCGTGCGACACTGAATCGGGATCCTTTTAGCTCCAGAAATGAAAAAAAACCGTCGATCAAATGGCCCTGCTGCCGGGCCCCCCTGTCTGCTATACTAAATGGGATATGCAGGCGCTCATCTGTCTGGCCACCAAATACCGCCTGGATGTAAGGTGAGTACGTTTCAATGTCCGGTGTCATGACCACGATATCTTTCGGTAGCAACCGCGGGTCTTCTGCAAACATGGCCAGCAGATGATCATGCAACACCTCTATTTCACGCATCGGACTATGGCAGCATTGAATTTGTATCGATGTGTCCGATTTGTCGATCGTATGCAGCGGCGCTTGGGTTGCTGCCGTCAAATAGCCGGTTGATGAACCTTTTTCAGTTGGTGCCGGTTGGCGCTCTCGCAAATTTAAAATATCGGATTGAACACAGCTCAAAAGGTTTACACACTCCGGGTCTTGATAGTTTTCGTGTACCTGAACATCAAAGTTGCTGATGACAGTATGAAAGTCTTTGCCGTGTGCACCCATAGAGGCCAGCAAGCGGTTGCCTTCATCCAGATGCAGATCCGCGACGACATCGGCTGAATGCGCGTAGATACGCCGAATGCGCTGCTTTTGCTTTTCGGAAACAATATCACCCCAGTACTCCCGACAGGGATTCAGCAGGAAAAGGTTCGTTTCAACGATTTGCGATAGGGCCACAAAGGTCTCTAAATGAAAAAGCGGCAGATACGATATGCCGAACATAAATATGCGTTGCGGCAAGTCTGAGAACAGCGCCGGGTCGGAATTCATTTTTTCAATCAAATATTGGCGTTGACGGGCGCGATGGCGGTTTTGGCGACCTTTTTGCAGTTGGCGCCAAAGCTCAGCCTGCCAGTATTCTTCAGGAAGATCAGGCTTGGCGCCCTGTTCCCAGCGGAAAACCATTTCCGGTCGAAATACCTGGTACTGATCGTAAAGATCGACCAATTTGCTTGCAATCTGCAATGCTTTGAGGCGGGTACGATCATCGGAAAGGTAGGCTTTTAACTGTTCAAACCCGGATTTGGAAGTGCATTTTGGAAGCCGTTTCATTATTTCAAACATCAGAACATCCGGATCAACGGGTGACGGTGCATCAGTGTCGCGCATGATCTCTTGGGCGAGTTGATCCAAGAATACATTCGGGAACGGAAAGTGGATGTTGGCACAAATGCCATTGTGCCGTGCAAGCTCCTGGGATATCCAGCGTTCCATACCGGCACTCTGAATGACAATAATTTCTGGTTTCAGCGCCTCCGACACAGGCGTTTTCAGCTGTTGCGCCAGCTGCGCTGCCAGAATTTCAAGCTTGTTGCTGGTATAAATATTTAGGCCAGGCATGGGATTAGTCCTGAGTATAATCCTTCACTAACCGGGTGGGTGCTATCCGGAAAACGGTAAGCGCATGAAAGGATGCCGGACGTCTTTACTTGCATCATAAGCGCGCACGGCCTGTTTTGTCAAACGGTCAAAACTGCCGACCCCCCAGCTGCAATTCTTGCTCGCTGAATCCATTTTTTTTGCGAATAAGCGCATTTTTTTCTTGATTTATATACCACATTGTCGTAAGTAAGTGCCGATCTGTGCTGGACAACCCTAACCACAGGAGGTGCCATGGCCCAGGAGGGAAAGAAACCTTTTTGGAAAAAAGCCATCAAACCCGCCATCCTTATCGCCATCGGCATCCTTATCGCCTTTCCTCTATTTAGCATGTCCTATTTTACCATGGTTCGCACTTCCACGCCTGATTTTTGCGGTTCATGCCACGAAATAAAACCTGCGGTGGTAGCGTGGCGCTCATCCACCCATACCAACAACGCTTCCGGTGTGGTTGTCGATTGTATGGACTGCCACCTGCCCGCACCCCAGGATACCTTTGACTTTTTCTTTGCCAAGACCTACCACGGCATTAAAGATGTGGCGATTCATTTCCTTACGGGTGAATATGACAGGGAAAAAGCACGCAATAGCGCCTATGAGGCTTTTGATAACAGGGAGTGCCAGAAATGCCACCGCAATTTGCTCAACATGCCCCATAAACGCGGTGCCATGCTGGCCCACCGCTCAGTGCTGTATGCCAAACCGGGATACGAGAAAAAATGCATCGATTGTCACTATGATCTGGTGCATTCTGAAAGAGGTCTGGTGATGTTTCGCCAGACCCGCAAGGTGCCTTACCAGGCTAAAGGGCTTAGACAGCTTTAAATCTGTTCTTTCTAGAAAACTTTCTTTTACCTGGAACATCAAATAATCGAAAGGAGCAGGACCCATGAGGCGAATATTGCTGTTTCTCACTATTGGTTTGCTGTCCGTCGGTCTAGTTGTTATTGCAGCCATGGCGCAGCAGCCCAATTTTGCTAAGGTCAAGGAATACCGCATCGAGCGCAGCGTCCCTCCGGAAGCCCAGGCGTGTATTGAATGCCATCGCGCAACGACACCCGGTGTTTTTGCGGACTGGGCCAAGAGCCGCCATGCCAATGCCAATATCACCTGCCTGGACTGTCACCTGGTCCAGCCC